>Ga0307515_10018557_pt1 | contig 12574 bp, 1 predicted proteins | sample 17_EM_MG_FD_194513 | JGI IMG/M metagenome (GOLD analysis project Ga0307515, IMG submission 194513) | Populus trichocarpa ectomycorrhiza microbial communities from riparian zone in the Pacific Northwest, United States - 17_EM | ecosystem: Host-associated > Plants > Roots > Unclassified | place... | reverse complement strand
TCTGGCTCTGACGGTCGTCTAGCTCTGGCGACGGTCGTCTGGCTCCGGCGACGGTTGTCTGCTGGCTGTTGTTTTGGTGTCTTCCTAGGTAGGGAGGATGTAAGGAAGGGTAAAAAATGAGGTGGCTACCTAGGTGAATATAAGGGGTATACTTGGCAGAGGCACGTGTTAAGGCTATTGGGAATATAGCGGGGACCCAATAGTAGTGTATCGCGCGCACATATAAAGGCTTTATATAGAGCTTCGTGTAGAGCCTCTATACGCAGAGCTTCGCGCAGAGCCTCGTATAGAGCTTTGTATAGAGCTTTATGCAGAGCCTTGTGCAGAGCCTCGTGCAGAGCCTCTATATATAGAGCTTTGTGTAGAGCCTTGTGTAGAGCCTTATATAAAGCTTTATATAGAGCTTCGTGTAGAGCTTTGTATAGAGCTTCGTGCAGAGCTTCTGTACGTAGAGCTTTATGTAGAGCCTTATATAGAGCCTTATACAAAGCTTCGTGTAAAGCTTTGTGTAAAGCTTTGTATAGAGCTTTGTATAGAGCTTCGTGTAGAGCTTTATATAGAGCTTTGTGTAGAGCTTCGTGCAAAGCTTTATACAGAGCTTTGTGTAGAGCATTATGCAGAGCTTTATGTAGAGCCTTATACAGAGCCTTAGTACGCAAAGCTTTATATAGAGCCCGTAGAGCCTTATATAAAGCTTTATATAGAGCTTCGTGCAGAGCCTTATATAGAGCTTTATATAGAGCTTTGTGCAGAGCCTTATACAGAGCCTCTATATGCAGAGATTTATATAGAGCCTCGTATAGAGCCTCGTGCAAAGCTTCGTATAGAGCTTTATATAGAGCTTTGTATAGAGCTTCGTGTAGAGCTTTATATAGAGCTTTATGTAGAGCTTCGTATAAAGCTTTATATAGAGCTTTATATAGAGCTTTATGTAAAGCTTCGTGCAGAGCTTTGTATAGAGCTTTGTATAGAGCCTTATGTAGAGCCTTATACAAAGCTTTATGTAAAGCTTTATGCAAAGCTTTATATAGAGCTTTATATAGAGCCTTTGTACACAAAGCTTTGTATAAAGCCTCGTATAGAGCCTCGTATAAAGCTTTATATAAAGCTTTATGCAAAGCTTTATATAGAGCTTCGTGTAGAGCCTCTATACGCAAAGCTTTGTATAGAGCCTCGTGTAGAGCCTCGTATAAAGCTTTGTATAAAGCTTTATACAGAGCTTTATATAGAGTATCGTGCAAAGCTTCGTATAGAGCTTTATATAGAGTATCGTGCAAAGCTTTGTATAGAGCTTTATATAGAGCTTCGTACAGAGCTTCGTATAGAGCCTTATATAGAGCCTTAGTACGCAGAGCTTCGTGTAAAGCTTTATATAGAGCTTTATGCAGAGCTTTATATAGAGCTTTATACAAAGCTTTATATAGAGCTTTATGTAGAGCTTCGTATACAAATTCGTATAAAGCTTCGTGTAGAGCCTCGTGTAAAGCCTTGTGTAAAGCTTTATATAGAGCTTCGTATAAAGCCTTGTGTAGAGCCTCTATACGTAAAGCTTTGTGTAAAGCCTTATATAGAGCCTCGTGCAAAGCTTTATGTAGAGCTTCGCGTAGAGCTTTATATAGAGCTTCGTGTAGAGCTTTATACAGAGCTTTGTGCAGAGCTTTATATAGAGCCTCGTGCAGAGCCTCTGCATTAGGATTTTTTTTTTAGGCACGTTATTGCAAGTGAAAATCGGGGTCTGCAAAACCTACAGGCGTAAGTCGCAATTTTAGTATTTGCGGCAATTTGTAGCAATTTGCTATAAATACATAGATAGGGCAGGCGCGTGCATAGGTAGCCTATATGTTTGTAGCAAATTGCTGCAAATCGCCGTAAATTGCCAAAATTGCGACTTTCGCAGGTTTTACAGACCCCGATTTTCGTTTGTAACAACGTGCCTAAAAAAAAATTTCTTGATGGCGGAACCTACTGCGGAGCCTACGGCTTAATAGCTATCCTACTGTCTCTAAGTGTTAGGCGAGACTACGGACGTTACTGGCTAGGCGTTATTACTAAGTCCGTGGGCCGTACTTAATAATAATCCTCCCAATTTGTATATATTTTATTACTATTTCTTAGTACTACCTTATTATAGAAAGCCGGTTACTATGTTTATTCTTTCCTTAGTCTATCTAGGTTAGTTCCTTAATATATAGAGCCGAACCTTAATACCTTTTAATTGTATTTTATTACCAAACCACGGAAGTTTAGGTCTAGGTCGTTCGCGCGTCCCAGCTACTAGTCTTCCTCAATTAGATAAATATACAAATTCCTACTAAATAAGATCCTTTAAGCCTTAATATTCGTGCTTAGTAAAATAGTAACTTCCTCTATATCCAAAATAGGTCCGTTAGCTTACCCTTACGTACCTTACTAACCTTATATATCCCGCTACGGCCGTCTAAAGGTAGTAGAATCTTACGAATATTAAGAGCCCTATAGATATTAAGAATCTTATAGAGGTCGGGAGTCTTATAAAATAAAAGGAGCTTAGATACTGTTCCTCCAGTCTTTATACCCTAGTACTAAGCCATATCCTTATACTAGGCTTTAAACTATAGCCTAATCCGCGGTAGGTAACTGCTATTATATTAGGGCTCCTCTATATACACCTAGTCTAACTAGGTTAAAAAGTCTTCCTTTCCTTTACTGCTGTAGCTCCTATATAAGCTAAATATTTAAGGAATCTTCTTCTAGAAGAACACCCATTCGCTTAGCGCCCTCTATAGCCATTATCCTTAACTCTACAGCCTCCTTTAGTCTTTTAAATATAAGGGTGCTAGGCTTATCTGCTACGGCCCCTATCTTTTCTACGGCGGTTAGTTAGGAGCCTCTATATAAACTATCACCCTCTCTCTAAATCCAATAGATTGCCCACCACTATAGCTTTTAGCTAAAATAGTAGTAAAGTCCTATACGTAGTAACGTAGCTCGCCTAGTTATTCCATAGATTTCTAAATAAAAGTTTTTATAAAGTCTCTTGTCTCTATATATTAGCAGTAGTTATCTACCTAATATTTAGCTTAGAGTCTAGTTACTAATCGGCTCCAGTTGTTCTATTTAAATTCTAGTATTATCTAAATAGCTTCCGCGTATAAGCCTTCACAACAATTAGAAAACACGCGAGCCTACGGTTTTCGCCTACGTAATACCTTTAATATTTACCCTTATAGTTCTTAATAAACCTAAAGATATTCTTTCCGTTAAACCGTGGAACCCCTTACCTAAAAGAACCTAGTATTACTACTGTTAGAACAAACACGTAGTATACTTCCCTTACTACCTAAACGGGTAAATACTGCGGCTAATCTACTTATATTACTGCCTAAGGTAAAGGTGTCCTAGTATTAACGACTTAGTTAATTAAGGCATAAGTATGGTAAGAAGGGCGCATATAAGCCTATATAATTGGATTATCTATAAACAAGGATCTAAAGCTAGAGAAAGAAAAGAAGACGGGGGATAGTTTCGCTTAACATTATATATAATCCTTTAGTTATATAACGGCAATTGTCTAAAACTATATAAAACTATCTATAACTGTCCGCTATAATCTACCAATATCTATTAGCTATAATCTACTAGTTTCCGCTAGCGCTATAACACTATCCGCTATAATCTGCTAGTATCTATCAGCTATAATCTACTAGTTTCCACCAGCGCTGTAACATTACCCCCCCCCTAAAAAAGCCTGCCCTTAGGCTTTATACGTCCGTATTATATCTATAGGGTATTTTTATCTTTATACTCAATAGGTAGCTTATTGTTTTCGCTATTCTAGCATTCTATCTACTTATTAAGGTACTTTAGGGGTTTAGGTTTGTTAGGGTAACGGCTATAAAACTTCTAAAGCCTATAGGAACTACTTATAAAGTTCTATATAGGGTACTAAGTAGGGTCTAGGTCGTACCCTTTCCAATTAATATAATATTTTAACGTTCCCCTTATAAGCTTACAGGCTAGTATTTCTTTAATTTCCTATTTGTCGTCGCCATTAACTTAAATTAGTAGGGGAGGTTTATTCTTTTGTTTAGGTAATAGGTTGTTTACAGCTTTCTATAGTTTATCTAAATCGAAAATAGGGTAAACCTTAATTAAATTTAAGAGCTTTACTTAATACGAGTTGCCTATCTTTTTAAGAACCTTATACGGTTCTACTATCTAATAGTCTAGCTTATAGCTAGGTCGTTCTATCTTCTAGTTCTTTATTATAACCTAGACTATATCTCCTACGGTAAATTTAGGCTCTCGCCTATACTTATTCGCCTACTATTATATTAATTTCTAGGCCTTTTCTAGATTTATACAGGCTACCGTCTAGGCTTCTTCTAAGCGCTTAGCATACTGCCGTACTTCCTTATAAGATAATTTTTTACGTACGGTCCGGGATCCTTTTAGTCTTTTCTAGTTAAAGCTTATATGGGGTAAGTAGCCTATTTCCAGTTAAATAGAGGCAAATCCTGTAGAGTCGTAGGGTAGGGTTGCTTAGGCATAGTCTATTAGGGGTAGCAGTTTAGCCTAGTTATCTTAAAAGTATTAATTTATAATTTCTGTCTAACTATCTATCTAGGGGTGGTATACTATAAAAAGCTTTAGCTTAATACCTAAGATCTAGGTAAACTTATTCTAAATAGCCAATATTAATTACGACCTATAATTAGATATAATAGTATCTAATAGTCCGTAGATTTAGTAGACGTAGTAAATATATAGTTAGGCCGCTTCTTTAGTATTAATATTCTTATAATATAGGATTAAGAACGGGCGCTTACTAAGATGGATAACTAAAATTATAACCATATTATGTCCGTTATAGTCTATAGGTAGCTTATAGAAGTCTATAGAGATATACTACTAGGGGCGGGTCTTATCTTATAGGATTATAGGTCTATAGTAGCTATTGCAGTTCTATATATAACGGTTAATATTTATAATTATTTTAGGCCAGTAGTGTTACAGAGTAAGTATAAGCGGCGATAATATATGGCAAGGTAGATATTATTAAGCTATATATATAAACTGTATAAGAAGTTAAGACGTTATATAAGGAAAGAAGTAGGAAAACGGGAAGAAAGGGTATATATTGTGGACTTAGTTGCTTAGTTAATATATACACGAAGTAGAATAGAATTTAGGTAGTAGTCCTAGTAGAACTTAGTAGGATTTAGTAGAACTTAGTGGAATATAGTAAAATGTAGCAAGTTGCCATTAGATTGCCGCAGATTACTATTAGATTACCGTCTTATAGTTAGTCTCTAGTTGCTAAGTTAGTAAAAATAGGTAGACGTATATAAGGTATTATGGGGGTGTCCCATAATAGTACCCCCTCTTTTAAACTTAAGCTTCTGCAAGATAGGGCTATAGTAGTTTTAGGTAGAGTTTATAAAAGTCTTCTATAGCTTATATAAGTCCTATAGAGTTAATAGGTTCCTATAAGGGCTTAGTAAAGTCTTTCTATTTCGTAAGATATATATATTAGCGTTTCCGTTTATTATACTTAATGTTATTAATTCTTTTAATAAAGTACTTATTCTTACCATCTACTTTAACTAGTAGGGGAGGGTCTTATATCTATTTAGGTAGGGCGTTTAATATAGGGGTAATAGGGCGGAGGACTAACGTATAGAATACAGGGTGGATTTTAACCGTATTAGGGAGCTTTAATTAGTAGGCGTAGGAGGAGATAACCTTCTTAACCTTATAAGGGCCAGCGTTTTTCTAATTAAGCTTTTTAGCAGGTTGTTTTATATTTAGATTTCTTATATTTAGCCAGACGAAGTTACTAATTTAGTAGGCTAGTACTAGGGTTCGTTTTTTATTTACTGCAGCTTTATAGATAGATTAAGCCTATATTATTTCGTTAGTAAAGAACTATTATAATTCCTCTATCTTCTCTATAAATTTATTTGCTTCTATAACTTATAAGGCGTAATAAGTAAGGCGAGGAATATTACTAAAGGGTTTAAAACCTATTTATAAATGCTAGCCGTAGTTAGCCAGGAATAGGAAGACCTTTATAGTTTTTAAAGCGGAATTATTTATAGTAAACTTAGTAAATATAAGCTAGTTAATCTAGTTATCTTATAAGTACGACGTGTATATCCAAATATACTATTTTATTATAGCGTTTATACGTTCTATTTAGCTATCCGTTTCTAGGTAGTATACTATAAATAATAGTGCTTTAATATAGAGATAAACTAGCTACCTCTATTAGAGATAATTGTTTTAGAGAGTTTATGGAGTTTCTATATATAATTTAGGAATAGTTAGGCAATAGTAGGTATTAATATATTAGGGCAGGCGATTAAGTGCCTTATCTTAAATAGTCGGTTTATAACTACTATAATATTTATATAACCCTTACTTACGGGGAGGTTAATAATAAAGTTAATTAAGATATCCTTTTATCTTCGGTCCAGAATAGGCAGTGGCTTTAAAAGGCCGTTATATATCTTATACAAAGCTTTAGCTTATTAGTAGATATAGTAGCTAGAGACGTACCTTCGTGTTATATAATATATATTCGGCTAATGGTATTCTTATTAGAGCAGCTCTAGGATTTTTCCTTAGCCTAGGTAGCTAGCTACTAATAGGTTATATACGTGTTTAAGGAACTTAAGCTTAAGTTTATCGTAATTAGGGATAACTAGACGGTTCTAGTAATATAAGCGGTTTCCATAAGCTTTATATTTACTTAAAGAGATCTTCTTAAAGCGTCTAACGCTGTTATGAATTAGCTTAAGCATCTTTTAGATAAACTCATTATTTAGGTATTTCTTAATTATAATCTGTTTAATTAATTAATTAGTTATTTTAAGGATGTATACTATAAGGTCTTTAATAGGAGGGTTAAATAGTTTAGGATAAAGTAGGGTTTAGTTTTAATAAGAGTGCGCTTCTTCTAGTGCTGGCGCGTTTTGTAAATATTAGGTTAGAGTATTAGGCTTCTAACTTTAAACGCCTAGGTGGTATATAATTAAGAATTGGAAATAGGATAGGTGTTCTAACTATCGGGCCTAATAATAACTTAGCTATTTTGTGGTTATAAAGTACTATAAATTCTTATAGTTATTAAGGACCTTAATTAGAAATCTAGCGCCTTTTGGTTTAGGTCGCTATTATTTAAAATATCTAATAATAGCTAGTAACTCCTTATTATAGATTTTTTAGTTATATTTAGCTAGGCTTAATTGTTTTAAGTAGTATACTATAGGTATAATACTCTATCTTTATTATACTAAGATAAAATACCTTTAGTAATATAGTTGGATAAGTTAGCTTCTATAATACTTATTTAGTTTAGGTTAAAGTATTAGAGTATAGGCGCGGTAGTAAATATAACCTTTAGATAAGTAAAGGCCTTCTTATATTCCTTATTAAAGATAAAGGCTTTATCCTTTTAGGTTAGAGCTATAAGGGGTAAAACTAAGGTAGAGAAGTTATTAATAAACCGTTAGTAGAAATTGGTAAATCCTATAAAGGCTCTTATATCCTTAACGTTCTCGGGTTTTTACTAGTTTATAATTACTTCGACTTTCTTTAGGTCTATTTATATGCCGTTTATAGAAATAAGAAGCCTAAGGTATAGGACTTCTATTTTTATAAAATTTGTATTTATCTATATCTAATTATAGACTAGCTCCTTATAGGGCTTATAGAATAAGATTAACATATTTCCGGTGTTTGGTTAGGTTATTACTATATAACGTGATCTATAAGCGAGTGGTCAACACAAGCGAGTAGTCAACTCATTTTGTACGCGACAGGTTTATAAGCTAATATCTTAACCAATAACGAATATATTTAATTTCTATATTTATTAAATGCTGCTTTAACGCCTTAGGCATATACGAGCGTTATATTTTAATAAATTACATAGGCTATACCTTGGTGGTGCTCGCTGCGATAGCTGCAGAGCTAACGACTACCCTACCTCTACCTATACTGCCTTACTTTATTATACACAAGACAGCCTATCTAATACCGTTAAAAACCCTCCTTTAGCTATACACGACCGCTTTTAAGCTCTCTTTCTCTTCTGCCGCTAATTCTCCATCTATAACTGGCTATTTTCGGTCGTAAGTAGTACTGCGCTATATATAGCCATCTTATAGCCTTTCACCAACTAACTTAGAGCTTGTTTAGTTAGACTTAGTAGGCTCTGCGTATGCCGCTTAATATAGCTCTTAATTAACTGCGTCTAATACTATAGCTTAGTAATATTATGCGGCGTTTTAAATATCTATACGGCTCTATTCTGGGACTAAAGTAGAGGAGTTAGTATGCGAAGTTAGACGTAAAGGCGTGACAAAACACGATCTAGATTATATAGAACGAGCCCTGTAGCCGTAAATCTACTTTGGATATTACTACTATATAGTGCCTTCGAACGGGCTTATTGGTATAGTCGTAGAAACTCCTATTTATTAATATATTGTATATTAAGCCGCATAAACTATTTAATATATTGCCCGTACGACTACTTTAAGACTAAAAAGCAGCTAATATTAAGTGGCTGTAGTAGATGGGATAAATAAGCGGGTATATAAAGAATGACAATAGAGTTATTAGAGCAGTAAAGATCGAATTTAGGGGTAGCGTGGCTGTTATAACCGTTAAGGATTAGCAGCCTATATCTGCTAACTATATAGGCTTTAGTATATTTATTAAAAACGTCCGTTAACTAGGTTAATCTAAGTTTATTAGTTGTCTAGCTATTCTCACTAACTCTAATTATCTAATCTAGTAGTAGTAACCCGTCTTTATACTAAGTCGCTTAATATATAACTGCCTTAAGGATAATTAGCGGAGGTAATATAAATCCATATATATTAACTGCCTTAATAACTATAATCTGTTCTTAATTCCCTGGCTGTGTTGTTACTAGACGGCCTTACCTTTTAGACCCTATAATAACTCTTACGGTAGCTATTACGCCTATTTAGAAGCCAGTCTCGTTAAAGTTATAAATATCTTCCGCTATAATTCCATACTACTTAATTATGCTTTATATATACTAAAACTACTCTTAAATTATACCTGGATCTTTATATTTGGCCCGTTAATAGTCATACTTATAGTTATATTTAGACTTAATTTTGTTATAGCGGTTAACAAAGTTTCGTACCTAATTTTGGCCAATAGTTTGCGGGGTAGTAGATTCCAACCATTAAGTAAGAAGAAGGTCTGCTGACCGTTATACAGATACCGTTATAGGCGGCATACTACGTTAATCTATAGATAAAATCCATTATATTAGAGCTTCTTCCTTAGCAGAAGAAAGTTTACGGTTTAATGGCTGAGAATTACGTCGTAATTAAATACTGTAAGCGCGGCGTCGAACGGTCGTAATAGGGGCATTATATGCGAGCGCAGCGGCTTAAAGGCTTTGAAATTGGCCTTTTTTGAAAGCTTAAATAGCTAGCTGAACTCTCCCCTCCGTATAAGAGGAATCTTTAGATTATAGTATAGCCATTTTAGTAGTTAAATAAAGAGACGCGTCGCGTACAAAATGGGTCAACTACTCGCTTGTGTCGACCACTCGCTTATAAATTACGTTATTAGGATGTTGTTAATATAAGCAGTATAGAAGATATTTAGGTAGGGATATAGGGTGTTATTTATATAATATTAAAACGAGCTTAGAGCGTTTATAAGGCTAAAGGGTATTACTAAGTACTTAAATAATCTATATTGGGTACAAAATATAGTAAGCTATTTATCTCCTTTTATAATACGGAGGCGGTTAAATATAGAGATAATATTAAGCTTTGTGTAGAAGCGAGCCTTACTTAGTTAGTTTAGCGTTTCTTATATTAGCGGGATTAGATATTAGTTCTTAACGGTAATAGCGTTAAGAGCTTAGTAGTCTATATAGAAGTATAATCCACCGCCTATTTTCTTAATAAATATTACTAGTGCGGCTATAGGTGAAGAGCTTACTCTAATAAATTCTTTGCTTAGGTTCTTATCTAAATACTTCTATAGTACTTAGAGTTTATTTTAGGACATCCCGTATAGGGGTTTAAATCTAGGCTACTTTCCTTCTTTAAGTATAATCTTATAGTCGTATAATTGGTATTTTAGTAGCTTATTAGCTTCCTTCTATAAGAATACTTTTAGGCGGTTATAGTATTCTACTAGTACCTTCATAGCAGAGTTAGTGTACTTCTTCAGTGCTAAGGCCTTCTTAATATTAGCTATAGTGATAGCAAAGATCGTATATTTGGGTTTTTTAGCAAGTTACGCTAATAGGGTAGCTCTAATTATATAGATATCTAGGGCGTTAAGCGAGCTCTAGTTATTTATAGTTTCTTATATAGTTCCTTACTTATTTTCGAGTTTAGTATTAGGTACAGAGTTAGTGTTAGATTTAGGTTTAGGTTCTTTAAGTATTCTTTTTATTATAGAGTACTAGTTCTTCTAGTAGTTTTATATACTAAGCTTAAGCTTCTACTTAGTTTGGGGCGGTGTAGTACTTAGGGTCTGTTTATAGGGTTTAGTAGAATTTTTAGGTCCTTAATAGATATTGGTGGAAATCTTATATTACTAGAATTTAGTAGAATTCCTAGGTTAGTAGAATCTGGTAAATTCCTTAGGCGTAAGGTAGATATTAGTGGAAATCTTAGGCTAATAGATTTTAGTAAATTTTCTAAATTTTAGTTTAGGGTTAGGATGGTGCATTATAAGGCACTTCTGCTTATAATAGGAGGCGGTAAATAGAAGCTTAAGGTTGTTTTAATTAATAGTTACTTTATATAGCTTTATCTAGGGTTATCTAAGGATTACTAGGTAACCTAAGGTAGTAATAAAGAGCTTAATTAGTTCTTTATAGTTTAGATATTAAAGTCTTAGGGCTACTACGTAAGTAATACGGCCTAAGATAGTGCGTTTAATATTAAATCTAAATAATAATAATAATTCATTGCTTAACGTCCAATTTGGATCCCTATTAGGCCCACGCGGACTACTCCTTATTTATATATAGGGAGAAAACTCTATTTAAGAAAAATGAGAAAACCCCGTAATCTATCTCCCCGCCTTTTAGGACTCGCCTACTTAGCGCCTACAAGTCGCCTATAGTGCTCTACTACCTTACTGTTTAACCTCCTTAGGAATTACTGCTGCCGTAATAAGCCTACGGACGCGCTAGTATTATAAACTATTACTCTACTACTGTAGAGTTACTAGGGGGCACCTACTACTCACCCCCTTGCCTTTTATTACCATTTCCCTTGCAACTTAGAACTAATTTAGCACATTTTAACTAATAAGCCACTAGGTGACCGCCTTAAGGCCTTTTTATATTAAGAGCAGTGTATTATAGTTCTCTATACCAGCTGCTAAGAGCATTATTTCTTAATTAGTACGTAGGGGGCATAGCAGTATTACGTGTTTTGGTGTCTATCTTGGCTAGCTACATTCGCATCTCAGGCTACCTACTAGGACACCCACCTAGTAAAGCCAATCTTTTAGTCCTATTATTCCTGTTCTTAAAAGTGTTACTATTGTATTTTCTGCCTTTATTAGGCCTTTTTAGAGCCCTTAGGTATTTACCCCCTATAGCGTTAACTATGCTATAGCTTAGGTTCGTCTTACCTAAGTTAGCCTCTATACCTTTAACTCCTATTTACCTCTCTAGCGTTAGTCTAACCAGTATTGCATTATAGTAGATAGTTTCCTAGCGTTCTTGCGTATTCTACTTTAGCTCCTTTCTCTGTCTTGCTATTGTCTTTACTAACCTCTTACACGTCTCCTTTCCTCCTCTATATGGGCCTAGGCCCTAAAGCGGCACTATTCTTCTTCTGCTTTCTTTACCTATTTCTCTAATATCTCTTCCCTACTTTAGGGTTGTTGGTTTATTCTCCTATAGGGCACCTTAGGGTCCCTCTATAGTTTACTTAGGCGTGTCTTAATATACTTTATAATATTAGAGTTACGTTTATTTTACGTCCTTTATATTACAGCGGCTTTAATATATAACTATAGGGGGGGAATATTAGATTCCTTTTTAAGCAGTACTATAGCTATTCGCTTATACCCGCCTGTAATACTCTAGAGGTAGGTTATTTAGACCTTTTAAAGTGGTTTAAGGAGTAATTTAGGGGGGCTATGAGGGGATCTTGTAGATAGGGGGCTATAAGGACACGATTGGAACAGGATAGATTGGTAAGAGAGACAAATCCTTAAGAAAGTAAGGCCTCTGGGATTATGGAGACTATATACTACGGGCATGTACCTCCGGCACGTAACTAGTGACTATCTAAGGGGCGTCTAGGGGTTATCCTAAGGGTAACCCGAGGTGTCCGCAATAATATCCCTTATATTACCCCCCCCCTTCTTACGGTCGGCCCCTAATCGCCATTACCTTATAGTAGGGAGATTATAAGGGCTCGTCCCAGAAGAGGTTTGGAGAGATATTAAAAAGGTGTTGGCCTACCGCTGTATATTATCTATCTATCTAACCCCTACTTTAAACTCCTAAAAAACCTTAATAAGGAAAAAACATAACTAAAGAAAAGACGTAAGGATTACT
>Ga0307515_10018556_pt1 | contig 12574 bp, 12 predicted proteins | sample 17_EM_MG_FD_194513 | JGI IMG/M metagenome (GOLD analysis project Ga0307515, IMG submission 194513) | Populus trichocarpa ectomycorrhiza microbial communities from riparian zone in the Pacific Northwest, United States - 17_EM | ecosystem: Host-associated > Plants > Roots > Unclassified | place... | reverse complement strand
TAATAAAATAGCTAGAAATCATGAATATAGTTTATGATTTTCTGTTTCTTTCAATGTACAGCAGATATTTATAAAACATAGATGTAGATGCTTGGCAGTACACGCAGCAGTATTGATACGGGGTGGGTATTGGCATGTACTCTGCACAGACGTGGATTCATTTAGAACTTACTACAAAGGATTAGGTATGTAGCCATGTACATTGCGATGGTGTGCATAAAAGGTATACTAGTATAATTGAAATCTGAAAGTAGGACACCGTTGGATTGGAAATATTGAAATCAAATCATGCGTATTAGTAACCTGAGTGATATATCATGACTCTGGTACTGTGTTTTTCTCAGTTTGAACAAACAGATATGGCTTGATTGTGTTGTAAGTAGAGTCAGAATCACTGCTGTTGCTTTTTTGAGTACGTCTGCATTTGTTCAAGGAGTATCTACATTATGCATGTTGTTGTTGTTGAACTCCACTACCGGTATGTTAAATCAGTGGGGATTGAAGATAAACTCGTTTTCAGAGCGATTCCATGCAAACATTGTCCAATAATGTCAAATTGAGCAACACAAACATGGTCCCTATTGCTTTATGCTGCTATATGTAACAGCACATGCTATGGTAATTCTCTATTGTGTTCAGATACATTATAATAGGCGGGGACCTGGTTAGATCAGCTTGGTGTGGATAGTCGGGCTCAGATCGCACAATCTCAGCTCATCATCGTCAATACACTCTTCTATCACCAACGTCGTGTCCCCTTTGCCAAATTCACCGGGCATCATTTGGGACATGAGATCTATGTGTCACATACAGGTTGAGCTACCGATGGCTTTAATGGTACAAATGGTTGCATTACATGAGTGGGATATGTCCCAGCGGCAACTGCCGGAATCCCCACTCAACTTCATCACCGCCCGGGCCCAACACCACACCAACACCACACCAACAATATTACAACATCATCAAATACGTTGTGAATCACTGGTACTTTACTTTCTAGCCATCCATCTCTTTCATTCGACAATCATGTACAGCTGGGACGATGATAAGAATACACTCTACCATCACGATGTTGTTGAGAATAAAACCTTGCAAGACGAGATGGCGTTGATGCAACGCCATTACAACTTCACAGCAGGGTAGCTATATTCTTATAGTTCCTTCTTGAATATTCTGCAATAACTGACGCATATCCACTTCCTCCTGATAAGTGAATGATCATACAAGAAAAAAATTCAAAGAATTGCGGTTTCCCAACAAATGCAGTACCATATCACTCTGGAAAGATGAGATGCTGTGGGCAAATAGCCTCTCCATACGTATAGAAGTGAATGATATTGATGATCGAGCTGACATCTTGCTTGAACTAACTAATACGTGAGTCTCCCGCAGAGCTGCACTAATGGCACAGAGCCGCACCTAATGTGACAGAGCCGCACCTTAACCTGACCAGAGTCGTCCACCTACAGATGCTTGTAGGTTTGATTCACAAATTCTGGATAGACAACTTTACAACAGCCGATATGCTACATGCTTTACAAAGGCATGGTTACTATATAACATCAACGCAATTGAACAATATTCGCTTGCATCCATCTATTCGTCTTCTCCATTGCCGACCACCAACCACAAGTAAGGACGAAATTGCTACTCAGTTGAAAACAATATTGAGTCAGCATTGTGGTTCAGGAGAGAGTCTCAGATGGGGTCGGTCATACTTGATGGGTATTGTACGAAAATCAGTGTTGTGTGTGTCAGAGTAAGCATTCTACTCGAAGCATTATCGGAAGTAACAGTTCTTCTTGATACTACTGTAAATAGACGTGATCTTCAAGCACATGTACGGGAAACTGATGCTGAATAAGTCCAGTTCCGCCGTTCTACTCGGTTATGCAAACGTGGTCGCTATAAAGTCCAAGGTCCAAACCCTGTCTGGTCTATCGACGGGCATGATGAACTTTCACGCTTCGGTTTTGAGATCTATGGCTGCATTGATGCATACTCCTGGTATATTATCTGGTGTTACTGTGGTCATTCCAATCGTACGGCAGTATCTGTCAATAAACAGTTTCTCGAAGCAGTTGAGAAGACGGGGGTGTTTCCAAAAACTATACGCTCAGACATGGGTTGGGAAGTAATTCTTATATGCAATTCTCAACTTAAGCTACGTCGAGAAGAGAAGCCAGAGCTACCATTTCAAAAAATTTACTCCTCTGGAACATCAACACGAAATCAACGCATTGAAGCATGGTGGAATCAACTGGCTGGTTCACAAATTGAAACATGGCGCGAATTCTTTGAAGAGTTGGAAAAGGATGGCTTCTTTGATGGAGGCGAGATTGACAAGGCTTGTTTGCAGTTTCTCTATATGAGTATGATATGAGAACATATTCATGGTTTCGTTGAGGAGCACAATCATCATCACATCCGAAAGCAACGAAATCGCAAGCATTATCTACCCACTGGTCATCCTAACAAGTTGTATCACTATCCTCCTGAAGGAACACGAAACTATGGGAGCAAGCCATGGCAACCACTGATGGAGGAACTCAAAAATGATGTTGCTGCTTATGATCTCAATGACTATCTTCCAGAGGAAACGGTAACAATGTTTTGTAACATCTTGGTGAATGGCGGATTTCAAACATCTTTCAAGTTCAACGACAATCACTATAAGGCCTATCTTTACTTACGCCGTGAGGTCTGGAAGTTGGTAAAGACTGACGGACAGTTCTTGATAATCCCAAAGCCAACTGGAGTACTTTCCTGGATTGCAGACAACAGAGAAGAAATAGAACGACATATTGAAGAAGATAATGAAATGAACCTAACTGATACCGACAATCAAATTCATATACTCATCAATGAGGAAGACATAAGTGATGAAGGAGAATCAGACCAGCACCCAAGCAACTGCGAGGATAGCATTGTTTTGAATATTGATTGGGGTTACCGGGATGAGTATTTGAATGATTTGAGAAGGAGGAATGATGGTTAACATACAGTATGGTGTCATTCTATCGAGCATCCTCTGTTTGTGTCTCAAACGTCTCACTTGTACCATCCACCACAGGGCCAAAAAGAACTTCATTGCTGACCATTCTGTTTTGAAGATTCCGGTTCAGTTTTGGTTTGCGTTCTTCCTTTTCGTTTGTTGTATCTTTGGGAGACATCAACTCAGCACTCCGTTTCATGTTTAATGGGTTTCTTTGTGGTGGTGGTGGTGGGGTTTGCAGAAGAGGGTTCAACAAAGTCGTAACGGCAATTGATGAACTGTGAGCCGTTCTTGGAGGTGACGATTGCGGTAGAAATGCAATTATATCTGCATCAAATGTTTCATTCTGGTTTGACATTTTCAGATTGTTGTATTTTCACTTTTACGCATAATGACGGATGATGTACCTTGACTGATCCCTTTGTCACTCTTGTCATATCCATTATGATCTCTGATTCACGTTCTTGTTCTTTGCGCATTGGTTTCTCCTCCCATGTTTTCCCAACACGTTGTGTTTTACTCGGTTGTCGTCGAGGTTGTAGTGGTGGTGAGGACGGAGGTGAAGGTGTGTAGTCCTGTTTTGCAGTTGACATAAGGGGTACAACAATGGCAAAACGCCGGACAGGTGTTTTAGTGGGGTTTTTTTTCTCTGCTGAGATTCCAGAACCATCTTGCATATCTTCAATCTGCTTGATAAGAGACAATACTGTTCCATTTCCTGTAATCAACTTTGTTAGTGGCAATTTTTCGCTGGTCCCTGTAAGCTCACCCATACTGGTTTTGCACTGATCATTTACACCCCAACCCCATTCTTCTTGAAATGCACGCTCTCTCCAACCGTGGTGTTCATCTAGAATAATTCCTCGCAAGTAACCCTCGTAGCTTTCCACTTTCTCAGCCAAGTCCGGAATGTGCCATTTGTATATCAATGCCTACTTGTTGTGTTCCTCGTTGGGCCGCTTTGTGAAAAGTACAAGAGACACAATCAAAGACTGAACGTGTGTCTTTTCCTTTCCGAGGACTGACTTTTTGCTGGGGGGTACAAGTCCAATGTTTTTGTTTTTGTTTTTTTTGGCTTTTTCCTTATATGCAGTTTTCCGTCGATGGTCATGAACCTCAGCAAGATGAGACAGTGTTGATGTGGCAGCAGGTGTAGTCATGGCAGGCTTATGCTTCTCGGGGTTTTCAGTCTCTGTGTCGGAGGATGATTCGGATGCTGCACTGGGTTCAGTGTCGGCTGTCAAATCCACTGATTCAATATTGTTCTCAGTCTTCAAGTTGCTTTGTCGATTGGGCTGAGCTTTGCAGGGTGCATTGGCCGATTGGGGTGCTGCCTGTGGGTGAAGACAAATTGCACACTGAGAAGGGATGCGTCCCCGCAAAAACCCATCGCAATCACATTCATAGGCATTGCAGGCGTAAGGTGTCATTTTGAAGAGTGGACTGTTGACTCGGAAGTTGAAAGGATATTGCGTTCGATTGGTTTTGGGTTTGAAATTTTCAATATTAGCATCAATTCATTGATTAATATATCCGTTGCATGTTCAGTATCCTCCAAGTCTGACAGCTACTATTGAGTCCAGCATTCTCTTCACGTAACCACTTTGTTCATCATGATTCTCCCCGTGACACGTACCTCCACTGTTCAACACGTAGCCTGCAAAAAAGATGCATACTAGTATGTACCTCAGGTTCTATCTCCACGTGTACATTAACACCCTCTTGTATATTAATGTGGCCCATGACATCTAGCCCATGACATCTAGCCCACGATATCTAGCCCACGACACCTAGCCCACGACATCTAGCCCACGACATCCAGCCTACGACATCTAGCCCATGTAGCTTCGTTCTAAAATCTACACCAACATCCAAATTTAACATATTGACAATAATATTGCACCACCACAACACAAAGAGAAAATTGACACGACACGTAGATACTTAAGTAATTCTCAATTATAGGTGGGCACTTTAGATTTTTTTAGTTACATTTTCTGCTGTCTTGTCACGACCGCCAGCGGGTCCGACCCCACACGTTGTCACGCAAAATCAAAAAGTGCCCTTTCGTCCATCCACCCTTCCGTAGCAGAGCACAAACTCTACAGTCCGAGGCTAGGAGGAACGTGGTTACGCTAGATGACTGGGGTCGGTAGTTTTAGTGTGCTAAGCGGTTGCCTATTCAACTATCACCTTATCTTTTCCTCTAGAATACTCGCAACTTCGAAAGACGACAAAGATGAGCGCGACAACGACAGGACCTGTGGATAACATTTGCAGAAAGTGGTTCCGGCATGGAATGTCCACAGGATATGTACCATGTAAGCTGAGTCCCATCGAGGCTGACATCCTTCCAGGCACAGAGATCCAAACCCAGGTTATACGGCCGCCAGGTTTTCCCAAGGTCGCCGAAAGCAGGACAAAGGCATGTCGGGCCAACAGCCTGCATCGCATACCGAAAATTCGAGTAGCACTCCCGGCAAATCTGTATCCGTACTGTCGCCTATCAGCGATTGCCAGTTACTTCTTACTTCTGCGCTAGCCCCACCAGGTCAGATCGTTCCTCGACCGGTCTCACAGAGCACAGGGCCGGCGCCCCCTCCACATCTTCCATCACGGCCTCGCAGCACTCCCGAGTTCGATGTACATATTGGTCACCAAGCAACCCCGCCACTGCAGTTGGTGTGTGTACCGACCGATACTATGAGCTCACCGTGTCCCCATCCCCTTCTACGTGGTATCTGTGTCTCGGTCCTGGGTCGGAATATCCTGCTAGGAAGAGTGACAGCTCAGGAATCAATAAGCGTAGGCGCACACGTCTTGCACAGCTTGACTTATTACTGGCGGCATCCGGGTCTGCATCTAGCCTAGGGAAAGGACGAGGATTCCGGGGGCTTCGTGACAGATTCCGTTCAAGGCGACTTGCCAAAGGCTGCAAGCACTGGCGGCAGCGCAGGGTAAGCTCCTATGAGCGGGCGGTGGTCTTCTTTTACTCTCTACTTCTGTTTGAGCTTGCATTCAGCATTTCGTTTCTTGCCTTGCACTGTTAAAATGGATAGGTACTGTGTTTCTGTTATCCTTTCCTGTAGGTTTCGGGCTGCGTTACTAGTAGGTAGATATGCTGGCAGCCTGCCCCGAAATGTAGAGGCTATGTTCAGAAGGCACGGTAGCTAAGGATGAGTGTGGGTTGACGATGGCTGCGATTGTATAGTAATAGATTAGATATTGGGCAAATACTGGTGAAGAATGAAATCTCCGGCAGGCTCTGCCGAAAAAAGTAATTGCACATCCTTTGCGCAAAGGCTATATCCACAATGCAATGAGATGGTTTGTCCGGCTTGGCATGTACGCTGCAAAGCAAAGTTTGCAAACCACTCGGCTGTAAAACGTTTCTCTAACTACACTTCAGCAACCCCGTACGAATCCAGGCCGTATCAATGATACCCGGCATAGCACAGCGACGATTGTGTGAATAGGTATGAAAATGTCTTGTGCTTAAGCATGATTTGTATTATAAATTGTGTCGTATCGCTTCAGCCTTTATCGCAAAAGAGAAAAACTAAATTGGACATTATTCTATCGGTCAAGCCCCTAATGTACTAAAGAGGGTGATGTCAATGATTTCCGAACATTGCCATCCGGCTCAGCCAGTACAGGGACCGTTTTTCAGTCAAAAATCGGGCCTTTTTGGGCCAAAATACCTCATGAATTTTAATGTTTGTCTAGCTACCTCTATTAAAACATGACTCTATCCTTAGGGTCTTGGGGTACGAGGTCGTTGGACGGGGTCGTGAATATTTAAGACGGGGGGTTGTGAGACGGGAGTAGAGGGTCGGCACACGGGATCATAGGACAGAGTACAGGATCGTGGTACGAGGTCGTCGGTCGTGGGTTGGGTACAAGGTCGTTGAATTTAAGGTTCGGACCCTGCCTCTCAACTCCGTCTTAAAAAAAACTCGATCCTGCCCAACATCCCCATATAGATTTTTGTTTAACTGGTAACTAGACAAATGCGAATATCCAGACTTTTGTTCACGAGTATGGGGTAAAGGGTCGTGCCGCTGGGTAATTTGGCTGAATGAGATGCTATACCCCGTACAATCATTCTGTTTTCTAAATTTTGAGATTCAGACCTTGCCCATTGACGCGTGGTATGAGGTCATGGAACAGGGTATTTTGGCGGAAAGACTGCCTTACTCGTCAAATTTTCCAGACTTGGAGACACCAAAACCCCTAACGCTACAGGTTTCCAGTTCGCGTGGGCGCATAGAGCTAGGGTTGTAGATAAGTGTCGCATAGTTGAAAATTTGACGAGTACCTTTTGGCAATATTTCGGCAGGGTTTATCTCCCGACGCCGGTTGCCATAACGACATTCTCTCCGATCCACCACCTCTTCCTTCCAACGCCCACCTCCACCAAATGGGCCGTCCACCATATCCACACCTTCCGCGACAGCTCCTCCACCCATTCCCTTCACATGTGTATTGCCATGGCATATGGATATGAGTGATGAGGGTTTTAGGAATGATAATGGTTGCGCCGATGTTTATTACTTCAAGTGGGTAAACCGGCTACATTAGTTGTGCGAACACAGACCCGTGTTGGCATGGGATTTGGCCCGATGGCTGGCGACCCCATGGGCCGCCACCAGCCCCCATGTCGAGGAGGAGGTCTAGCCCCAGGAGTGATGCCCGGCATCGGTCACTGGATGTCATACTCGGCTTCGCCGAGTATGTCATCTTCTGTCCCATATATATATGCCTGTGTTACTCTCTCTTTGTTCTTTAGACAATCACTTTTGCACGATACTCAAATCAATATCTCTATTCGTACTCAATTGATCTCAACAACTCGAGGTATACTCTAATACCGGGAGTGTTCGGTATTCGTTAATAGTAGCAGACGAAATGTGTCGGTATAGGACGTCATTAACGTAGAGCGTCATACAACTGTTCCACACTCCAAACTAGGTCAGGAATTGTTTGAGTCGTACCACACTTTTGACGAGGAACTCCGTGCACCTTCGGGTACCTACAGCTCAGGGATGTTAGGTCTGAGCTGCATATTTCTTGGCAAACATTGTTGGGAGAAAAAGTAAGGGGTACATTATAATAATTTCTGCACTGTTGAATACCTGGATTGTTTGAACCCGATTCAGGAATCTCGTAGAGAGCGGACTATTTTCTATCGGTACAAAGTTCACTCATTATATGCGCGATTTCTGTTTCGTCGTCCGGATAAACAAACATTTACAGTGTCGGAGTTGGTCAATCATTCTCATGTTACAGATATCCTTGCAGGAAAATTGACCGCAACAAGCTCAAACAAGGAATTATGCGAACCCATGCATTGTAAAAGCTGAGCGACCTAGCGAATGAATGATGACCACATTGCCAAAACTTAAATCCATGAATACAAATCAAAGATCCATTGGACAACAGTTCCAACATGCAGCTATGCGGCTAAAGGTTGAGCAACCCCTTCTCTTCAAAATGCAATAAAGATAGACTTTCCTACCACCGCACCTTTAAAATCATTTCTCGAAGCAACGCTCAAAATTGACCACCATGCCATTGGACTACACATGCAGGATCTGTGGGACGTATGAGATGAGGTATGTATAGGACAATTCCCTATGATTAAAAACGCTGACTTCAAAGGTCTACCGGATGGGCTGGGAGTGGGTCCACCCCCGATAACTGCATAGCGTGCGATAGATACTTGGATGAAGCAAAATCTAATATCCTTCATTCTATGGGTTACCTGCCGAGATTCCCAACACCTACCAATGGTGGTTACCCAGGTCTCCGGTTCTCCCATCTCACTATATGCTAATCAATATGGGTATCATTTAGATACTCGAAATCGTATCGCCGCGGTATTTATCTATCGAAAGCGGCCACTCGAGGCGCTGAACTTTTGTCTGAGCTCCTTGGATCGCTCCAGCATTGCGTGTTCCTCGCACACAAATTATAACCCCCTCATTGCATTAGAAGGTGTTGCTTAAGGCTCTGCTTCCAGTCAAGAGCTGATGTTAATAATGATTAGGATTGAGTCGCTATAAAAAGTCCGACCACAAGCCTAACTCCCCATCACCTATTAACCTACAACCACACCCGCACTTCGACCTACTGTATACCTTCACCCTAGCATCCTTCAATATCTACGGTCCCTGCCAGTTTTCACTGTCATGTCTCCGTCGCAGTTACCATGATAATCCCTATCTTTTCCAAATGCTCGCCGAGAAAGAATTCACAACTTCAAGAGACCAAATGAATCGCATGGGCTTTAAGGTGCAGCAAGGGTTTATATATCTCCATAGATTCAAACCTATCTGGCAGGCAACCGATGTGATAGAATGGCTTAGGTCGAATGAAGAGGAGGTTCGGAAGAAAGCCTGTGATGCAGTGGGATGTGGGAAAGTTGAAGCGGCGATTGGCGATTGGAAGATATGCAAAGGATGTCTTGAGTGGTGTTATTGTGGTGTTGAATGTCAGACGAAGGATTGGAAAACTGGCGGACACAAGAAGGCATGTAGAGCAAGTGTGAGTACCTTAAATCGGTGGCTGGGGCTAGAAGTATAGAGAAATCACTTCACGTGAGGTCAAATATTTCCTTAGCACAAAATGTTGATCCGATAATAATATATCTCAATACTTTCTTTATTCTTTCCCGTTATAACTAAGTGACACACGCTAAACTTCACAATTGTTCAGCGTCCATGATTTTGTTCCTCTAGCTTGTAGGAGCATTTGTGGCTGCTTTGTAACTATCTGCTTGTGAAAGTGAAACATCCCCTCACAAGCGAGATCGTACTCCTAAGATATTATGATAGACCCACACGGACAGCGACAGCTGGAATAAGTAGTGCGCAGTATATTATCCCCTCACCGTTGGTTCAGCCTCTCATGACTCTGGGTCTTAACCATACACAGCTATCGTCATGTATAACTCGCCGACTGCTAGAAACTACTTAAGTATAACCTCTAGATACTTAGTTCTAGTAGATACTTGAGTAGTTCTTAGTTTATACCGGCTGTACAGGTACTCTTTTGCATCAGGTGAGCTAAGGTATGCCATGACTGAATAGCTCTCGATATGTATTATACTCAACTAGAGACGCTGCGTATCCAGCGGCAAGAGCTACTAAAGGAGGCTAGCAAATACACTCGAACACCTGTCGTTGTCTCGTATGGTATATATCTTACGAGGAGATTACAGCTAGCGAATGTTGGGTGCTGAGTACTATAAACTACAGAGCGTTGATTCATCCGACTCTTTCTTTTCTTACCCGTAAACCTGGGGTAGGAATAAACAAAGGGGTTCATCGTTGATCTTTTCCTGTTTATGCCAAGACCAGACAGATACATACCGTGATGTATTGGCATAGGCCGAGCGCCAGAGGCCAAACGCCAGATGTCGCCATCCTAACAAGGAAGTTCCAGCAAAGCGACCAAATCAGATTTTCCCAGTTTGGTCTTCCATACCCGCAAGCTATGGGGTACATGATAGAACATTTTCTAACTGTCCTCAATGCATAATATCAGTGTAACACACGTTTCTTGTCCTGTTGGTATTTTTGGCACGGCCGTGTGCCGCTTGCACATAAGTGCGGGGTTCACACAACTCTCAATCTCCACACTCCTCTCCGCAAGCATGGCAGCGACACTGCCCCCAGGAGCCTACGTTATCCGGAACCGACAAACATGGACTATTATCCACGCTAAAGACGGTGTGAAGGTAATAACATCCTCTCGCGATGAGCAGTGTTCCGAAGCGGTCAGGCCGGCCGCCGGCCGGACTGCAGATCCGTAGACCGGTCAGATACAGGCCACCTAAATTACGGCCGCCACCGACATGGGCCAGCCCAGGCCATCTCCCATCAAACCTGGGCCGACCTGCAGATATCTATAGATGTGGGTGCGTTATTATGTGGCCTGCAGAAGCCTGCATAAATCTGCAGAAGCCTACATAAATCTTTAGATTTAGCAAGGTTAAATAAATAGTTGCTGTGAAGCACACTACTACTGCATATATCTGCATATGTCTGCGTTGACCTGCATAGACCTGCAGAAGCCTACATATATCTTCAGATTTGACAAGGTTAAACAAATACCTGCAGCGAAACACACAATTACTGCATATAACTGCATATATCTGCATTTGCCTGCATGGACCTGGAGTGTTTGAAATCATAGGAGAGTGCAGGTCTGGCTCAAGTTGATGAGGTCCGTGAGGTGGATGAACTGCTCAAGGTCTTGGAGAAGCGGCAAGTGCATATTTGAGCATAAGAAGTGGCTGTGTTTGGGTTAGAGAAATAGCGGTGGAGGACATTGATGGTTAACAATATTTGTAACGAGTTTCTTTCATTTTTTAAAGATTTTGCATCAAAATGGTTTGTATTATCTAGTAGCACCATCGGCCACCAGATATCTGCAGTCCGGTTAGACCAAATCTGCCAGATTGGCGGCCAGCCTGGGTCAAAAATTTCGTGGCCGGCCTTGCCACAGACCGGCACAGATCATGCTCAGATTTGACCGCACTGACCGCTTCCGAACACTGGGGATGAGGAGTGCCACCGTGAGTGGCGGAACTAGTGGATTGAAGCTATCCCTGGCCTTGGAGATCTCAGCGACAAAGTGGTGGCTGTCTATCGAATCTCAAACATTGCAAGAAATATATCACTTGACGACGAGTGCGGTCGCCGCAATGATAAAACTAAAGTCATCGGTTACAAGACTCATGGTTCTCCGTGGCAGCTCTGGAGGTTGAAGAGGCAGCAGAATGATACTGGTGGGTAAGTTGTGATCTTGTCCAATATGATAGTTGTTAGGTTTAGGGATGTATCATAATAGCCGCGAGACGCAAAATGCATTGTGACGAGTTTTAGGGGGCCGTTCTTGTATTGTGCTGGTGGAGGAATTCCAACTTTCTAACTCTTGTGTTTTGCCTTTCCCGGTAACCGGGTTTGGGCCCATCGACGGGCCGACTTCTAAAATACACATCACGCAACCACAATCCAACCAAATGCCCCCAGAGTAAATAAAAGTACTCTATATATGGTGAAATTCATAAAAAGAAAATTTGTTTGGGTGTGAAACACAAAGCCTCATTGCAGTCCTCACACTTTATAGTGGTTTTCATGCTTTCTCCACTACCACCCTGACTTCTTTTCCACTTGCAAAGGAAACAATCTGCTCTACTCTCCATCCAAAGTAGGGAATGCATTCCTGGCACCTTTCAGCAGAAGGGCAGGGGGGTGGGCTTGGCAACTAGCCTGGTAGGCAGTGGGGCAAGGAAGATTGTGTTGTTGAAATAGTGATGCTAGAGAAGCTTGATTGTACTATCTAAGAGGGCCACAAGGCCATATATATCTGGCATACAAATGAAAATGCGTGCGTATGTGTCTATGTATAGATCGGTCTGAATGCCATCTGCACACATCGGCAAAAGTGCATATCGACTATAGACTGCGCGACGCGCACACGCGCACACGCGCAGCTCATAGCAAGCTTCCCGTGGACCCCTGCGCGACGCGCAGCCTATAGTCATCTATAGTCGATTCATAGAGATGTGCG
>Ga0307515_10018555_pt1 | contig 12574 bp, 10 predicted proteins | sample 17_EM_MG_FD_194513 | JGI IMG/M metagenome (GOLD analysis project Ga0307515, IMG submission 194513) | Populus trichocarpa ectomycorrhiza microbial communities from riparian zone in the Pacific Northwest, United States - 17_EM | ecosystem: Host-associated > Plants > Roots > Unclassified | place... | reverse complement strand
GGTTAATCCGGGTTGACCCGGGTTGACCCGGGTTGACCCATGAAACCCGGGACCCGGCCCCTTGGCCGGGTCAACCCCCGGGCCGGGTTTAATAACTATGGTCATCATAGACCTTCAAAGAAGAGAGAGAAATAGCAAAGCACATGTGACGTTGTGTTGACGATTCACATTACAAAGACTCAGGCTCCTACTTCACAAACCTTAATAAACATAATAATAATAATAATAAGAGAAAAAACTAGAAAAAGAAAAACAAAGAGAGAATCTCTTTCCTCTCTCTCAGAGGCGAATATTTACCAGTAGTAGGTGAGGATGGTAACTTCTAACCTTATAAATACATCCACTCCACCATGTCTTTCCTTGTAACATCCACTTTTAAATCCAAGATAAGAAGAAAACACACCTCCTCTCTTCTTTGTCTCTGTCTGTTCTCCACTTTCCCAGTCACCAAACTCGTATGCATATAATTACATTTATCTAAATATAACAACATGCCTGTTGATGCTTCATCACTTTCAGGCCAAGGCCAAACTATCTGTGTCACCGGGGCTGGTGGTTTCATTGCTTCTTGGATGGTTAAACTTCTTTTAGATAAAGGTTACACTGTTAGAGGAACTGCGAGGAACCCAGGTTAGTTAATGGTATTTAAGCACTTTTTTTTTTTATAAAAAAGATTGTGTTGTTTAATTAATTCAATGGTAGGAGTAATGTTTATGGTTTGTTTTTCTGTTTTTATATATAAATATATACAGCTGATCCCAAGAATTCTCATTTGAGGGAGCTTGAAGGAGCTGAAGAAAGATTAACTTTATGCAAAGCTGATCTTCTTGATTATGAGTCTCTTAAAGAGGCTATTCAAGGGTGTGATGGTGTTTTCCACACTGCTTCTCCTGTCACAGATGATCCGGTATGCTTCCCTTTTCCCTTTGTTTTCCAGTCATTAAAAGATATGGATCTGAGAATATCAAGAAAAGAAAATAAAAAAACACTCATACAGCTAATTTTAGCACAAATGTCACTAACTCACGTTAGGCTTGACCGTTCTCCACCAACAAATTCACTTTGTAGTTGGTGGGTGGAGGGATCCATTGGGGCCCACCCCACCTAAAACTTTGCTCGGCAGTGAAATTTCTAATTATAGAAGGGTGACTCGAAATCAATAAAAATATTACATGGTAACTAATGGTGGTGGTTTTGATGAGATGCTTTTGTTGATAATAATTAAAGGAAGAAATGGTGGAGCCAGCAGTGAACGGGACCAAAAATGTGATAATTGCGGCGGCTGAGGCCAAAGTCCGACGAGTGGTGTTCACGTCATCAATTGGCGCTGTGTACATGGATCCCAATAAGGGCCCAGATGTTGTCATTGATGAGTCTTGCTGGAGTGATCTTGAATTCTGCAAGAACACCAAGGTATCTAATTAATTAAATGCCAAGTTTTCCTTCTTGTCGACTAGTCATATTTCCTAGCTAACACCTGAACCAATAAATTCTGTGCAATTGAGATGTCAAAGAATTTTCATGCATATTTCTTAGACATTTGGTAGGTATAGCTAACCCGTTCTTTGTTAAGTTGCCTTATTATAATTGAAAATTCACTTAACAAAATAGTCAACGAGTCACATCTTATCTAACCCCGTTCTGGTAGCTTTCCATTGATTCGATTCATACCTAACCTGAGAGTAATGGATTGAAATGAAATGGAATTGCAGAATTGGTATTGCTATGGAAAGGCTGTGGCAGAACAAGCTGCATGGGATATGGCTAAGGAGAAAGGGGTGGACCTAGTGGTGGTTAACCCAGTGCTGGTGCTTGGACCACTGTTGCAGCCCACTGTCAATGCTAGCATCGTTCACATCCTCAAGTACCTCACCGGCTCAGCCAAGACATATGCTAACTCTGTTCAAGCTTATGTGCATGTTAGGGATGTGGCACTAGCCCACATTTTAGTCTTTGAGACGCCTTCCGCCTCCGGCCGTTACCTTTGCTCTGAGAGCGTTCTCCACCGTGGAGAGGTGGTGGAAATCCTTGCAAAGTTCTTCCCTGAGTACCCCATCCCTACCAAGTAAGTAGCTATTATTTTGAAGAATTTCATGGAGTAATTACTCAATAAAAGGGTAGTTGACCGAGTAACAGGTGACACAAAAGCATTAAACATTAGGACATGCACTAATGGTTAGTCACTCAAAAAAACTACCATCAAAATTGAAAGAAAAGCTGGGAATGGCATTTGAAATGGCAAAACAAATAAATATGATCCTGCTTTTGAATGACCCAAAGGATGAAATTGTGGTGTGCGGCGGTTGTTGTACCAGCTTTGACTTGTATTAATCTGAACCAAAAATCATGAATAATCCATTCTCCTATGGTATAAAAGTCTTTAATCATCAATAAATTTGGAAAGCCACATAAAACAAGCGGAGCCACAGGGTCCTCACCAACCCCATTGTCTGTCAAATCGGGACCAAAATGAGTTTCTCTACCAACCCAAGTTATGATTGGATACTGCACAAAATTATTGGAAGAGTATTGGGCCCTGCTCCTTCATCTCATACAATTATATGCTAAATTCATCTCTCTAAATGTGATTTGCTCAAGATTAGACAAGTGGAAGGAATATTCCTAGTTGGGTTACTACTTGATAGGTCATAAGAAACAGTTTTGTAATGTATTTGCAGGTGCTCAGATGAGAAGAACCCAAGAAAACAACCTTACAAGTTCTCAAACCAGAAGCTAAGGGATCTGGGTTTCGAATTCACCCCAGTAAAGCAGTGTCTGTATGAAACTGTTAAGAGTTTGCAGGAAAAGGGTCACCTTCCAATCCCAAAACAAGCTGCAGAAGAGTCTTTGAAAATTCAATAAGGCCTCTTGGAACTATTTATTAGGATTGTTCCATACCCCAAGTTTGGATCGCAAATGCTAGGGAAAGGAGCATATTAAAGAATGCCAATGTGCAGGTGTTTTAGTATTTTACATGAAGAACTCTGATTATCCTTGTGCTTATAATAATTTTTTTCAAGTGAGTGTCTTCAAATGTTCAACTTGTATTTGTGGTTGTCTAACTTTATCCAGTTTCAATATAAAAGAGGAACGATTCTATGTCTTACACAAGAGCATCAACTTTGACCACACAACTGGCATATGCTTTGTTCAATTTTGAGACCTTAACCTACATGATAGGTACGCTAATTTCAATGAAGGGAATCCACCAGATATGATGTTGACGCCATGTATAATCAGAAGATGATTGTATATTAGTGGTGGAATAATCATCCTTGTGATATTCAAGTAAGAAAACAAATTCAACAACTATTTAAATAAATAAAAAATTAAAAGAATAAAAATTAAATATGACTAATAATAAAAAATTAAAGGAGGATGGAATTGAAATAAAATGAAATTTAAAAAATTAATTAAAATAAAACAAGAAGGAATAAAAAAGAAGGAACAAAATCAAAAAGAAAAATAACTTGAAGGGCTAATCTGCAAATTTAAAGGGTCAGTTATAGATTACTAGGAGGAAGAGAAAAGAAGGGGGGGGGGGGAAAGATTGTCGGTGTTTCACCGGAGGTTTGTTGACCATACATGTGTGAGGAAGAAGAGGAGGTCGAGATGAATCAAATAACATGATAGAAAAATGGTTTTCACCATCCTCCACACGCTACCTGAAGATGACGAAGTGGATAAGCTCATGTAGGACCAAAAATCAAGAAATTATTATTAAAAAACCAAAGTAAAATTATGTATAAGCTCATGTAGGCAAGCTTTTGGAATTTTGATTCAAAAGATAATAGTATGTAACAAAAAAAAATGAAATATAAAAAAGTTCTTAAACCATAGTTAAATGCTTTTTTTTTGTTTTTAAGGGCAATAAAGTGATTTATTGTAAAAAAATCTTAAAAAAACCGAAATGCTCCTAAATAATTTTAGAATAACAAACGAACCAAGTAAGAAGATCAATTTACTCCTTAAAGGGCAGTTCATTGCAATTTTTTAAAGGGTAAAATCAATTCACTATTACAATCTAAAGAAATTCATGTTTTAGCTTTTCCTTTTCATACGGCTTAAGATTTGACTCAGTTTTAGATCCCAATCATTGAGTTGTCGGGTCAATTCGTTGATCATCGAGTTAACTCGGGTGAATAATTTTTTCTAAAACAATGTTATTTTAGTTTTTTTTAAAAAAAATTCTTGAATTAATCTGATCAAATCTTACTTGAATTTATAATCAACTGGGTTCCAAGTCAACAAATCAAGTTTATTGAATTTGACCACATGAATGTCCAAAACAATCTGAAGTAAAACTTGATATGGTGAATTCGCTAGACTAAGGTCGGTAATAATTATGATCCACAAACCAAGCTGCACTGCTGGCAAGTAGCAACTACTATTTCATTTTCATTGATTGTTATGATGATTGACTGTTATGATGTCATGGGCTGATATTACAGGTATGCATGCATATTTCGAACTAAGATGGTATTTGCTGGAAACCTATCATGTTTGAGTGTGGGAATTATGTTAGTTTCTTGTAAGTCAAAGGATCTCTAGCTAGAGTAAGGATCTTAGTTTCTTATCCTTAAAATCTTGTCCAATTAAGCAAAGAAAAAGGAAGAACTTCTGTAGATATGAACTGCATTAGATTGGAAGCATTTTTTAGGAATCTTGAGCCGTTTAATTTCCACCAAATGATATATTTTAGACTTGACCTGAGCACGGTAGAGAGGCCATCATCACAGAATTACAAGCAGTATTTTCCAAGAGGCAGAAACAAATAAGGGACTCCATAAGAAGCCACCAGAAAACAACGTATACAATAGCCCAAATCCAAGCTTCAGTTGAGATGTCCATTGCCAGATGGCCTCAATGTCCAAAGAAGAAAGAGAGGACATTATGGCCAGATCGTTTGCTTTCTTCAGTGCATACTCTTTCTTGTGGAAGACGGATCCAAATGAAGCCACATCTTCAGCTGATGAGTACTGGTTGGCTATAATTATTGGCCACAGCCACACCTTCTATCAGAGGTCCAGTTTTAGGAACCTGTCATTTTTTGAGTGTGAGAGTTATATTAGCTCCTTGCAAGTTTCGTTCACAGGATCTCTAGAGCAAGGACATTATTTTCCCATCCTTTAATGTAAACATCTAGTGGTTCTGAGCAGATTTAAAATCGTGATCATTGAGGCTTTGAATTCACCTCAGTAAAACAATGTCTCTATGAAACTGTGAAGAGCTTTCAGCAAAAGGGTCACCATCCAATCCCGAAACAAGCTGAAGAGTCTGTGAAAATTCAACAAGGCCTCTTGGACCTATTTATTAGGATACAGTTCCCTGCCCCATCGCAAATACTAGGGAAAGGAGCATATTAAAGAATGCCAATGTGCAGGTGTTTTAGTATTTTACATGAAGAACTCTGATTATCCTTGTGCTTCTATTAATTTTTTTCAAGCGAGTGTCTTGAAGTGTTCCACTTGTATTTGTGGCTGTCTAAGTCTATCCAATTTCAATATAAAAGAGGAACAATTCTATGTCTTACACAAGAGCATCAACATTGACCACACAACTGGCATATGCTTTGTTCAATTTTCAGACCTTAACCTACATGATAGGTACGCAAATTTTAATCAAGAGAATCCACCAGATATGATGTTGACGCCATGTATAATCAGAAGATGATTATATATTAGTGGTGGAATAATCATCCTTGTAATATTCAAGTAAAAAGGTAAATTTCTCGTTTTTAATCTCCATCAGCTGGCTCTATCATAGACACGTCCTAGACTCAGCCTCTTGGATGAAAAGCGTCCATCAAGGTTATTAAATCCAACCCCGTTTATGATTTGGCCCCAGAACAAGGTTATGGTTGGACGGAGATTGGGTTGCTTAATCAAAATAATTTTATCTCGTGTTTTTTTAAAATTAAAACAATATTATTTTAAAAAATTAAAAAAAATTAAACTTGATTTTAATCAAGTAGTCTTAATAGAGTGAAGGGTAAAACCCTTTTGTCCAATCTTTGCTGAGTAGGTTAGGTTGACTAAATGTTGTTCGTTGGCTTAATAAATGATAGAAATCTTGTAATGTGTAATGAATAGAATATAAACCTCAATAAAAGAAATAGATTTCTTAAACACTAATAAAGTTAACTATAAATTTATAAAAAAATAAAAACTAGTAAAATCTCAACAGAGACAAGGATAATGAGCTACAGGCCCAGAGCTCTAAACCTCATATAAACAAAGGAAAAAACCCAAACCCACTCTTCTTTGTTTACTGTTAGGCCTCATACTAGGCTGGATTTGAATAGGGTATCGCTGGAACCGTTGAACAATAATCAGATGAGAGGAGAGCAGAACCAGATGTCCAGTAAGGATCACAGCCCAGACACTAATCTTACAGAGGAGTTTGAAGTTTTTGTAGGAAAAAAATTGGTAAATTAATTGTGTTCAATCCACGATAATTGACTTAGGAAAACTCTTTAAACCTTGATTAATATTTTAAATTTATAACCGTGAAATTGCAAATCTGGGTTCAGTTAAAAAGTTCGATTCTTAACCAATTTAATACTGAATGATGATGAAATTTAAAAATAAAATCTCTAAATTAAAAAACTCACTATAGCAATAAAATGAATGAACATTAAAATGAAAGAACAAAAAAATAGAGGGTGAAATTGAAAAAGAAAACAAATTCAACAACTATTTTAAATAAAAAAGAAATAAAAAAAAATAGGAACCAAATCTGACAAACTAAAAAATTAAAGGAGAATGAAGTTGAAAACAAAATCAAATTTGAGAAGTTAATTGAAATAAAACAAAAGGGAATAAAAAAAATGATAAAATCAAAAGAAAAATAACTTGAAGGACTGTTGTATAAATTTGAAGGGCCATGCACAAACTGCTAGGAGGAAAGAAAAAAGAATGGAAAAAGAAAAGGTCGACAATGCTTTACTAGAGGTCTGTTCACCATACGTGTTGTGTGAGGAGAAAGAGAAGGCCGAGATGAATCGAATGACACAACATGACAATGATTTTCACCACCGAAATCAGCTGCACACGTTGTTCGAAGATGGCAGAGTGACTGACGCTTGCAAAGCACACATAACAACTTTTTTAATTTTTTTTATTTATGAAAATACTACATTGCCCCTAGGATCAAAAATAAAAAAAATTATTAAAAAAAATTATTAAAAAAACTAATGTAAAATGACAGATAAGCCCATGTAGGCAAGCTTTTGAAAATTTGATTCAAAGGACAATAGAATCATTACACTGTAACAAAAAAGTATGAAATACAAAAATACCCCTTAAACCATAGTTAAATGTTTTTTTTTTAAGGGCAAAAAAGTGAGTTACTGTACAAAAATCATGAAAAGACCGAGATTCTCCTAAACGATTTTAGAATAACAGATGAACTAAGTGAGAAGATCATTTTACCTCTGCAGTTCATTGTAGTTTTTTAAGAGTAAAATAGTCAATTCATTATTAAAATCCATCGTAATAGAAGATATATTTACAGTACATTTCCCTCATGTTTTAGCTTTTCTTTTTAACACTCGACTTAAGATTTGACTCGGTTTTTTATCTTAATCATTGAGTTGTCGGGTCAATTCATAGATCATCGAGTCAACCCGGGTCAATATTTTTCTCTTCTAAAACAATATTGTTTTAGTGTTTTTTTTTTAATAAAAATCTTAAATTGACCTAATCAAAATCTCACTCAAATTTTTGATCAACTAGATTGCAAGCCAGCACAACAAATTGATCGAATTTGAACTACAAGCATTTTCCTTGCCTTGACCTGAGCATTTTCACCAAATGATATATTTTAGACTTGACCTGAGCACGGCCATCACAGAACTACAAGCAGTATTTTCCAAGAGGCAGAAACAAATAAGGGACTCCATAATTAATAAGCCACCAAAAAACAACGTATACAAGCCCAAATCCGAACTTCAGTTGAGATGAGCATTGCCAGATGGCCTCAATGTCCAAAAAAGAAAGCGAGGACATGGCCAGATCGTTTGCTTTCTTCATTGCATACTCTTTCTTGTGGAAGACGGATCCAAACCAAGCCACATCTTCAGCTGGTGAGTACTGGTTGGCTATAATTATTGGTCACAGCCACACCTTCTATCAGAGGTCCAGTTTTAGGAACCTGTCATTTTTTGAGTGTGAGAGTTTTAGGAAGCTGCCATCTTCAGCTGTCATTTCTTAAAAATTTTAATGTGGTATTTGAAAATTTTAATATATATATTATATATTTAAAAGAAATTATATTTTTTTAATATAAAAATAACATACAAATAGTACTTTTATCTTATTCTTAATTATTTATGTTTTTAAAGAGGCAAGCTGTTGTTCCTTGCCAATTAAATGTGATGGTCGGACCATCACATGGTACAGGACCACACACAATAAACATGTTGCTGCCCCTCCTCATTTAAATGTGGTGGTCGCACCATGTGATGATGCATAACAAACATGTTTTTCTAATTTCTTATAAAAAGCATCTATATATCTCAGCTCCTGAGAAGATCCAATGCAGAGCAAGGTTTGAGCTTCAAACAAGTAAGTGATCATAGGTATTATTTTAACCAGTATCATTTGATTCTCGATCAGTCGATTGACCATTGTTGTAACATGCAGGTATTTGATATATAACCTGGTTTGTTTTTCCTGTGCCTCAAAGCCAAACCCTGTAAGTACTAAGAAATCCTTCACAATGCATGATTCCACTCACAAGTAGCGCTGTAGATTATTGTCTTTACGCTTCGATAGGATCTTGAAGGGAGAGATAATTATTCCTATATATGGAAATTATATACATAATATGCTTCTCTCAACAAAACCCAACATCTTTCATGAGTAAACATAATGTGCCATTGAAGTTATTAAGATGGGTGTAACAAGGTGACAATGCTAAGGTAAATATAAGTTCTCTCAATGGCGTAACTCATTAATGTTCAAAAAGAAACATTAACTTTTTAATTCTTTTTATTTGTCGAAAAATGAATCTATATATTGTTGATGTTGTCCGAACTCAAGACCCCATTAATTACTTCTTCTCCTTCCTCTTCTTCTTGCTAAACGTCCTTGAGAATAGAACATTATCCTTGTTAAATGCAGTGACAGAACCGAAGGGGACTGGAGGGTACTGTAGTTGCCCTTCTCATTTTTTCCCCTTTTCATTTCTTCAAGTAACCAGTTATTTAACTTGTCCGCTGTGGATAAGATATTTTTATTTTTTATAAAAAAAATATATATTAGAAGCTTTTTCAATGCATTTTTATACTTTAAAAAATCAAGAGATATGTCTACATCAATATTTAATCTCACAATAAGAGATATTTACTCATTTATGTTTGCTAAATTAATTTTGTTTATATTTTTTTATTCAATCAAATGATAATAGAAATAGACAAATAAATTAAATTTATTGAACAAAATAAAAATAAAAAATATTATGCAAAGCTACACGTATTAGAACTATATATTATCTGAAAATAAAAAAAATTATTTTCAAAAATAAAATTCATCTATACAAAATATTAAAAAAAAATTATTGATGAATCAGAATCTCTTCAAGAATTAAATACACACAAATTAGTTTTTTTTTTAAAAAAATCTCTATCCAAAAAGGTTAAATAAGCAAATAAAAAAAAATCACAAATGACTAATATTAATTGAAACATAAATTTAAAAATCATTTTTTGAAAAAACATGTTGAAAAAAGGTATCAATAAAAAACAAACTAGAAGAAAAAAAATAATTGCATGTCTGACCCATTTTGTTAGGGCCCACATGTAGGCCTTCCTTAGCAGGCTCGCATGCCTAGGTCCTTTTTTTTTGTTGCCCTTGGTGCAGATGACATGTTGTTTACTCTAATTTATTTTAGAAAAAAACAAACGACACGTCGTCTATTTTTGCCAAGAATTTGGTCACTACTGTGGCAGCTGAAAAATTAGAATTTAAGTTTTTTTGACCCAAAAACCAATTTTTCAACCCATTTGTTTTTTTTATACCAAAAACACCTATTAAAATCTTAGGAACCGTGTTAAACTTATTGATGTCCTAAAAAAAATTAAAAAGCACCCCAAAAACCAAAATCAATCCAAAACAAAAAATCAACTCAAGCTTATATTTATTTTTTCATGAACTTTGAAGGTAAAAAAAAAATTAAAAAAAAAACTTAATATGAACTTCTCTCATCAAATGAAATCATTTAACACAAATATCATTCGTTTTGATGGCTTAAATCAGTGTTAACAACATGTTTTTCTCTTTACCGCTGAAATCTAGTAACCTCTCTCTCTTCTATCTAAACCAAGGACTAAAAAATAATACAAATTAACTTTGGTATCAAAATAGAATTTTAATTTTATAATCTGTGTTATTTTTGAAGTTTGAGGACCAAAGTGTATCTTGTGAAACTTATGGCACGCCACTCATGTTTAGTGTCTTTTTTGTTTTGGTCTGTCTTCTTTTAATTTCATCATTTCATAAGAAATCAAAATCAATTGGCTTTCAATTAAAACTAAAGCACAAAGAAAAAAAATTTGAGAACAAAATTAAAAAAATAAAAAATTTTACGCTGTCCATTCACAATAATATATGAGAAAATGAGTATTAAAATCTTGCACAAGAAAAAACCCACACCTTGTAGATTTATACTCAATGATCATACCCCTAAAGAAAAAAAAATCACATATATATAGTGATATTTGTTCATAAATGGATACCCAAAATAATATAAATGCTACTTCCAAGCTTGGAAATTAATACAAACACTAAAAGATTTGGGAAAAAAATAATACTGAGTGCATTGTGGATTCGGATGGTTTTCTTTTTTATTTTTTTTTATTCTTTTTAATTGCATCTTTTTTTTTAAATCAAATTAGTAACTAATTTGTTATAATTTGTTATAGAAAAACACAATTAAAAGATATAGGACCAAAAGTAAAACTCAGAAAATTATGATGGCCAATCTTAAATTAGCACAACAAAAGTTCCTTTTTATCCTTATATTTTCATTTTTCTTCTATTATAGTCCCTTTATTTTTTTGGAGTTTCATTGCATTTCAAACTTTATTTTATTTTATTTTATTTTTTACTTTCTATTTTGAGAAAGCCATTGATGAGAAAGGAGTTCAATGGTATGGTTTTTTTCCTATAAACTTGTCTGGAAATATAGATTGGTTCCGTGTAGATTTTTTTAATTTGATTAATTTTTATTTCTTGAGTAATTTTGGGGTTGATAAGTGATTTATTAAAATTTTATGATATTTAATAGGTATTTTTAATGAAAATATATTAAAAAATATATTTTTAAGCCATAAATCCTCTACGTTTGATTTTCCAACCATCACAATGATAGATAATTCCAGGCAATGCTTAGATACAATAAGTCACTTGCCACTACAAATCACCTATCATCCGCTTAGAAAAAAAAAAAAACATAGAAGTCAACACTGAAGAAAAAAAGAGGTGCGGGTGTAGACTTCCAAGCACAAGTGCTTCTAAGCTTAAGTGCATCCGAGTTTTCTGATTAAAGCCAAGCACATGGGCATGGCTAGGAAGGCCATGTGCTTGGGTTTTTTTTAGAGGGTTAGGCATGCTGGGCAACCCAAGCTTGTGCACGTGGTTCTTTTTTTTTTTTCTTGTTTTTTTTTTAAATTAATTAATTTAAAATATTACTTTATTAAATTAAATAAGAATAGATTTTAGATATTATTTTATTAAATATCAATTATTTTTTTTTAATATGAGTATAGGAGTCATTATTAAGTGTTTTGTTTTACATCCCATCATTATTTTCTTAATTTTTTTTATGGTTGCTTTTTTTACAGTATTTATTTTAATTATCATATAATTAAATAAAAATTATTTTAAAAAAATAATGTTATTAAACATAGTCGGGTCTATAATCTGAGTCATATGCTTGACGAGTTGACTCGAGTCAATAAAAAATATTATCATCTAATATTTCAAAATGAAATTTACTTTGGGGGTGTTTTGAATTGCGGTGGTTTATGTTTTTCAAAGTGTTTTTCGCTACAAAATACATTAAAATAAATTTTTTATTTTTAATAAATTATTTTTAACATCAACACATCAAAATGATCCGAGAATACCTAAAAAATATTAATTTGAAGTAACGAAAAAAATAAAATAAAATTTAAATTTTTTCAAAAATATTTTTGATACACAAGAATAAAATAGAACTTTTATATACCTCAAATTTTGAATTTATAATCAATATGTTTCTTGTCCATAGAAAAGACATCAGTAACACGCACATTTTTAATTACATTCAAAATAAAGTTTTAGATTAATCGTCGGGACATTTTTTTAAACATTTTTGCATCCATTGATTTCAGGAAAAAGAGATGAGTCGTCGGGACCCTTTAATCGTTCAAATCGACGAAAAGCTTGGAGATTTGCCTTCTAGTCACTCAACATGCAGTATTTTCAAGGTTCCTAGTCGCCTCCGCCATGTAAACGAAAGGGCATTTGAGCCGGAAATCCTCTCCATCGGCCCTTATCATCGTGGAAAAGATAAATTGAAGATGATGGAA
>Ga0307515_10018554_pt1 | contig 12575 bp, 13 predicted proteins | sample 17_EM_MG_FD_194513 | JGI IMG/M metagenome (GOLD analysis project Ga0307515, IMG submission 194513) | Populus trichocarpa ectomycorrhiza microbial communities from riparian zone in the Pacific Northwest, United States - 17_EM | ecosystem: Host-associated > Plants > Roots > Unclassified | place... | reverse complement strand
GGTACAAATAATGACCTGAATGGCACTTTGGTAATTTCGACCCATTTCCACGTTAAATAGAAAACAACAAATCTTAATCACTTGAGAACCGGTTGGTATTAATTTTCCTCTTTCACACCAATAGAAACGGTCTCATTATGACATTCAATTGCCAAAACAAATAAATAAATAAAAATGATTTACAATTATATGACATTCAAGGTTATTAATAATGCGCTTTTTTTTTATATATAAATACAGAAAATATAATGTAAACTTAGATTATAAAATTAAATACCCAAGAGGGCACGGTGTGAGTGGTTCAACACTCTCATCCCTTAAGCAAGGTCAGGGGTTCGACCCCTTCTTGTGTATGAAGAACCTCTCTTGGAGAGCACTTTACCCCTCTGTGGGCCGACCTGGTGCGAGCGTGGATTAGTCTGGACTAGCGTCCAAGACACCGCGTGGTTTATACAAAAAAAAAATTATAAAATTAAATTGTAAAATTATAATTAACTTTTTAACTAATTATATATTAACAATTCCAGTTAAAAAATTAAATTATATTAAAATCTGATAAATAGAATCAACAATATTATATAATCAATGAGTGATCTAAATAAAACGAGAGAGATGAATGATATAATTCAAGAAATTAATGACATGAATAAATAAAATTAAATGTCTCATAATAAAACTTTGCAATATACGGGATCATTAAATGGTAGGAAATACACAAGAACCTGACGACAACTTGATTGTTTCCATCAAAACAAGTTCTAATAGATTCATTTTGGGTTGCAAGCTAATGGATCTAAACTAGTAATTAACTAACATAAGTTCAATAGTGAAATAAACTTCTAAACAATGTCTAATGCACCAAAACAAACCCAAATTAAAAATAATTATTCAAAAATAAATAAATAAATAAAATAGGATAATAAAAACAAAGTTTTCATGCTAAAATTCCTCAATGTGGCCCGAATCTTCAATTTTCACATATTCTTGGTAGATTTCAGTCTTGATTTCAAACATGTTGTTCTCTCTTGTTTGGATGAATTACCGTGTCTACTATATATGGTTGAGATACTTGAGATGTCTAGTTTCCAGTACAACTTGAATCGCAGGAAAACTCCACTTGTAGCTCTAGATATGTCTCAAATAGAGCATGAAGATCTAGTTTGGAAGATTTGACAAGATTCATTTAGTAACTTCGATAATTTAAAATAATATGTTTCTGAACTTTATTTAACTTGAAACTTTACCACAAAATAATTTGATATGTCTAGTATTTCCCTATAAAATTATAGCTCCATTTGATATATGGTTTGAGAAATATATCTAATCTCGCAAAATTAATCAATAAATATTTTAAGATCAAATTAAAACCTAACTTGACAAATTTAGTAAACATGTAAAATCAAACTGAATTTATCAATTTTGTATAAATCTAAGTCTGATTCTGCTGGGTTTTTGAGAATTTAGATCAATTTTGCATTGTTGGAATTTTGACATTAATGATTGATATAGCTGCCTGAAACCATTTCAAAAACGATTTAAAATGGGCGGAAGCTACCAACCCCATGGCCATGGTCAAGTCAAGACACCAAACTTATTCAATGCCAACCAATGAAGACCATTACCAACTCAAATTTCATGATAACCTACAAATTACAAACAGAAATGAACCATTATCTCTCTAAAAAGACCATAACAATCAAAGCACCATGGTTTGTACCAATCTAAGAGAACTCACACCCCTTGGTGAGTGAGACCGTCGCCTTTACAAGTTTTTCAATTTCAGCTCACCCCATTACCAGTCCACCGCCCGTCAGGTAAGCCTTCAGCATCTCTGGCGCTCCTCAAGGACCAAGCCGTATAAAAGACACGTCGTCTTGACTGAAAAAATATTTGCATTTTCCAATCTATTTATCTCATGGAACAGTAGTAACACATACAGCTAGCATCTGACAAAAATTCTTTGTAGTTCAGAATGTTGAGCTACTAGTGCTCTCTTCAAGCTCCTGAGGGTGAATTGCTTGCCTCCCTTACTCGATCCAGCTACATTTGTTCCCATACTTTGGAGCTCCTCGCTTCAAATCCCCTTTTGTTAGAATTTTTTTTTCAAAAAAAAAAAAGAAAAAGAAAAGATTTCCACCCCGTCGACCTGGAGGAAGGGGAGGGGAGTCACTAGGGAGGAAATCGTGGAGAAAAAAAATTGCATCCACGCAAACCAAAAAAATGCAGCAACATATAAATAGAATAGCTATAGTTGCCACCGGCTATTCAGAAACACAATTCCCAAGAAAGATTGACAGAAGGAACCATGAGTAGCCAAACTTAAAAATCCAATCTGCAGTCATTCGAATTCATTGACTAAAGTAGGCAACTGGCTCTGATCAACTTTAAAACGTTAAAGAAAAAGTTCTACCCCTTGTCTGCTTTGTTTAAGTGATGTCCATCTTCGACTTCAGCATCTAACTTTAAACTCTAGCCCTCTTGCCACTGCAACTTGGGCACTTGTACTGCTTGATATGCTCAGCTTTGGCAGGTGTAATCTTGACGCATTTCCCATGGAACCATTTCTCGCAAATATCACAGCAAATCCAGAATTCATCAGTGCCATAGCTTTCACCACATGCTCCGCAAGTAGCACCCTGTTCGTCATCTTCTTCTTCCTCTTCCCCACTCTCATAGTCTTCCTTGGGTGGTGCAGATACCTTTACTGCCTTAGTCTGGGACTCAGGTTGCCGGGATTGCTTAAAGGCCACATTCGAACAGTAAAAGAAATTGTAAACAGAACAGCATTGAGAAAGGAGTATCCGATAGAATTAAATGCAACTCATAACTTCTTACCATCTTCCCGCTTGATTTGCTTTTGCCACTGTTGTTGTGAGTGGCAGATTGGTCCTTAGGTTGCTTAACATTTCCGGACACAACCTCGAATATTGTGGGGAGCTCATTTATCATCTGGAAAAGCCTCTTCCTGTCAAGTCAAAGTTCAATTACAATTAGAATGACATTCTTTTATTTATTTATTGCATCTCAAGTTGCTCGTTAGAGAAGGGGGATTGTTTGACATGGGGATATGTTCAACGTGAAATAGTAATGGCTCTTGTGCTGGGAAATTAAGAAGTGCAGGGTGAAGCCTTCCTTACTGTGATAGGAAATGTTCAACTCTATTACATAGAAAAAAACAAAATAAATATGAAAAGAATTAAAAGCAGCAAGAATAGGGTAAAATATGAACAGAAGAAACACAAAATAACAAGAGAAGAGATCAAAAGAAAAATAAGAGGAAAAGGAGTTCAATTGAAGGATTGGGAGTCTAAATGACAATATTTTTAAGACTGAGATGTAAAATTTTATCACTAGAAATATACGAAGAGTTGTTAGATCTTTCAGATCCCCGGCAAAAGATTTCATTACCTTGTTTTCCATGTGTAGTTCATGCCCAAACCAAGCAAATTCCATCTGATTTTAAAGACAAGAAAATTCTAGAAAAGAAGAGAAGCTATTGCACAATCTCTTAGTCAAGCAGAATAACTGATACAAGGTAAATGGAGTGAATGTCAAGGTAGATAATTTCTTGATCACTGGTTTAAATCATGTAAATAGTTTCTTGATCGCTGGTTTGATGATTGCACAAACACTTAACCCCACATCCAATCATCATGTTCAACTAGCTAGAAAGAAAGAAAGCTCGCACTTTCATCTCAAAGTGTGCTAAGATTTCATCAGCTCCCTTTTCTAATAAAAGCACTTCTTAAGAGAAAGGAAGCACCAGAGTGATTTGAGCCCATGGAAACAAATAAACTACAAATAGAAGGAAAATGATTCCATTCCAAAATATTAATAATATTTTAGTTCTTCTAGATACAAGTATGCAAATCAATAATGGTGTGTTTATCCTTCAAGTCTCTAAAATTATCATTGGGCTAGTATAAATATGGGTCTTGAAAGTATTGTAATCCAAGTCCATAGGACTTCCTCTCATTTGAGAGCAACATAATATAAGAATGAGAGATGTGTTCAACCATGCTTTCCTCCTCTTCCCAGCTTTTTCTAACACTAGATATTTCCTGGGTTCATGTCAACCGCCAACTATGTATGTGGGCATAACTGGATGATAGATCACAAGCAAAGTGAAAGCTAAATTAAAATCCAAAAACAAGTCAATCCAAAGCAAAATGTGCAGATAAGACACAAGCAGCATGCCAGATACTGGGCAGTTTACTCAGTTGATAGGAAGAACAAAACTAGAAACCTACCAGAAGAGTTTATGCCCAGGTGAAATTATACATTTCAGGGAAAATACAATGACATGGTTTGCACTTGTAAATTTTAAATCTATACTTGGCAAGATCAGCAGTAAACTAAAACAGTAACTTACAGCCATATTGCCAAGAAGAAAATTGGACCATACCTTTCATTCTTCCCAAACCCAAAACGTGCACCAAAATAAAATGCAACAGCAAGCAACCATGAATCGCTGTGAACTGCAACAAGGGATAACCAGTCTTTCTCTTGCATCCCATCCCTAGCAAAATTTATACCTAGTGCAGGCTCAGGAAGCTCAGGAGGCACCTCCTCCACAGGCAGATTAACTTCCCATGTTTCATTTGGGAGTCCATATAGGCACAAGTTCTCCTTATCTGCAAACTCATATTTGATATATCATCAGAAAGCTGAAATATTCAAACTTGCAAGAAATTTCATGCTAGCTGATAACTCATGCAAATGCTTAAGCAACTGTAAGATTGACCAATCATTTGGTAGTAACAATAACTGTGCAAAATAGATTATATATAGCTATGAACTTAATGTAACTGATCTCAAATTCAAAATCATGAATAAAGCAATGAGCCAACTCTGTGACTCAAAAGGGATGATAGTTAAGAATACGATTTTTTTTTCAAGTGCTAGAGGACCATAAATGTCCAGGAATTAGATGCATTTTAGGATGAGAATTTATGTCACTTTCCCAAACACTTTCTAAAGAGAAAGCGCTAAAAGCAAGCATATATACCATGAGAACCAGTATCAATATCCCCAAAAATCCCTACCCAGCTATAAATGCAGAAATGATCTTGAAACTAAGGTAAGACACGAAGATGCATTTATTCATTCAAAATAAATATAATCAATCACAGAGATTTCCACAAGCATATATATAATAGGTGGACTAGGTGCACGCACTATAATTCCCGCAAAACCATTGACCTCCAACCTTCTTTTAAAGTTCAGGTTAGAGATATCTTCCCCAATCTGACTAAAAAGAATCAAATAAATATAAATAAAATGCAATAAAATTGCTACTTGAAAAGCATTTCATTACACAAAGCACACAGAAGAAGCTGTAAATTATAATAGTTGAAATTCCTGCAACTTAAGATAAGCAGAAATTGCATCAATAAAAAAAGATATGGCTTAATTCTTTCTTTTGAGACAATGATGCAAACAAACACTTTCTCGTCCAGAACTTTCCATACTATATATATATATATATATATATGGACAAACATGAGCACACACATGCACATGCTATGATAATTATTTCCAGAGTCTATACACATAGTTTCTTTAATTCAGTCCAACAGCAGAGCAAGCTAAAGCCTGAGAACAATCACCCATGCACATGGATGTCTTAAATTCCCAAATGGTAAGTTTTCTCAAAAAGGTGAAATAATGAAATAGCACATTGCTCACTGTGATTTTAAACTGAATTGTAAAGCTCTGCAATCTGTATTTGAGGTGATTATTGCAGATATAGTAAACATAACATGATCAATAATTAATTTGTCAAAGAAAGTAGTCTCATGTCAGGCTTGCAGCAGTATGAGTGAACAACAGATGTCAATTAGCAGAAACTATTGAACTAAAGGAAGTAATGGGCCACTTTAAAACACTAGAGAATGGGGATTATATCAGATTACGCAGACATAAGCAGTGAAGTTTGCAGTCACAGCATGCCTCAGCTGATCTGATTTTGAGATTTCTATACATGAAACACTCGTTTGCGAATAAGAAACAACTAGGAAATTAGACTGGAAAAAATTACTGAAAAAAACAACAACTGTATTGTGTTAAAATCAAAACCATAGTAAGCACAATTAACACAGTACTTTCACTTCTCACAAAATCACCCAGCGGTTTGTGGGGTATTAAGGCAGTGAAAACATAGCTTAATAACACAGCAACAGCAATAGAGAGACAAAGGTTATGACATCCTCAACTCAAACATACCCAAATTCGAAAAAAGAAAAATTGATACTCTAAAGTCTAAACCATCAAAAACACCTTAAAATAACAAAATTCACGTAAAACATTCATAACTTTAAAATAAAGAAAATTAAAAAGAGAGAGAAACCCACCAGGGTCACACTGCTGGTAAAACTTCTCAACATCTGCAGAAAACAAACAAACAAACCCAAGAGTGAATTAAAAAAAGAAACAAACAAACCGAACCCATTAAGCAAATATAGAGATAAAGCACAAAAAAGAAGCTAAATTAGTCCAAAAATAATAATAAAAAAAAAAACAAACCGGTAGTGAGAGCCTTGATTAAACCAGAGCGTCTTCCTTTAAAATCACTAAAAACTTCTTCAACAGTTCGCGGTATTGGGTGCGGTATTGCCTCCATTCACAATCTCTATCTGTCTACAAAATTAGATAATGATAATAATGCAGTTTATTGGGTCTTAGTTGAAGGAAGGAAGGAATTAATTAGGGTTTTCGGGTGCTGGTTAATGGGAATTTTGCTTGTTCCTCCTACTCCTAGGGTTCCCTGCTCTCTTGTTTTCGTTTCCCTGTCTTAATTTTTTCCGATTTAATTTGTGGGCGAAGATAGACGGACTCTTTTTATTTTAATATATATATATATATATATATATAAATATATATATATATATAAAGAGTCCGTCTAAGGTATACAAGTTATTTTGATATTTATTTTATATAAAAAAATTAAAATATAAATTTAAAAACCTTTATATATATTTAATTAAATAAATTAATAATTATCTATGTAAATAAATAAATAAATAAATATTGTTAATAATAAAAAAAAACTTCAAAATTAAATATAAATCAAGATATTTAATCACATAAAATAAGATATTTACCTAAATATTTTTTTAAATTTATTTATTTAAATCAATAAAAAAATAAACTCACAACAAAAAAAACTCGTGAATTACAAGTTAAAAACAAATGAAATTAATTGAATAAACTTACACAACATTACACAAGACCAAACCTATGAGAAATATAATTAAAAAATAAATATTTTTTATTTTAAAAAATAAAATTTATTTGTATATATAAAAAAATTTATTGATGAATTAGAATAATATATTGAAAATCAAACACAAATAATTTTTTTTAAAAAAAACATATATTCAAAAAAAAATGCAAAACTTGTGACCTATATCATGAGATTAGGATAAACTAATAAAAAAAATAAAAGATAATCACAAAACCAATATTAAAAAAAACTAATGCGCAACGATAAGATTGTACGAAATTGAATCCCCAACAAATCAATTGTCGAAAGATAAATCCAGGAAAAAAATAAAAAAAAAATGATTTAAAAAATAAGTGTGAAAATAAATAAAAATTAGAGGGGAAACAAAAATTTTCAATTGAAATTTTTTCAAAAAATTAATTAGCATCTAAAATGATGGTGGAAGGTCAGGTTTGACCACAAGATGATGTCGAATGCAATGCCTAAATGACGCAAACGCCACCAATTCGTTAGCATGAGCCTAGCACGAACCAACAACTCTGATTAAATTTTTTTAAAAATCAATGTAAAAATACTAAAATGCCCTCTATGACCTTAATAATTACCCAAAAAACCTCCGTGAAAGTAAAAAAAAAATACATCTGAAAGCAAACCTAATTTTTTTAATATTTTCTAAGGTCAAATTCGTATTTTTACTACACATGAAGAATTGAAACACCAAAAAAGTGTTGCCCTATAGCCCAACATTTTTTGGATCATAGAGGTAAAAAAATATTTTTACTATGCAAAAAAAACTTAGATACCCTCGAATAATATTTTAATGACCAATGAGCCAAAGAAAAAGACCAAAGCACCCCCACAAACAAAGTCACTATTTTTTTTTTCACTCAAGGATAAAATAGTAATTTAACTATAGCACTCCACTATAATTTCTGGCTATTACTACAGTAAAACAACCACTCTTCCCATATATATATATATATATATATATATATATATATATATATATATATTATTAAATAATTAATATATATTAAAAGGTTAATTGAAAATTGGATTTCATAGTTTCTTTTATTTATTTTTTAGGAGGTTATTACAGTTTTATGATCTGGGTCGCCGGTTAGGTCATTTGACTTAGGTTTTTTTTTTTCTCTTTTTTAGTTAAGAATTTTTTAATTTTATCCTTCAATATTGGGTTGATTGAGAATTAGGCTTCATAATTTATTTTAGTTTGGGTTTTATAAGGTTATCCCGGTCTCATGACCTAAGTCATGAGTTTGGTCGGTTGACTTAGGTGTTTTTTTTTGTTATTTTTCAATTGTTTTTTTTTCATCCTTCAATATTGGGTTAATTGAGAATTAAGATTCATAAATTTTTTAATTTGCTTTCTATAGGGTCATTCCGATCTTATGAACCAAGTTTGACAGGTTAATGAGGGTTTACTTGGCTCATTTTTTTGTTGAATTTTATTTTTTATTTTGTCATTTATTATTGGGTTGAATGAGTATTGGGTTTAATAAAAAAATAATATTTGCTTTCTTTAGAATTATCAAGGTTCCATAACCTAGATGACAGATTTGGAGTTTATCAGAGTTGATCTAATATGTTGTCATTTTAATATTTAAAGAATATGTTGTCTCACTCGCATTAACATATTTAAAGAATATGTTGTCTCACTCCAAACAAATTTGATTTGACTCGTAGCATAACGCGGGCAATAATCTAGTTTTCAAACTAGTTTACATGATGATCGAAACTAAATCTACTTTTTTCAAATGATTTAAAAAACACATCTCATTATTAGCATAATACATGAAAAAAACAGTTGAACCAATTCTCTTTAAAAAAGGATTGAATTACTTTTTATTATCAAATAGATTTATCTTTTATATTATCAATCTAAACTTTCTGTAAGGTTATTATGATTTTATAATCTGGGTCACCGGTTAGGCCATTTGACTTGAGTTATTATCTAATAATAAATGTGATATTAAGTGTTTCAAGTGTTTGAGGAGTAGACATATAGCTTCACAATGTCCAAATAAAAGGATTATGGTTATGAGGGAGCATGAGGAGATTGAATCTGAAAGTGACAAATTCCAAGAGGATGAAATGCCACTATTTCAGAACTATAGTGATATTGAATATCTAGTTGATGAAGAGACTTTAGTGATTAAATAATGATTAAAGGATCACTTAATGTTCAAATTAAAGAGAATGATGTAGAGCAATAAAGGAAGAACATATTTCATATTAGATTTCATATAAATAATAAGGTTTGTAGTATGATTATTAATAGTAGGAGTTGTGCTAATGTTACTAGGACTTTATTTGTTCAAAAATTGAATTTAAACACTTTTAAACATAAAAAAGCCTTATAGACTTTAATGGTTGAATGATTATGGACAAGTACGAGTTACAAAGAAAGTTTTAGTTTCTTTTTCAGTTGGAAAATATAAGAATGAGGTTTTATGTAATGTTTTACTTATACAAGCTGCTCATTTATTATTAGGAACATCTTAACAATTTGATAGAAAAGCCAAACATTATGAGTTTAAGAATAAGTATTCTCTTAAGAAGGAGAAAAGACATTCACACTTGTACCATTATCCCCTAGACAAGTATACGAAGACTAATTGAAATTGAAAGGAGAAAGTTAAGCCAAAGAAAAAGATCAACTATGTGAGGATGTAATGAAGAATGAAAATAAAGTAAGTCAAGAGAAAACAAGGTTAGATTCAGCCAAAATAAAAATTAGTAGGGATTCAAATGAGAGGGGAGAGAAGAAAAGGTGAGAGAAGAAAGGAATGGTGAGAAAAGAGCTAAGTGTGGAAAAAAATAAAGAAACATGTTAATTTTTATGAAAGGGGGAGTGAGATTAAGAATGATTATTTTTCTGACATGCCCATGATTTTACTTGTGTATAAGAAAGTGTATTTTAACACTAATGACCTTGATTATTGTCTTTCTAGTGTTTGAGTTTCTTTATGACAAGATTTAAGAATATCTTTTGTGATGAGATTTCTAGTGGGTTGCCAGCTATTAGAAGAAGTGCGCACCAAATTAATCTTGTACATGGATCATATATACCTAATTTGCGAGTCTATAAAAGTAATTCTATAGAGATAAATGAACTTCAAAGGAAAGTGGAAAAAATGAAGACAAAAAGGTTATATAAGAGAAAACATGAGTCTATATGTAGTTCTAATGTTGTTAGTACAAAAAAAAAAGGAACTTGAAGGATGTGTGTTAATTGTCATGCCATTAACAATATTACAGTAAAGTATAGACACTCAATTTATAGTATTGATGATATGTCAGATGAATTGCATGAATCTTTTATATTTTCTAAGATTGATTCAAAAAGTGGATATCATCAAATAAGAATGAAAGATGGAGATGAATGGAAATTGTCTTTAAAAATAAATATAGTTTGTATGAGTAGTTAGTTATGTCTTTAGGACTTCCTAATACACCGAGTACTTTCATGAGATTAATAAACCATGTTTTTTGCAATTTTATAGGTGAGTTTATTGTGGTTTATTTTGATGATATTTTGATTTATAGTAAGAATTTAAAGGAACATGTTGAACAATTAAAGTGTATTGTTTATTTTGTGAAAAGAATGTTTATATGCTAATATGAAAAAAATATATGACTTTTTCATGGAAAAATTATATTTCTTAGATATGTTGTTAATGCAAAATGTATTGAGATGGATGAGAAAAAAAGTCAGGGCTATCCAAGAATGACCTACACCTAAGTCAATCATTGAGGTAAGAAGTCTTTATGGTTTGACTAGTTTTTACAAGAAATTTGTCAAGGATTTTAGTACTTTAGCCATATTTTTAACTAAGATAGTTAAAGAAATCTATGGGTTTTAAATGGGATAAAGAGCAAGAGCATACTTTTAATTTATTAAAGAAAAAAGTAATTTCAACTCCATTGTTATCATTGTCTGATTTTAAAAAACATTTTAAGAATGAATGTGATGCCTCAAGGATAGGTATTGAAGTTGTTTTAATGCAGGAAAAAAAGGTCAATAACTTATTTTAGCAAAAATATCAATGGTGAAACATTTAGTTATCGTATTTATGTTAAGAAACTTTATGCTTTGGTAAGAACTTTGAAAACATGGCAACATTACTTATGGTCAAAGGAGTTTATGATCCATACTGATCATGAGTCATTGAAACATCTTAAGAGCCAAAGGAAAGTTGAACCGTCGGCATGCCAAGTGGGTAGAGTTTATTAAAACATTGTCATACATGATTAAATACAAGCAAGGTAACATAGTGGTTGATGCGTTATCACAAAGGTATGCACTTATTTTAACTCTAAACACCAAATTATTAGGATTCAAGCATATGTAAGAATTATATATTAAGGATGTTGATTTTGGACAAGTATTTATTGCATGCGAACACTCAACCTTTGATAAGTTTTATAGATATTTATTATAAAAAAAAGATATTATGTGTCCCTAATTATTCTATACATGAATTGCTAGTTCGTGAAGCTCATGAGAGCGGATTAATAGGACACTTTGAGGTTGCTAAGACTTTAGATATTTTATAATAACATTTTTATTGGCTTAAGACAAAAATATATGTGTAAAGAATTTATGATAAATGCATAGCATGTAGACAAGTTAAGTCTAAAGTTTTAGATTATGGTTTATATACTTCTTTACCGGTCTCTAAGGAACCTTGAGTTGACATATCTATGGATTTTATGCTAGGTTTTTTTAGGTCAAAAAGAGATAGGGATTCTATTTTTATAGTTGTGGACAAGTTTTATAAGATGGAACATTTCATATCTTTTCATAAAATTGATGATGTAACTAACATAACATATTTATTCTTTAGGGATATAGTTCAGCTTCATGGGGTACCTAGGAGAATTGTGCCTGATCATGATGTTAAATTTCTTAGCTACTTTTGGAAGGTTTTGTAAGGCAAATTAGGAACAAAATTGATATTTTCTACTACTTGTCATCCACAAACAAATGATCAAATTGAAGTGGTTAATATGACTTTAACTATATTATTAAAAACTATCATTCAAAAGAATTTAAAAAATTAAGAAGATTGTCTGTTATTTATTGAATTTGCTTATAATAAGAGTGTGCATTCTACTACTCATTATTTTATATATAGCTTTAATCCTTTGACTCATTTGGACTTGTTACCTTTAACTACTGATGAAATGGTTGGTTTTAATAGCAATAAAAAAACACGGTGGTAAAGGATCTCTATAAGAATGTGAGGCGGATATATATAAGAATGAGCAATATGTATTTAAAGCTAATAAATGAGGAAAAAGGGTTTTTTTAATTAGGTGATTTGAT
>Ga0307515_10018553_pt1 | contig 12575 bp, 6 predicted proteins | sample 17_EM_MG_FD_194513 | JGI IMG/M metagenome (GOLD analysis project Ga0307515, IMG submission 194513) | Populus trichocarpa ectomycorrhiza microbial communities from riparian zone in the Pacific Northwest, United States - 17_EM | ecosystem: Host-associated > Plants > Roots > Unclassified | place... | reverse complement strand
TATCCTTAAGCATATTTGAGAATATCAAAATCCACCTACGTAATAATATAAGGTCGTTACAATATTAAACTGTAGTATATGGGTGTTGCAAAAAAAAAAAAAAAAAATCCACCAATAACTGAATTTCCTTTCCCAACCAATAATTTTCCCTTTTATTTTCTCACTTTCCAAACAAAGAAAAGAAAAGGAAAGTTCTAAGACCACAGTAGTATTTGAACTGTACTATATTACTATTTTTCGGCATGTCCTTTCAAGCTCTCTCTCCCTCCCTCCTGCCTTTTTGATTAGTCAGTGTTGTTGATTTTTGTTATTAGTCAGTGTTGTTGTGTCCTTTTCTACTCTAACAAACTCCGCCATTGATTTTCTCTCATCTTTGACTCCTCTTGATCGGTTAGTTTCACTCTCTCTTCATTTTTAGTTATACACGCAAAGGGGTTTTGCTTTGAGTGTTTTTTCTTTCTTTCTTGTTTTTTTTTTAATGATTGACTTCAACGTGTTTGATTAAATGCCTAAGAGAGTCTGATTATTTGTTTTACTATAGGGCATGGAGTTTGCGTGCAATATTCAGCAGACGAATGCATTTTATAGCAGACAAGGTACTAGTTGTAGGGTATCAAATAGGTTATATTCGAGATTTAGATATAAAAGTTATGGGTATAATGCTGTTGATTTGAAGATTGTTTCGAGAGAAAGACCTTCAAAGACATTAAAGAAAAGTGTTTTATATGGTAGTGGAAGTGGAATGCGTAGTCATTTGCGTGTTGGTGGGTATGCAAGTAATCCGTTGTTTTGCAATTTTATTGATGGGTTTGAGGGATTGAGAAGTGTTAAGTTGCGGTGTCAAGGTAATGATTCGTTAACATATATTGATGGGAATGGTAGAAATGTAGAAATTGGTGAGGTTAATGATAAGAACTTGAGAGCAGGGTCTAATGGTGGCTTGGGAGAAGAGGATGGAAGAGGAGAAAAGGTAATGGAGACTGAAATGGCGGCAGAGGCACTTAGTTTGGATGAATTGAGGGAATTGTTACAGAAAGCAATGAGGGAATTGGAGGTTGCACGGCTTAATAGTACCATGTTTGAGGAAAAGGCACAGAGTATATCAGAAACTGCAATAGCTTTGCAAGATGAGGCATCGAGTGCTTGGAATGATGTTAACTCAACACTTGATATGATTCAGGACATTGTGAACAAGGAGGGTGTTGCTAAAGAAGCTTTTCAAAAGGCAACTATGGCGCTTTCTTTGGCTGAGGCAAGGCTTAAGGTGGCAGTGGAGTCGATAAAATCTACGAAAGAAGGGGTTGATTCATTGGAGGGTTCTGGAGAGAGTGATGTGGAAAATGATGACAAGGAAGATTATGAGACAATTTTGGCTGCTCAGAATGATATTAGGGAATGCCAGGCAAATTTGGCAAATTGTGAAGCAGAGCTGAGGCGCTTGCAAAGTATAAAGGAAGAATTACAAAAGGAGGTAGACGTGTTGAATGAGAAAGCAGAGAAAGCACAAATGAATGCTTTGAAAGCAGAGGAGGATGTTGCAAACATTATGCTTCTAGCAGAGCAAGCTGTTGCCTTTGAACTTGAGGCTACCCAACGAGTGAGTGATGCAGAAATTGCGTTACAAAAGGCAGAGAAATCTCTCTCTAGTTCTCATGTTGATATCCAGCAAACAGCTCGGGGGTATGTGTCTGGTGATGAGGCAGTAGTCGAGGAGGAGAAGATGCGCGGAGGCAGTCCTTCTGATGTTGAGAAAGAAACAGATAGGACTGTAAATGGTGATGTTTTAGTTGGCGAGCCTTCAATAGATAGACTATCTGATAAAACCAGCCAGAGTTCTGAAGAGTTATATCTTTCTGATTATTCTAGTGACCACGAGAATGGAAAATCGAGTTTGGACTCTATTAAAGATACTGAAGCAGAAGCTGAAAAGTCAAAAGGTGGCATTCAGACAAAAAAGCAGGAATTACAGAAGGACCTGACCAGGGAGAGTTCATCTTCACCTCTCAGTGCTCCCAAGGCGTTGTTGAAGAAATCCTCTCGTTTCTTTTCTGCATCCTTCTTCTCTTTCAGTGGAGATGAGACGGAGTTGACAGCAGCATCAGTTTTTCAGGGCCTAATGGAGCCTGCAAGGAAGCAACTGCCCAAATTTCTTCTTGGTCTATTGTTGTTTGGAGCAGGGTATGTATTACTGTTGCTCTTTACTTTTATTTCCATCACTGTCAACAGTCCTCCTTTAAGAGACATGTCACCTGTCCCAGTGGATGTAAGATGCTAAAAAAAATATTTTAAGGTTATAAATAAAATGAGATTGTAATAATGCATCAGCAGGGTAATCACGAAATGTCATGAAAATACAATCCTTATCAAGGCCTTTCTTGGTATCTTCACGAAATGTCATGAAAATACAATTCCTTGCCAAAGCCTTTCTTGGTATCTTTTTTCATGTTGTTTTTTATTGAGGCATTCAATAGAGAAATAAACTGCATCTTGGTTGTGATGACCTAGAGGACTCTAAAGGCTATTTCAATAGGTTCATGTCTCACTATCTGCTTCTGTTGCTAGATTCTTACATCTAGCATAGAAGTTGCATTGTTTTTATCACAGTGTACTGAAACTGTGCACAGATTTGCCTTCTACTCTAATCGAGTGGAGAAGAGTACCCAGATGCTTCAAAAACCAGAAGTGGTCACCACAAGCATTGAAGAAGTTTCATCAAATGCAAAGCCTCTGATTCAACATATTCAGAAACTCCCAAAGAGAGTCAAAAAACTAATTGCAATGCTTCCTCATCAAGAGGCATAAGTTCACACTATCCTTCACTTCTGCTTTGGGTCTAATCTGTTAACATCTCTCAAGTCAACATGTATGTAGTACTTTCTAATCTGGTTGCTTGTTCTGTTTTGACAGATGAATGAGGAGGAAGCATCTCTCTTTGATGTTTTGTGGTTGCTGCTTGCTAGTGTTATTTTTGTGCCTTTATTTCAGAAAATTCCAGGAGGTGAACTCACTGTATTTTGTAGTGTAAAAATAAGTTCGTACCTTTATACATGCATTTAAAGTTTCAATGTGAAATTTCAAGAACTTCTATTTTTTTAATATTAGCTTAGTCCTTCTGCCAAGCATTTTTTTCCTGCCATTTATATATCAATTATGCTTTCTTGATATTAGTCCATAGTAGTTTATTGATTTGCTGTTGTTTGCCAGTTCTCTACTTGATCATTATCTATGTTTATGCCAGCAAGTTGTTTTCCAAAATGAAATTGGAAATTTGTGTGATCATGTTTCACGAATTGTCTTTGATCTGCAATTCCAGGCAGTCCTGTTCTTGGATACTTGGCTGCTGGCATCTTGATTGGTCCTTATGGTCTCTCCATCATCCGTCATGTGCTTGGTACAAAGGCGATTGCTGAATTTGGAGTTGTTTTCTTGCTATTCAATATTGGCCTTGAGGTTGGAGTCTTTACATCTAGACTATGTGGCTGGAATTTAACATTCATTCAAATTTAAACTATTGATGCTAAAGTAGTCTTCTGTCTCTGACAGCTCTCTGTTGAAAGGCTTAGTTCCATGAAAAAATATGTTTTTGGATTAGGCTCTGCTCAGGTACTTGGGATTTTTTCTCCCACATTTTTCATTGCTCAATCCATCTATGCTCTGTGCTTTCTATTCATATGTCGATTAACTTACATTTTAATGTGGATGATGCAGGTCTTGGTGACAGCAGTGGTTATTGGCTTGGTCACGCATTTTGTTTCCAGGCTGCCTGGTCCTGCTGCAATTGTCATTGGAAATGGCTTGGCACTATCTTCTACTGCTGTTGTTCTACAGGTAGCATAATAGTGCAGATTTTGCTTTAAATTTAAGCATTGCAGCTTTTTCTAACCAAGAGTCCCTCAGTTCAGGAAAGATAATTTTCTGGATCAAACACAAGCTTCCTAGACCAAAATATTTGAACCTTTTACATTATCTACTGTCCACACCCAGCAAAATGGAAAGTTAAACTAACACCATTTGTAATTTTGATCTGAAATATCAACATTTTGATCGCATATCTAGAATCTTTGTAACTCATTAAAGTCAGTTTTGGATGTAATCTGTCAATATTATGATTGCACACTCATGATCGTGCCATACTTCCCCCACTGAAAATGGGCTTCTGATCAAGGCTCATTTCTTCTATGAACCTGTCTGTCAAGTTTGCAATTACTTATTTTGATGAACAAGAGAATTGATAGATAGTGGTCTTAATTTGCAGGTGTTGCAGGAGCGAGGTGAGAGCACATCACGCCATGGACGTGCTACTTTCTCTGTCCTACTATTCCAGGTCACTCCACAGTTCCCATAAAAGAAAAGAAAAAAGCTTTTATGTCTTGGTAGTGGTATAGCTTCAGAAAAAAGCTACTTTGTCTTGGTAGTGACATGGTTTCTTTTTCTTGTTGGCCATGTTATGCCATAGGAGTGGTTCTTTATGCTCACACTTTCTTTAGTGAATATCATATGTATCTGTATCATAATAATATTCAAGATGAGAATAAAATTCCACTGCTGTATGTTGTAGTAAAATTATGCCTGTAATCATGTAAAAGTTCCCCAATCCTTTGTGGAGTAGGAATTTCTCCTTATAATTCCTTTGAGATATCTTTTAAACCATGTTCATGTTATATGTAGTCTTTTTTGCATTGCAATCTTTGATCTTATTTATTCTTTTCAGGATTTGGCTGTTGTGGTGTTGCTAATACTCATACCACTTATTTCACCAAATTCATCCAAAGGAGGGGTAACTTTCTATACTAGTTTGTTTGTATATGGATGTGGTGGTGAGCTTCTGGTATCTTTTTGCTTTAAAAGTGAAAGAAATTTGCACATGTTTTGTCAGTTTGTGAGCCACACAGAATATTCTGGATATAATGAAGGCAGGATCTGGAATTTGGCATGCACTTTTCAGTGTGGTCCTTTTCTTTCAACAGCACCCGCTGTTGATAGATTTTAAAAAAATGCAAAATCTATCCTCTATTTCTTGCCGAATGCAAATAAAGTTACCAAAGTACATCAATTGCTTTTACTATTATTGTCATTCCCACTGCTGTTGTGCTCGATGTTGGTTTATGAGTGATATGATGCTGCTTTCCAGGTTGGTTTTCAAGCAATTGCTGAGGCTCTTGGGTTGGCTGCTGTTAAGGCAGCAGTTGCCATCACCGCGATAATTGCTGGTGGAAGATTGGTAAATCTTATTTTTTCTAGAATTATGGCATTTAAGTGGATGGATGGCATTTCTCTTGATTGAAGTTATATCTTAAACTTTCCATTTCTGTGGTCTTGACTGGAAATCTTGGCAAATTTCTTACACAAGGTGGCGTTGACTTTAGTTGGCAATGCATGGTGTCATCTGAACAGTTTATTGATGTTCCCTTTCTGTGCCTTTTGCAGCTGCTTCGACCAATTTATAAACAAATTGCAGAAAATCAAAATGCAGAGATATTCTCAGCCAATACACTTCTTGTTATTCTGGGGACCAGTCTCCTTACTGCCAGGGTATGGAAATGCTTCCAGGAGATTGTTTGAGCATGTTTTGCTTTCTGTTACTATTATTGTTGTTGCTGTTGTTGTTAATGAAATTGTGCTGTATCTTTTTCCTAGAGCAGGCTGGACTTTCCATGGCACTGGGGGCATTTCTGGCTGGTTTGCTTCTTGCAGAAACCGAATTTTCCTTGCAGGTTGAATCAGATATTGCTCCATATCGCGGACTTCTATTGGGCCTTTTTTTCATGACGGTAGGTGTTTTAAAAAAGGAGTCTTTTGTAAGATCTATCTGTTAAGTACTTTTAGTTCTCTTTCAATTCTTGTAGAAGCCATTTGTTGGTTCTTTTCATAACGTATAAGGACTATATGTGAAATCTTCTCCTTCGTCAGTATAGTAACTTTTCAGGCCGGCTCTTTCTCTTTTCTCTTCTTTTTTGTACTGGAAGAACAGGCCAGCTCTGCAAGATTGTGTCCTCCAACATTTCTTTTACTATATTAGCATACAACTTACAACATTTCTTCTGTTATAAGATTGATGATATGTTAATTGTTGAACTTGCTTGATTTTTTCTTGATGATGCAAATATGTTGATCCTCAATCATTAACTGTTAACATCGGTCCATTTATGTGTTCTCAGGTTGGAATGTCCATTGACCCAAAACTTCTGGTTTCAAATTTTCCTGCCATTATGGGATCATTAGGGCTTTTAATTGGAGGCAAGACTGTGTTGGTTGCTCTAGTTGGCAGGTTTTTTGGTATTTCTATTATATCTGCAATAAGGATTGGTCTTCTTCTTGCTCCGGGTGGAGAATTTGCATTTGTAGCATTTGGTGAAGCTGTTAACCAGGTCTCTTTTCTAAATATTTTTTTTTTCCAATCTAATGTGTCCGTGGTCAGTGGATTCAACTTTTTATTATAGTGTTCCATACAAAGTCCACAAATTACGTGGCCATGTGTTTAATATCCTCTGTGCATTTGGTGTTGTTTCAAAATATCTTTTTTACATTTCACAAAAATATTGAGATATGGGAAGTATCTCATTCATAATGTTTAATAAGGAAGGAATCAGTACTGAATAATTTTCACTAGTTAAATTGAGAAGTGGAAATGCAATTTTTTTTCTTATAATTTTCTTCACTCCAAGTGATGATAATATTTAAAAATGCTTGTTTCTTGTACACGTGTTGCCTAATTATTGTCATCTGCAGGGTATATTGTCTCCTCAGCTATCCTCTTTATTGTTTCTTGTGGTGGGGATCTCAATGGCCCTCACACCATGGCTGGCTGCTGGCGGCCAGTTAATAGCCTCTCGCTTTGAGCAGCATGATGTTCGTAGTTTGTTACCGGTTGAGAGTGAGGTAAGGTCACAGTTTTAGCCCTCAGTGATACATTGGTCAAAGTTCAAACCTTGCTATTGGTAGTTTACTGAGCTTGATGCTTTGTTGCATGGTGACTGGGTTCCACTTGATAGATATGTTGAATTGCTAAACATGGGTGCTTTCATATAAACAATTGAAGTATCATTGTCATTTGGAAAAATTATGCTACTTGAGTGACGTGTCCCTGAGAAAATATGTGATCGTTATTACCATGCATGGGAGGGGCAATGAATAGCGAAAACAAACAATATCTCAATTGATTGCTTGAGTGTAATGCATGAATTTTGTAGATGTGCTTTCAAAACATCCATTTTTTCCTGCATACTGAGTTAGAACCTGTTAATTTTGCCTTTCAAGTGTGAAATTTCATACTCTGAGTTTTACAGCAACAAGAATAAGTGGCCTAATTGTGGTTTGTTTTTCACGGTAATTTCCTTCTCTTGATCGTATTTGTATAACCTAATTTGAATGTTGGTGAGCCTGTATTAGTCATAGTGTATAAGCTATTACAAAAATCAGGTCATTCATTCATCTCCATCACCATTAATAAACAAATAGCTGCATCCCATATGATAAAAAAATAATTTAATCTGCATGTATCATTTATTGGCACCCTGGGATTTTTTTCTTCTTGTTGCATATCCAGTTCTTTTAAAAATCAAATTCCAGTGCTATCCTCTCTCAGGAAGTGATACTGAATATTTTCTTGATACCAGCATAACAGCTACCTATAGTTATATTTTTCTCAGCTGTTTAAGATTAGATGTTTGTGATGCTAGGTTTGCTTGACAATTATATGAGTACTTGCTGATTAATCTTTCTCTTGGTTTATTTTGTTTACAGACAGATGATTTGCAGGATCATATTATTATCTGTGGATTTGGACGTGTTGGCCAGGTTGATACATATTTTATTTGATTTGTTGCATATGTTACAGTGGCTAATATTGTGAATTTTGCTAGTTTTTAATATACATGCTCATGACATTCATTTGGATTTGCCAGATTATAGCACAGCTTCTCTCAGAACGATTAATTCCATTTGTTGCTCTTGACGTGAGTAGGTAAGCCAAAGATTGAGAAATACTACCAGCGAACTTTCTGGAGTTATTTCAGAATGTTTATGTTTTTGGTTCATTGCCTATTCTCCCTATTGATGCAGTACTTTTTCTACAAGAATTTCATTTTTTTGATTCCCCCCAACAAATTATTACTGTGCTCCTTTAAAAACAACATATCTTTATCAAAGACTTTATAGAAATTAAAAAATTTTCTTAGATACCATTTAGCTAATTGGATTTAGATATCAGCTACAGTGGTTCTTGTGTTCCTTGGTATGCTACAAAATCATTTTGAAACAATTGCTACCAAGAAGAGAATGAAAATATATTCCCCTTCTTATTACTTGTTTATGCCAGGATGTGGCCATAATATTGCTTGGAATATTATTTTTTTGTGATTATGAGTGGAGAGGTGTCACAAGATTCTTGATGATTAGAAGTTTGCTTTTTTCAGCGATAGAGTGGCAGCAGGCCGTGCCCTGGATCTTCCCGTGTACTTTGGAGATGCTGGTAGTCGAGAGGTAAAGCTAAATGCATCATGGGTTACTTATGTGGTGGTTCAACAATTGATTTTGTATTGTGTGACTAGGTCCTCCATAAAGTCGGTGCTGAAAGAGCATGTGCTGCTGCAATAACTCTAGATACACCTGGTGCAAATTATAGAACTGTCTGGGCTCTGAGCAAGTACTTTCCCAATGTGAAAACGTTTGTTCGTGCTCATGATGTTGATCATGGCCTTAATTTGGAGAAGGCCGGGGCTACAGCTGTAATACTTAAACTTCTGAATCTTTTTTTACTAGTTTCCTTTGATTTATAAAACAACTCCATCACACCCTGTTAACAACTAATACTTACAGGTTGTACCTGAGACATTGGAACCAAGTCTACAGTTGGCAGCTGCTGTTCTTGCGCAGGTAACAGCTTGCTTCTTGAGTTGCGCATCACTTGTTCTAGTCACAGTTACTTTGAAGTGCTGAAAACTGGAAATACTTTGGTTTTTCTACGTCAAAACAAGCTGGAGCTACATAACCATTTATGCTGTCCAAACGAGTCCTTTGTGTTGGCTTTATTTTAACTTCCATTCTTATGAGTTATATGATGGAAATATCTGAAACTTAGAATCTGATTGCTTGAACTTGCTTAGTGCAATAAAAAATCAGGGGTAGGTGTAAGACTGCGAGAAACAATATAACGAAGCAATTCTGGAAGCAAATGAGCATATTATAGTATTCATTTGGCCACAGTGCCCTCATAACATTCTCATGGATCTTTTTTGATTCGGGGTGTCTTGTTTTCCTCTTCCATTTAGGCTAAACTGCCCATGTCAGAGATTGCAGCAACCATCAATGCATTTAGATCCCGCCACTTGTCTGAGCTTACTGAGGTAATCAGTGCTGTTTGTCTTATTTAATTTTTTTTTTTTTTAATCTTGACAAATTCAGTCACCTGCCCAATTCACAAGTGTATAACTTTATTACCCCACTTTCCTTGACTTAGTTTGACATTTGGGAGCTTACTTTCCCTTGCAGCTATGCGAAACTAGTGGAAGTTCTCTCGGATATGGATTTTCTCGTGTCATGACTAAACCCAAAAGTCAGTCCTTGGATTCTTCAGATGAAAACCAATTCAGTGAAGGAACATTAGCAATATGAAAATTGCCTCATGTGAACAAAGGGAAAAAAATATTCCGGAGAAATCTATAGCAATTTGCATTCTCTATTGGCATAAATTGTACAGAAATACACTGAAAGAAGATGCAATGGCACACTTACCATTTTTGATAAAATTTTGATCGACATTCTTACAGAACAAGTGTAAAAGACCACTACTTTTCCAGTTTTGTCTAATAGTCTAATCTCACTTCGGTTCCTAAGAAACAGTGAAAAGGAACTGAGACCTCGGAATCTAACAGGAACTTCCAGCAATGTATCAATTTCATATTTCATTGCTATGAAGAATTGGTTTCCTGCAATGCAGCTACATTAATAGAAAGATTCCAGCAATGTATCAATTTCATATTTCATTTAAGCCAGGCAAGTTAAGGTCATTCAAAAACTTCACTCCAGTTCATTCAATCACACTGTCTAAGACATTCATTCTATTTCTCTTATATTATTTCTTCTTCTTCATTTATTGACTTGATCATCGAATGATTCTTTGTTTTTTTGGAGGACTTGTTTTTGTAGGAACAATCAAGCCCAAACACAAAAAGTTATCTCAAGTCCACGCACTTTAGTTCAAGACGAAGCCACGGAAAACTTAATCTAATTCTGAAGTTTCTTTCTATGTTTACGGAAAGAATGCCGTACTTGTTGCTTAACGTAGTTTAACAAGGGTGCAAGTTTCATGCTAAGTCAAAATCTTATTCAATTTTATCCTTTCTTTGTTTTGTTTACGGACCAAGGGTTTGAACTTGAAATCTTTGGAGAAATGGATAAGATGATGTTTTTAAATTCAATATGATTAGGAATAAAGTTTTTTGTAGTTGAATTATGAATTAATCAAATGTTATTTAACTTTACTCTTCACAGTAAATAAAAATATCTCTTGAAGAATGACTCATGATACCTATAAAAAGTCATCTTTTAGAGGATTCGAGAACCCTTAGATAATAAAATTAGTAATCTTATAGAGGAAAAGAGTAATAAATATGCTAGAGAGCATTAAATTCTAATAACAATGTTATTTGTTCTTCTTCTTGGATATATATGTGTTTTTTTTTAATGTAAATCATGAACATTTTACCTAGATAATTCAAGAGGTATTTATAGCTCATGAACTTTTTTTTTTCTTTAATGACGGTGCTTGAGAGTTATTTTTTTCTAATAGCATTAATGAGGAATAAATATCTCTTACACCAACATTAATAAATGATAAATATATATTACACATACATTAATGAATGATAAATAGTGATTCAGGACACTTGTTGAGCCCATGAACATTTGGTCATATTATGCACAACACTTAGAATCAGACATGCCGCCCAGGCCCACGAGATGTTGGGCATAAGCCCATCACTTGGACTCGAGCATGTCGCTCGAGTCCACAGGGTGCTGGGCACTCAATATGAGCCCAGTTATTGGGCCTATGACTACGAACAGGGCCAAAACATGTTCTTGAAGCCCATTGTAGGTTTATGCAAAAAAAAAAAAAAATCAAACAAATATTTAAAAATATCAATAAATCTTAGTCCATCAACATGGGTTCTGGTTGAGCAACAAGTTCATTAACAATTTTATCCTTTCTTAACTAGGGAGGAGTTAAAATTGATTAGAATATCTAAATAGTTCTATTGGGTATCTAAAAAGTATGGTGATAACATAATGGTTATTGAAAACAAATATTTATGATGATGTTGGTCTAAGTTGGGTACATTGACATCCAAAAGATATGATCTAATTTTATTAGCTTATTGGCCATTCTAGTCATGTCTAGTTTGTTACTAATTGTAGGGCCAATAATTGTTGTATTTTATTTTATTTTTATCCTAATCTATTTCTAAATATTTCTGTTTCTAACAAAAAAATAAATAAATGGGTGGTTAGAAATTACAAGCACACTTGGGCTAGGATGATGTGTAAGGTAGGTTGTTTTGGTAAAACAAGTTGAGTCCCATAACTCTATTTTCCTCCGTTATAATGCTAACGGGGAAGACAAGTATCCTTATCATTTACCCTAAATTTTTTGAACCTTTAGATGAATCAAATATTAGAAACATAATAAAACAAGGAAAGAAAATGTTAATCAAGCCTATTTACAATCTCATCAACCTAATTGGTGAGGTCATGGAAAACTTTAAATTGGGTTGAGCTTTTCTTGAGCTATAATCTTAGGCCGGAGAAGTAACTAGTTTTGCCACTAGTCCACAAGCTTTCCTGCAAAATAAATTTTCTATCAAAATAAGGGACCCCTTGATACTTAAGTTAATAAAATATAGGAGGGAAATAATGAACAAGAAAATAAAATATACGAGAGAGTATCTTTGTAAATGTTAGGTGTTTTATGTGAACTTATTAAAGTGTTGGATGGTTACTTGTGATTATTAAAAGTGTTGGATAGTTACTTATATATTCTTTTACTTGGTGATCTAAGATTTTTATATACTTTGATTACACTTGCCTCGTGAAGCGTGCAGCTTATCACGAGCGGAGCAATGTTGAAAAACCTTGTTATGAGTGGAGAATATCATTGATGGTTATTTCTAACCAATATATTATTAATAATATACCAAACACTATATCCAATGGTAGGTATTGACGTTTCCATTAATCAATTTCCATACAACTCCCGAAATGAGCTTACATTATTAAAATCTATAAATATCTTGACTCACTAAATAAACAAGACAAATTACAAATTCTCAAAACTCATAATTCTCTCCAACATTATTTTTCTCACACACCTACTTACTTAACATTGAAGAGTTTTTCATTCCACGAAGAACTTATTTTTTCTAGAATAATCAAGTCCGGATACAAATCCTAATTTAACCCTACTTGTACTGTGCCAAGATCAAAATATGTGGAAAGCTCATTTTTGTATATAGTTTTTTCACGGTTTTATTAGTGATGCTTTCATTGAAAGCCTGAAAAAAAAAAAAAAAACTAGTTGA
>Ga0307515_10018552_pt1 | contig 12575 bp, 11 predicted proteins | sample 17_EM_MG_FD_194513 | JGI IMG/M metagenome (GOLD analysis project Ga0307515, IMG submission 194513) | Populus trichocarpa ectomycorrhiza microbial communities from riparian zone in the Pacific Northwest, United States - 17_EM | ecosystem: Host-associated > Plants > Roots > Unclassified | place... | reverse complement strand
TTTCCCCTGCTAGTTGTTCCCATTTTTCATCCGAATGTATCATATTGCCTCTCATACCCCCATTGAGGTTCGCAGCTAGCTAACATCTCACTACACCTGTGTTAGATATCACAAATCGAGCCAAACGACATTGGAGTTCCATTTCATCCACATCGCCTTGAACGAATAATCAGCAAAGGGAATCAGCGCCTCCAGCTTTTTTCGGCTGTGGATGAATTGTGTGTTCCTGCTTTCGTTGGCCCTGATGAGATGGGAGATGGAGTGGATGACATCGACACCATGTTTGATTGATATTTTTCGATTGCTTAGTTGGGTTATTGTTTCTGTGTACCTGGGTTTATGTTTCATTCTCTTGCCTTTTTCTTTTGTTTCCTTAATGTAGCGAGGTACAAAATACAATGTTGAAGAAGATGATGGCAAGTATGATGCAGAAGTGATAATGAACAATAATGCATGCATCATATTCGCTGTTGATGGAAGTCGATTGCTCATGCACATCCGATGAGTCTCAGATAACGCCTGCAGTCCTCTGAATGAATATCCATAAGAACTTAGGCATCTACTATCAGAGTTTGTTTGTGATTGCTGCATTGGTTCGGTGACACTCCCAGGTGAACCCACAGTTTTCTCCGGCGCTCTTACGTGCTGCCAAACTTATCAAAATCACTCCCATCGTACTCCTGTATCAGTTATCAGAGATCCCAGTTTGTCCTGTACCTCTCATCAGAGATCCAAGTTACTCTGAAGGCCTGTCGGATTACCCTCCTAGGGTCTGATACTCTCCTGAAATTGACGCTTCTAAGTTTACATTCCACATCCTCTCAGACACTCGTGGAGTCTTCCAGAGACTAAAATACATTGTGCTGATGATAGAGACAGGAACGCGGTCACTGCCCCATTCTGACGATGAGTGTCCACCGAGCATCAACAATTATCAGCTTTGCATCTTGGGTAATCTAAGTTCTGATTGGTTGCAGACATCCATTGATGAGATATTGGCAGCCTTTAGGGGCAAAAACAGCAGTGTCACCCTCCCTGCTGCATTCTGAAAATAAGCGTCAATGGAGTGTCAACAATTTTTGGTCTTCCTAATTTGTTAATCAAGGCATTGCACAGATATTTGAGCACATAACAGAACTATTGACTGCATTGATAGGTAAAAATACAATATATCAAAGGAAAAACAACGATTCCAAAATAATCGATATCGCAAAGTGCAACAGATGCAACAACACCTTACTGGGTTTTGAATACATGACTTTGATAAGCCACTATTATCAAACTGCAAAATCATGATCCTTATGTGAATCTATAGATGGCCCCACTGGGCGACCAGCTCACAACCCACCCAGTTTGAACAGGTTGGGAGATTTCTGTTGAACCGTACCCAAATTGACCATCCAGGTGTATCAACAACCTGGACCAGCAGTATGGCGATGGTCTGGTTTTGACCTGGACCTGGACCCGAAGTGATGGTACAGAACCGTTGCTAACACTAATTCCAACTCTGACAGTTCCTGAGGGTATCAGCATGTCCGAGCTGATTGATGCTCTTGTTACAGGGGTGCTTCTACCTAACTAACTATACTTATACACAAGTATCATTATATACTGAAAGTAAGGACTAGGTGGGTCGCTAGTGTAAACAACAGTTCCGGACAGCAGCTTCGGGTCAATGTCGGGGTCAGCACTGAACTGTTGCCAAATACATTGTTTGGGTCATTAATACACCGAAACTGTCAATTCGGGTACGATTCGATGGACATTTCCAAACCTGCCTGAATTGGCCGGGGAGTCAGCAGGTTGTCCAGCTGGTCCATCTGTAGATTCATATAATGCTCTTGCTTTTGCTGTTTGATAATTTTGTTTGATCAAAATTGCTCAATTAACATCCAGGAATACTTTTTTGATCACCTTGCAGGTTGCAACATCGGGTGTTTTGGAATGAATGTTTTTCCTTTTGTGCTTTGTATTCAGGAGTATTAGGGAGGTCAATAGTTCTGGTATAATCTCATATATCCATGCGATGCCTTGATTACGCACTATTCAAGATCAAAACTTGTTGACACACCATTGATGCTGATTTTCAAGATGCGGTAACCAAGATATCGTGAACTGTTTAGGTTGAAAAGGCCGCCAGTACATGATTTATGGATTATTGCCATAAAGCTACACTCAGATTAGCAAAGATGCAAGACCAAAAATCTTTGAGGCTCCATTGACACTCATTTTCAGGATGGGGCAGGGAGTGTGCCATTGTTGCTTTTGATGCGAAAGGTGGCTAATACCTCATTTATGGATGCCTGCAACCAATTGCCTTCTAGATAACCCAAGATGCAAAGCCGAAAATCATTGATGCTCAGTTGACACTCATTTTCAGAATGGGGCAATGACCGTGTTGCTGTCTCTTTCGCCTATAAAGGTAGCCGTTACCTCCATTATGCCTAACCACTACCAGATAACTATGTAATTAGCTGACTTAGAAGACTAAAAATCGTTGACGCTCCGTTCTTGCTCAATCTCGTGATGGGTTAATGAACATCTCACGCAACGTTTTGCCTGAAAAGGCTGCCAATACATACTATATCAATTATTACCACAAATCAACACGTAGATAACCCGGGATGCAAAGTCAAAAATCGTTCACACTCGGTTCACACACATTTTTAGTATGGGGCAGTGATTGTCTGGCATACTGTTTCACCTATGAAGGCAGCCAATCAAACGGTTATGCTATACAGCGATCAAATCACATTAAAATTACCTTGCTCTCAAGACCAAAAATCGTTGACACTCATTTTCAAGATGAGGTAGGAAGCATATCGCTCTAATATTTGCCTATAAAGGGAGCCATGAATTCGATTATGTATAACCCCGACCAAATCAATCTTCAATTACCAGACTTACATGACCTAAAATTGTTGTCGCTCCACTGCGGCTCATTTTGCCATGGATGTATCCGCAATATGCTATTATTTGATTTGGTAAAGTCTATCATTCAGATTCTTTTGGCAGCCTTTCTAGCATTTTCATTTACTTTCTCCGCGATCACTACATTGTTCTTGAATAATACATATAAATATATCCTTTAAAATATACTACACAGTGTCCACTAGTTGTAGATAATAATACACACCACAATGCCATTCCATTCGATCAATGCTTGTCATCACTAGCAGGTATGCTCAATAGGCTGTGCTCATCTCCAAAATGGATGTTAGCTGCATTCCCACACAGCAGATAGTGTACAAACCAGTGGATGTATCTTCATCAGTCAGCATATCTGGATCGAAACATGTATCATGCTGGCTATCCTGGGCATATGCATCATTAGTAACAAATTTAGCCAAAGGAGGAGAAGTATGTGAATACACACATCCGGCTAGTAAATTGACGATTTGGGAAAGTTGAGCTCCGGCATTGGTGCCGGGTGACGCAGGTGGTGATCCAGGAGGTGGTGGGGTCGGCGCTTGAGTCAGCTGTCTGTGTCGGTGGGGCGGTGGTGCACCTGTTCCTTGGCGTCTCCAGCATGTCTGCGGATTCTTTGCTGTGCCATTTGGCTAAGAAAGGCATCCATCCAGGTGGTTTTGACGAAGCATTGGCAGTAGTCTTCCTATCGCTGCTTTCACCATTTTATGTGCGGGAAACATAACTCCCAGCTTCTTCTCTTCTCGGAATTCAGCGCGAGGTTTTTGAGCAGATATTGCATTTCCTCTATCGCGGCGCACAAAAACCCTCCTTTGGCCATTTTGGCCATATTCAAGGCCAAATGCATGTCAGACTGTTCCAGCTGTACCTGACCTCCTTGCCTTGCCATTGTAGCAGACATGTTGAAACCTTACATGAAATTGGTTGCTGCTTGTAACAATAAGATTCAGCTTGTACGTCGACCATATATGCTTCCATAGTCTCCCCTAAGGTGACTGAAGCTCATTTCATCCAATCCGGGGATGCTTATCACTGAACTCATCCATAACTATCCCCGAGCTGCGTACATCATGATGTTCGACTTTGCGGAGTGTGCGGATTAACGCCTTGGTCGACCATGGAAGTTTCTCATTATGGGCAGCCATAAATTGGTCACATAGCTGTCTACGTACACCAGCTGTCAGTTATACTGTCAGTTGATGGCTGTTCACCACAATATGGATATACTCACATTCAAATGCATGATGCGTCTGATTCTCGCTGCTTCCGGTGTGACGGACAATTTTTAAATGTGCATCCTGCGTCATATTTATGTTGGCTGCATTGGTTGCGTTGCAGTTGTCAGGGGGTGTCTCCAAGCAGCAATAATGATACTTGTTTTTGATTACAAGATGCATACATATCCACGATATGCATAACACCTATGCATGTATCATTCAAGTGATCAGTAATATGCTCTTTAGTAGGAGTTCATATTAGTCGCACGAAGTGTGGGTGCTTCATTCACACCTAGATACTTAGTGGGGCATGCGTAATAGTTACGCATGGCAGTTGATAGTCAATATGCGATAAAGAGGGCTCTTCGCCCCTACCTGTAATGGGCGAGGATACACCAGAGCACGTTCTGGTCTGAGAATAGTCTCGACCTTAGCCTGACGTAACTGAGGGATTAATGACGTAGGCTTAGAGCCTAGCGCGAACATCATTCATTAGTTTGATTGATCTGGATCGCAATGTAACCTCATATCGGATACGAGCTTACGTGTCAATAATCTACGTTGGCATAGTATCAGTTGGTCACCGATTAAATCTATGACGCAATTAAATAACTCATGTGCATGAGGGATTCAAGAGGCGATAAGCTCCATCAACTTGGTTCGTGGAAGTTCCAACTACCGACAGGTACGATTGCCCGGAGTCTAAATTAAGTCTGTCTCTGCCTGCGATGGATGGCCTGATTGTCAGGAGTGTCATGCACTCAAACCACATTGCACACACACGATAACGATAAGGAAACCGTTCATGGTTATGGCAGCTAGGCATGGGGGCCTGTGACGTTGCTATAAAGAGACAGCATTGTCGCGGAGGAAGTGAAGGGACAAGCAGCGAGAAAACATTCAACACAGAGCACCAAAGACGATCTTAAAATATTATTAAGAATTCTATCTATTAAATAAAAACACTTTGAAAATGACTTCTTTAATTCACCTTCGTGATCATGCCTTGTATGCCTGGACACAGGTACACACAATCCGAATATGCACTTCAACAAGTTGTCGAGACTTTCGGCAATCTAGTTCACAGTCTGGAAGAGCACCATTGAACCCATACCGACCAGGTGGTTTTTTGTTTCTTCGAACTGGAAGGTATCAACTACGTGGTGCGGAGATATTTGAGCCCCTGTGCACTACCATTCGAGGAGTTTTCCGAGGAGTGGTTATCCGACGGAGAGGTGTAATTTACATCTATCAAGGAGACGGTCTGTGGTACCGTTTTATGTTGGTAGCTCTTGCAACGCAGGTGCAAGAGGTTGAGTCTTAGGATAAGACAAGGGAAGAAAGAGATACTTAGATAGGTGGCTGTACATAATTCAATAAATATTGTATTGATTATTGGGATTAAGAACCCCCATAACGGTAAAATATTTTAAGTACTCTACGCTGTATCTGAAGTCGAGGATAATATGACTGAAGAACAGTCGCGGGTTTACCAAATATTTCATAATACAGGAGCATGCCTGTATCGATTGGCGAATGATCCTCACTTCTATTTAATCCTTACACCAAGACTGAGAACAATTGTTATACATGAGTTCTGAGTGTAAAGATTGTGAGGATCAGTTCTGCTGCATTCATCTTGGACAAAGGAATTGTCCACAACATTATCTCAGACAAAATTGTTTTTGGGCATGTTGCCAGATTAAGGTTATCAACGAGGCAAACCCGTCAGTGTTCTGTCAACTTTCCCATTTCCTGTTGGAGTGTTACGTCTATAAGCATATAGGAAGAATTGCATCTCGAAATTCTTTCATATTGCAAAGATATTGTAGGGATCATTGCCCTACTGAGAACTGTCCACATAGAGAGGAGACTACAGTCTATAACATAGAAATACCAGGAAGAATCGACTATAATCATTTAGTTAATGATGGTAGCCCCCAGGAGACGGTTGACGTACAACAGCAAGGAACTAGCACCCAGCAGCTCAAGGATAGAGAAGCCCCGATCCCCGGCAGGAAGAGTTATCCCAGAATGGTGCCACAATTATTAAAGAAGAATAGAAGCGGCCCAAAGGGATTACTTGCTACTCAAAGATCAAGAGGAGCCAGAGGAAGCAGAAAGCGGTCAGGGGGAAATAGTGATGAGAGAAGCAGATTCCGACGTAGTGCAGCAGCAATTGTTTGAACTCGCTCAACAAGTCATCCATGTTATACAGGCATATAACGAAGAAAAAGATATCCTGGAGGAAGATTTTGATTGACTTAAAAATGGAATCCTAATTGTGGAAAGTCAGTTACAGACCGAAAAAATTAAGATAGATTCCGAGGTCTCGGGTGTCGGATTTATGATGCCGTTTCAGAAAGCCATGTTGCAGGAAATTCGCTCAGGAGTACACATTTTACAAGACCAGGACAATCAGATAGTAAAAGAAGCTACGGATTTGTTCGCCGTAATACGTCGAGAACAAGAGGCAATGAGCAAAAGGATTTCCAATCACAGCCTACAAATTTTAGCTGTTAAAACATCGAATCAGACAATTCAACAATCATTAGCAATGGTGACTCTCAGAATCGACGAAGTGATTAAAGCAATGGTGGCTATCACTACGTGGTCAAAAGATATGCCGACAAAGAGGGAGTTACGTCAAAGTCAGTGCTTGATGGAAGATCAGTTAGCCCAAGCAGAAAATATCAATACAGGGTTAACTACAGCAATGGAAGCTTATAAGGTTTCCGAGTCTACACCTTTCCATGTGGAATCAGCAGCAGAACCTTCAGGTACCCAGAACTGGATGCACCCTCAGAGAATGGCAGCAATGGGTCGGTTATCGACATCAGTATCCAGTCTTAGGTATACTGTGAGTGAAATATCTTGGAGAGGTCTATTGAGAGGAGGTGCAGGCAGTAATGGAGGTCAGGACGGCGGAGCAGCCAAAGGTCAGGATGGCGGAGCAGCTGGTGGTCAGGACGACGGAGCAGCTGGAGGTCAAGACAGCGGAGCAGCGAAACGTCAGGACGGTGGAGCAGCTGGAGGTCAGGACGACGGAGCAGCTGGAGGTCAAGACAGCGGAGCAGCGAAACGACAGGACGGTGGAGCAGCTGGAGGTCAGGACGACGGAGCAGCTGGAGGTCAAGACTGCAGAGCTGCTGGAGGCCTAGGAGGAAATGGAGATCCCCCGCCGGATACATCAGATCATGGTGGCGCAACAGGCCGGCGTATGTTAAGACGCCGAAGACGAATTGAAGAACTCGAATTCGCAAAACCAATTAAAATCCGAGAACCCAAAAGATTCGAAGGAAAACCGGGAGATGACTGCGATACGTGGTGGGTACTGGTAAAGGTCTGTATCGAGGATCAACCAGAGAATTTCCCCAAGGATGAAAGAACCATCGACTGGATAGGATCATTAATGGATAGATATGCTGCAGCTTGGCATATCCAATGGCTCGAGGGGACCATGAATGGTACATATCCAAAGTCCATGACCGGCCATATTAATGCCCTTATGCTCAGGTTCGAAGATCGGGATGCTAAAGGTGAGACATATGCCGATCTTGAAAACGTACAATACGAGGGATGCATCAGAGATATGATCACCAAAATCCAAATGTACAACGATGAAGCATTGGTCTCTGGCGCAGCATTCAAGAAGTTAATTTTGGAACAACTTCCACAGAAAATTCTTGAACAAATGCATACTGTGGATCTGACTGGAAAAACAGATCAGCAAATTATTAATATTATTACAAATGCCGGAAGAACAGCAGAAAAATGGGATGTAGCTAGAAAAAATCTCGGCCTTAAGGTATCCCTTGGATCCCAGGAGAGATCCGAAAGCAAACACGGACACAAGGATAGACGGGATTCCTCTAAAAATGAACGAGGGTCTAACGACAAGTTCAAAAAAGATTGGTTCAAAAACAAAGATCGATCAGATAGGAAAACCTATAAGGAAAGCGAGGGGATAGACTCTTCAGAGTCAGAACGGATGAAAGCTGCGGGAGAATGCTTGAGATGTGCCTGGCCTTCACACAGGAAAGGCAGTCATGGAGTCAAAGACTGCAAGAGGCCGATCAAGCTAGACAAAGAAACAGCGAGCTATCTGAAGGCAAAAGAGTACCAGAAAATCAAGTTAGCTGGTATGCAGATGGATAACAAAGAAATGGACAGCAGTTCAGAAGAAGATAGTGATACGGACAGCAGTTCAGAAGAGGATAGTGATACGGACAGCGGTTCGGAAGAGGATGAGAATACTGAGGATTCTGATGGTGAAGTATTAGTTAACTCGGAGAAAGAAATGGAGGAATATAGAGAGGAAAAGAATTGGTGGGATTCAGATTCAGATTCAGATTAAAAAGCCACATTAAGCTTTCAGGTCGAAAATTAATGTTTTAACACACCTAACAAATGTTACGAAGACCTGTTTCATTTCATTATTTTTCCTCTGAGGATGACCGGAGGGTCGAAACTGCCGGTCAGTAAGGGAATACGACAAAAAATAATTTCAATATGATCAACCATATATCTTCCATCATACATCATCATTTTACCTGTTGTGGTACCGCTATTGTCGAAAGAATAGCCATGTCTAAACGCAAAGCATCAGAGCCTTTACAAAGGCATCGCAAGAAAATTCACACCTCTACTGATTTCGTCTACTATCAATCTGCATCTACACCGAAGGTGAAGAAAGTATCTTCTACCAGAATTGGCAAGAGACCTATATACAGGTTCTTCATAGAGTACAATGGAGAGTATTTTCCATTGTGATGTATGCAAAATCTGGGAAGTACATCCTTTGTCATTTCGCCAGAAGCGGCTAAGGCATTTGCCATACCGGTGGTTAAAAGACTTAAACATATTCGAACTAGGGATGTTTCGGGAAAGGAAATATCAACAGAAGGATTGTTTACAGTACCTCTTGGGTTATCCTTCGGAAATCATAGATTCTTTGATGAGGTAGATCACGCATTTGAAGTATTAAAATCCTCAGGAGATTATGATGCACTTATACCAGCATGGCATTTAGAAAAACATAAGGCCAGAAGATCCACGACTAGCCATCTACATTTTATGCATTGTTTGAATGAGGGTTAGGGACATGGCAAAATACATCCCAAATATTCGATAACTTATGATAAATGAGTTTCGCTAAGTGATAAGGCCATTCACATCGGAGCAGTGGTTATGAGTAACCCATCGGTAGTCCAGAAAATACCACCTCAATATCATAAGTTTCTGCGTTTATTTGATCTGGAACAGGCAGAAAAGTTACCGGATAATACAGGCTGCGATCATAGGATTGAGTTATTAGGTTCAGAAGACAAGCTTCGAATGGGACCTATATACCAGTTATCCCCAGAAGAAGAAAAACTGTTAATTCAGTATCTGGATGAAATGATTAAGGAAGGAAAGATACGTCCATCCAGTAGTACAGTAGGAAGCCCAATCCTATTCGTATCCAAACCAAATGGCAAAGGTTTGCGATTATGTCTTGACTACAGACATCTGAACAATTATACAAAACAGGATCGGACACCTTTACCAATAATGGAAGAACTTCAAGGACGATCAAGAGAAGCGACTCATATTACCAAAGTCGATCTTAAGTCAGGATTTTATTTATTCAGAATGGCCTGGGGATATGAGAAGTTTATGGCCTTTCGTACTAAATTCGGCTTATACGAATATATGGTAATGCCATTCGGATTATGCAATGTACCAGCAACTTTCCAAAGAGAAATCAACAGAATTCTACGTCCGTTGCTGGGAATCGAATTGGTACTCAATACAGAAACTCATATTGATGAAGACGATGGAATGGTAGTAGTTGCATATATTGACGACATATTAATTGCCACCAAGGGGTCACTGGATAAACACCTTAAACAGGTTTCGAAGGTCTTCCAGTTACTTATGGACAATAATATGTGCATCGAAATTGATAAGTGTGTTTTCGGCATCACCAAAACCACGTTTCTGGGTATTGTAGTCAGCGGGAAAGGATTGCGAATGGATCCGGAGAAAGCCAAAGCATTGGTCGATTGGCCCCGACCAAAATCAAGAACGGAGGTGCAACACTTGTTAGGACTTTGGAATTTTTACCGAAGGTTCATCCACAATTTCTCAGGGATTGTCTCACCAAATACCGATCTGTTCAGGCAGGAGGTCGATATTGTTTGGGGAGAAGCACAGGAGGCAGCCTTTTTGAAAATAACTGTTTTGTTTATTTCGGGGAAAACTCCTATACTCAGACATTACGACCCCGAAAGACCGGCACTTTTGGAATCAGATGCATCAGATTTTGCTGTAGCAGGAATCATATCTCAGAAGATTGAAGATGGCAAGGTTCATCGAGTCCGTTTTGTGTCGAGAAAATTGGATCCAGCGGAATTAAATTACGATGTCTACAATAAGGAAATGTTGCCAGTCGTTTAATCTTTGAATCAAAATCGACATTTCTTACAAGGCGCAACCCATAAAATAATAATTTTTTCCAATCGTCAAAATCTGACATACTTTAAGACGGTGATTCTCCTAAACCGTCGACAAGCTAGATGGGCTGAGCAATTAGAACAGTACAATTTTGATTTGCTCCACCGAAAAGGCACGTCAAATGCCAAGGCAGATATACTTTCTAGGTGCCTGGTGTTCACCTCTAGAGAGGGGGGTACAACTTCAGCAACAGAACAGATAATGCTAAGAAAGGAGCAATGGTTAGAAGTTGGAGCAATGCAATTGGAAGAGGAAAGTGTTGAGACAATCCAGTTGTCGGCATTGGATATTGAAACATTATTGCCAGAAGAAAAAACAAGCATTCAGGAGAAGGCCATGCTCGATGGGAACTACCGAGAAATCTGCAAGCAGGTGGTTAAGCAAGGAAATATCGACAAAGGATATACGATAAAGGAGGACCTCCTGTGTTGGAAAAATCGGGTTTATATGCCAGAACGAATGTGTCAAAGGGTGATGAGGTCAGAACATGATTCGAAGGTAGCCGGACATTTTGGAAGAGAGAGAACAATGGAATTAATCTCCTCGAACTTCTATTGGCCAAATATGGAACGGGATATATGAAAGTATTGCAACGAGTGCGACATATGCCAAAGGACCAAAGCACCTAGACATGCGAAGCATGGGCTCCTCCATCCACTTGAGTTACCATGTAGACCATCGACGCACATTGGTACGGATTTTATTACCGACCTACCAGAATCCGAAGGAGCAACAATGATTCAACTAGTAGTGGATCAATTCTCGAAGCTGGCGCACTTCATACTGATTAACAAAAAGGATTCCCCAACAGTAGCCAGGTCATATCTAGACAACGTATGGAAGTGTCATGGCTTTCCAGAAGATGTAGTCTCAGACAGGGACTCTACGTTTACCAGAAGCTTCTTTACGGATCTATATAATCATCTAGGGATTCAACACAGCATGTCAATGGCCTATCATCCACAAACTGATGGCCAGACGGAACGAATCAATGAGGTGATAGAATCATAGCTACGTTCCTATTGCAATTACGAACAGAATGATTGGGTGTTAGGGGTCGTCCCTAGCAGCGATAATGATACTTGTTTAAAAACCACAAGATGCATACATATCTACGATATGCATAACACCTATGTATGTGGGAACCAAGTTGGTCAGCAACATGCTCTTTAGCGGGAGTTCATGTTGATCGCGCAAAGCGAGAAGTGCTTTGTTCAGTCCCGGAAACTATGCGGGACATGTGTGGTAATCACACACAGTAGTTGATAGTCAAAAGCAAGTAAGAGAACTCTTCTCCCCCTGACCGTAACGGTTGGGACTCGGGGAAGCACGTTCCGGTCTTGAGAAAAGTCTCGACCTTAGCTTGACGTAACTGAGGGATTATATGACGTAGGCTTAGGGCCTAGAGCGAGCACCATTTGTTGGCGCAGATGGTCTGGATCGCAATGTAACCTCGTATCGAATACGAGCTTACGCGTCACTAATCTACGCTGGCATAGTATCAGTTGGTCGCCGATTAAATCTATGACGCAAGTAAGTCATCTCTTGCATGAGGGATTTATTAGGCGATAAGCATCATCAAATTGGTTGGTGGATGTTCCAGCTACTGACTTGTATGATTGCAAAAGATGTCTGAGATTAAGCAAGGGTGAGCTGATATCAAGTGACGGATGGCCTGATTCTTATCAGGAGCGTAAGCTTTCAAACCACGTTGCAGCGACGCAATTACTTGAGGGTGTTGCGGTGGTTTATTGTCGGGCGCTAAGGGGGCGTGGCCGAGATAAACACTATCATGGCTAAGAAGAATGACGGCTATAAAGAGCCAGCGTTGGACGCAGTTGTTTGAGAAGAATCAGTGAACACATTAGCTTTTAGAGAACACCGAAGACGATCTTAAAATATTATTAAGAATTCTATCTATCTACCTTTCTA
>Ga0307515_10018551_pt1 | contig 12577 bp, 12 predicted proteins | sample 17_EM_MG_FD_194513 | JGI IMG/M metagenome (GOLD analysis project Ga0307515, IMG submission 194513) | Populus trichocarpa ectomycorrhiza microbial communities from riparian zone in the Pacific Northwest, United States - 17_EM | ecosystem: Host-associated > Plants > Roots > Unclassified | place... | reverse complement strand
CCACACCGCATCCCACAAAAACCGCACAGACCTGAACGGCGGAGGCAAGGATTTCGGGTGTTGAATCGGACGAGAATGCAGGGGTAAGTGCGGCTGTGATCGGTGCTTGATGTTGCTCGAGAAGTAAAGCTTCTGGGTACTCGGGATCTGGTGATTGAGAGAAGATCTATTGGACTAGTCAGGAGAAATTGACAGGGAATCACTCGCTCCTCACCTCTATAACGTCCCTCAACACAATAAGCCCCTCCAGGCGAATTTCCGTAACATACGCAGCTGACGCCGTGAATGCCATCTTTATGAGATCCGGAACACGCTGAACCAACAACCCTTGCAACGCGACCCCTTGCGCTCGTGCATACGGGATATCGAAGTGTTCCCTCCTCCCAGAGTTTGCAACTGTCGTGCATATGCTATGTAAGCACTGCAAGGCGAATAGTTGCGTTCGCCATCGAGCGGTTACGTGACCCCGTCCAGACGTCTGCATTCCTTGACTCAAGGACTGCGACTCATCATCTTGGAAGGTAGAATTCTTGACGGCCTCAGTCGCTTGCTGGGACGCAGTGGTACGTGCCATGATACGTTGACACAAGTCGATCCATCCAGACGGACCGGCGGTGACCGTCTGTTGTAGCCAGCTCGTGATGATGCTCCTAACACCCTCTACAGAAGAATCATCATCTAGCATCCCAAATAAGACCTCCACCAGCCTATCCCCTCCAATCCTCGACATGGTAAATGCATCCTTCTGTACGAGTTGGTACAGAGCGTTGATAGACGCTAGCTTGAGAGTTCTCTTCGATGACGAAAGGTAGGCTCTGAACCGCTTAACCAAGTCCGGAACGTCCATCACATTTGGTGCAAACATCAAGCAATGTTGGATGCAATGGATCGCTTCAACAATCACGCCATCGTCTACCTCAGTGGCAAATTGAGACATGAGGTCGATAATCAAGCTCCTTGTACGCCCTGTCTCTTGAAGCTCCGGTCCAAGCGCTGATATAACCCCGTCAATGATACGACAGACAACCTGGTATGTTGGCAACTCCCCGGCCAGGTTGACATTCCCGAGCAGCCCTCCCTCTGGCTCATGGCTCTCCATTAAGTAGACTTTGAAGAGCATACCGAGGGTGTTGGGGATGAAAGGAGAGTATGAAAGACTGGATGACGAAACGATCTCGCCAAGAGCGTGAAGAGCCCAGTAGTGAACAACCGGGTGAGGGTCGTTGCCCAGAGACATGAGGACGTTGAGGACAGTCTTGAGGTAGGGCTGGGCCGCCAGTCCGCCCGCGTGGGTGTACACAGCGCCGAATGCGAGTGAGCACCCGGCTCGGGCATTGGGGTCACGATTGTTGACAACTTGTTCAACGAGACTATTGATTTGCGTCCCAAGGAACGTTGTACTTGATATGTTAGCTAGGCGCCCGAGCGCTTCGCTACCTGCGATCCGGAGTCGGACGTCTTCGCTCAGAATCGCATCCTAGGAAGCAGGCTCAGGATAATGGAAGAGGAGCAAGGCAGTCGCCGACAGATACAATTACATACTTTGAGAAATTCTCCCAACGAGCTGCTAACTTGCGGGTTGCCTAACACCTCTCTAGCTTGCCGAACGTTTCCGCCACTCGCCAGCCGCAGAGTCATCAAGATTGAGAAAACGGCGTTGACAAATACTGCTGCTTTCCTTCCTACATTCCGTTCCAGTTTGGGTGACCGGACTGATTCTATAAGCAAACCAATCGTCTTGGCCGCGGATTGGGGGTCTTGAAGGAGCAGCAGGTGAGAGAATAACTCTATTGCCGCATCTACGACACTAGTTGCTGCGGGCGATGGCTCAGGCCAGACGGCCTCGGAATCGAACGCGCGAGTCCTGCAGAGGACTAGCGGGTCGTGCTCGCAGGAGCCAATGACTGGTCGAGTAATCTTGAAAGAACATCGATCCTGTTCAACCTACTTCACGCGACCGAAGAGAAGGAGCTTACCAGGACGTCGATTGTCCGATCAATGGTGTCACGATTCCTCCCGGTAACATCTGAACCGATATCTAAACTCGAGACTCCGTATCCGTATCCGTCCGCGACATTCCAGATACTTGTAAATGTTCCAGCACTGCTGGCGATGGCTGCTTGAACAAAGCTGCCAGCGTATCCCTCTAAGCTCCCGAATAAGGCGATGACACTCTGGAGTAGTCCCTGTTGCATGGTATCCGTCTGGCTCGCGAAGCCAAGGGCACTGAAGCATTGATAAACACGTCGTCGAAGGAGTGCCTCACGAGTGGCAAGGGAGAGTTCGGGTGATGAAGTAGAAGGCGCATTCGCTGGTGTCGGCTGCTCTGCTAACTCTTCCTTGTGTTGAGATGTGAACGCATTGGCGAATGCAAGAGCATTACTGAGCAATGAGGCGACCCTCCGTGCGACGTCCAGAGTGACCAACGTGGGGGAGTTGTGTCGTAAGAAACACAAGATTGCTCCTAGGGCACAGTCTCGTACATGGAGGAGGAACATCCACTCCCCAGGTGTTCGCCCAGTCCCGCTCGTCGTGTCTTTGCTTGTAGGCTTCGGCAGCGCGTTCCTCCACAAGACGAGCAACTGAGGCAGATGAGCCCGAACAAAGTTGGGCCCGAGACTCATCAAGCTAGATATGCAAGTCCATCCAACCTCGACCTCTGCAGCTGCTACTCCCAAGTCGTGATCTGCAGCCTTCTTGAGCATGCCGACGGCGTTATCGAATACTTTTGCACAAAGGTCATACGAGACGTAAAGCGGCCGCTCGGGGATGACCGCGAAGAGACCCGCGAGGCCATAAGCGTGGCCGAGTGCTCGCCCCTTGACATCGGGTGAAGAACCAGGGGTCGAGAGCGTTGTGATATCTCGTTGGAGCATTTCCATCACGCTAAGGACAAGTTTTGGTAGACGAAGTGGAGTGGAGTAAGAAAAACAGCGTAGTGCCCAGGCAGCTGCTACACGGACAGAATGCGTTGGGTGTGCGAGGAGGGATATTAAAGGTTCGGAGAGCGCTTCCTATGAGACCATTTTAGATAGTATAGTAAACTGACAGACAAACATACCTGTACTGGCAGAGGGGCATTCCCGAATTGCTGAAGGAGGCCAGCCACCTCCTTGAGTGCAACGACCAAGACCTTCGCATCTGGTGCAGTCTTGCCTGGTACCAACACCGGCCACTTGCGCAGGTACGAAGAAGACAATTCCTGAATAGCGGCGATTTGACCTTGCTCACTCAACATGCGCACCCCAATCAGGTCGCGCAACAACACTCCCACCATCTTCCGAACTAATAAAACTTCGTACCGGGTGGTGGAGTTGCGTGGGTGAGGGACGATATCGAGCAGAAAATGGCGAACAATGACTACGTAGTTGTTTTCGACAAATTGAGGGCCGAGATCGACGAGAAGTGCGGCGTAGCACTCGATTATACCAATGCGCGGTTTACGAGCTGTAGACGGTTTGTTAAATGCTGTTGATAACAAAGCGAGCATTTCCGCCACCCCTAAGAGTGGCTTGGTGATTTCCGTTGGTGCCGCCGTCCCCGGCCCCTCAGTATCATCATCAGCCGTTGGGTCGTCCTTCTTCCCCCTCTTGGTGGTTTCCACAATGACTACTTTCCTTTCGACTTGTGTCGATGAGACGAGGTGTGCTACCAACAAAGCGAGACTCTTTCGAGTGGGTTCATCGGCCGTTTCCAGAGACTTGATGCAGCTGGTGAGTATGTATTCGATATCCGTAACAGTATGTGTTCCATTCTTCGGGTACATCTCCACCAGGAGCTACATGAAAGGGTTAAATTTGGAGACGGCAGAGACGCGCTGCAACGGACCTCTGCTGCGGCACGCCGAATCGGAAGTGCCTTGTCACTCAGTGCATTCCGCGTATGCTTGAGGATATCTTTTGTGGCCGCATCAGTAAGCGCGCGGCCTGCAGAGGGGATCGCCTTGCGGAGTGCTTGAATGGCGTGAAAGCGAAGAAGGACAGACTGGAGAGGTGAGCCAAGGTATGGGTTCGAGAAAGACGTGGAACTTACAGCACTACTTATTCTGTAAGTCTTCACAGCCAAAAGTGCGAGTTCGACCATGAACGACATGATTTGCGAGCCGTGCTCCCCCATGATCTCACCCACGCAGTAGAACGCCGCACTGAGGACTATTAGCACGCAGTATCCTCCTGGTTCAAGGGGTTTCTCACACTTTACTGCTATCCTTGTCAATAATCTTCGCGTCAGCCGCGAACTTGAGAAACGAGTTGATCGTGTCGAACATGGTTCTGGTGTCGCCCTTGCCGTAAAGAGAAACGTAACACCTTGCCAGGAGATTACGCACTGGTCGTCCAGGTGCAGTGTGCGAGTCCTTGGCGAGGGCAATCATCTGGAACGTCGCTTCCAACTCGGCGAAATGGGGCTTTATTTCTTCCTAGGGTTAGTGTTAGCAGATGAATATTGGTTCCAGCGCGTTGGACCTGCCAAAGGGAAGTGCTTGATGGCTCGTTCTACCGAGCACAACCATTGAAAGACATAGACCTCGCCGGCGTCGCCTCCTAGCTGACTCTAACAATCGTTTAGATGAAAAAGATAAGCAGACGAATGACCAGTGTACCTCGTCGAAGCGAAGGTCACTGTCTTGCGGTTCGCCGGCGATCATCTTAGGGTCCAAGTCAAGTGCGAAAGACCAAATAAACACAAATCCTGCCACTAATAATCATAAGAAATTCACTCAAAGGCACTGAGCTAATGTATAGATGAATGTTTACGAGACTCACTAATCTCTCGGTCTCCATTAATTCTATGGGTCCGTTTGCAAGTATCGAAAGGCGTTTCGCTATATAACGGTCGATGCACTGCACCCGTTTGTGTCAAGCTATTACCTCTAATAATACTCAAATTCACCAATCAAGATGTTGGAGCAGGGTCCCAAGTTTGCTTTATGAAGAAAGGTTGGACCCAACCTCGTTCCCCCATTCCGGGTGAAGCACACATAAAGCCAGACAAGCTCTCAGAGACTTTCTTACTTGGGTCACGTACCCGTAACTTGCTTCATTTCCGATCCTCATTTTGGTGCTTTCAGTCACCATATTTAACACCCGGTCAGGGACTGGAGGATACACAATGTTCGTTCGTCGCTGGGATATCTATGGCTACCACAATAGTTATGCATTGCACATATATAGTCTACCGCAACCGCCCGTCTTCCCCTTTGGAAGCGTTTCTAACCCGGTACGGGGCACTTTCAATTGATTGGAAACACTGCAGGTTGCGTTTATATTATGATATATATGGGAACCGCACGAAATATGTTGTGCCCCGCATTCAGGTGGTCTCGTCTATGATACCTCCTTGTTACATTATCAACTCATAGTAATATGCCAAAACGCTTTGAGGCTGATTTACGCAGCGCCCGAGAAGTTCGTTGGCGCGGGATCGTTTAGTCTGTCCCGCGATGCTTGCGAATCAAGGAGTATGGCTCATATATAGCCTAGAGACAGTACGAAGTTTGTATATGCTAAGGTACCAGCGCCTGGTACTTAGCTGGTCAGTAGAAGAGCGACAATGATATGAGTACCTATGGACCATATTAGAGTCTCAGGGCGACCTAGCTCCTATCATACTCAATAGACGCCCGATCTCTTCGCACTCAAATGACTATCGGATCAGGAATGTGATTGTAAGGGTCACGTAAAGTGCAGGACAAGTTGACTAACGAGATTGCGGCCAAGTGGAATTAGAAACCTTGGTATTTTCTGCGTTGTTCTAGCCCATGAGACTTGATCTCCATGATCGAGCCATTTTCTCAGACCCATTAGTGCCTACCAGTTCCGCACGTCTCGGTTCCTAGCATCAGGATGCAGGAACCCACAGCCGTATGCTCCATGCTCCATGGAAGAATATAAGAATTGGTCTAGCATGTCACTCCGTATCTCTGTTACCGGATTTCATCGGGTCTTGCAGCGCGATCGATGGCGTCCACCGAGGAAGCAAAGCAGACCAAATGATCGAGAAACTTGGCGCTTCAAGCAAATAGAGTCAACCAGGTGGATGGATGAGGGCCCGGAACCATTACTCCACGCACGATAATATCGCCCCTTAATTCCATATTTTGGAAGATTATAATAAGTGGCTGCGAAGGTACACCACTTGCGTGTGTTTCCTTTGTGGGACTGAAAGAGAGTCATACAGGCTAGTTACAAGATGGTGGCCATGTGAACACGAGTCGCACCGTGCTTGGTGTGGTTGCACAGCAAAATTGTACCTTAGACGACGCGACACGCGCGCACGCATAGGCGACGGCGGTGTGGTCCAATTAGCCACCAGGCAACATGAACCCTTTGCAATCCCTTTTCGCGATCGGCGCTTATCGGTCACAGAGTCACACCCCCTCACCTGTCACTGGGCGGATAACCAGCGGGCTGCCGGTTTGCACACCTGGATATAAGGTCCCGCTGTTTGGCTTTCTCTTTCCTTCTGCCGCTCTGCCGCTCTTCCTTCTTCCTTCTTCCTTCTTCCTTCTGCCTTCTGTTCTGCCACGACGAAGCGACATGGCCCCCTCGCCTTACACCACCACCTACGTTGTCCTCGGCAAGACATACAGATACACGCACAATTACGACTACCCGACTGATACGAGTACATACTATGGAGGGTATAATCCCTTCGACCAAGACACCGTTCGTGCGGTATTTTCTGGATATCTCATCGTTCTAGGTGAGGATCCTGGACAAGACTCCTACTCCGCGCGTTTGACATTTGAGTTCTGTCTACTCACACTCACACGGCGGTCATGTATTTCAGGGGTGATCTTCGGTCTTCAAATCCTTGGCCTTATCATCGTTGCGATCGTCTACTACAAGCGACAGAAGCGAAGAAAGGTAAGCATGTGGCTTCCAGCTTCCTTTCGCGCGGACGTTGAACAATGAGTGACAGGCTTGGTATGGACCGATGGCTGAACACTATCGCAATGGTGGTCAGCCACCATGGGTCGTAGGGGGTGGTGGCTCTGTCAAAGCTCCGCTTGTTCAGTACGACTACAGCTCCTACGCTCCTCGCAACTCATTCTCGGGTGGCTCAGTCAAGGCGGCTCCCGTTCAGAATGACTACAACTCGTACCCTCCACCAGCTCCGCAGTATGACCCTCCACAGCGGTACTCCACGTACACGCCTTATGAGGCTCCACAGCAACAATACAGGGGCTATTGAGCACGAGTCGCGAGGTCTCTAGGGTGATCCTGAACTTATATGTGACTCGATAATGTATCCCCTCTCCGTATCCGGGTTCCAGGTTGGACTATTTTCTCCTTGAATAAGAACGAAATTTGTTCTGTGATGATTTGCGCGAATATGGAGTGGACGACTGACCGCTCGCTTGAATGTTCGCCGGCTGATTATGTCGAATCTTGGACGTTTCTTGGCGGCTTGGCATCACCTGACGCCAATGGCAGGCACACCTTTATTGGCCGTTGCCTCCGTTGCCCTCCGCCACAGCCGCGGCACAACTCAGGAGTCTACATGCAAAACGTAAAACTTCCCGGCCGCATCACCAGCAGGCGTACGATGATTCGGCTGAAGCGAATTTACTGAGATCGATGGCCTCGATTATCTAACATGGTACTGGCTTATCAGTTATTTCGATATGACTACATTCGATCGAGGGTTTTCAACGCCAGTAACTTACTGCAGAATTGTCAGTGATTGACAGGTGACAAGTGACAGATGACAGGGTTTCTTCGGGGCATGTGTTATTGACGATACAAATAGAAATATTCCAACTTCGCACACTACCCTGCCCACCATTCAGGCGCATATTGGCTTCTTTGGCATCTGCGGGTGGCATATTTGGCTTACGGCGTGATGACAAGAGAGCTATCGTCGATCCAGGTGGTTATCCATCTATTTAGCCATGGCCTCAAGTGAGGGAATGGTGCCGTAGGGGTTGAACATGTGACGTCATGTTTGTTCTGCATTTTATTGGAAACATTGCAACCAACAACCCAGTGAAGTTTCCCATCACTCCATGGTCGGGTGCGGGAATCTGTATATGCCCAATTTGGAACCTGCATCGGAGCTGCGGAGCTGAAGATATCGATCAATCAATAAATCCAGTCAAGAATTCAAAAATTTGATGGTAATAAGTCGAGATTAGTTCAGGCAGAGGTCAGGTTCAAATTGATTTCGTGGGCTTATTCTAGCTACGAGCTTTGTTCCTTCGCTTGTGCCCTCCGCTTTCGCCCGCCACCCTCATTAGTCATGAAATCGCTCGCAGGGCTCTCATTGATCACGCTAATATTCTCAACCAATGCGGTCGCTGTTGCCCAGTCTCTTTTGACCTATCGTACTCCTCAAATACCCCCAATAACAAGCGAATGGCAACGACCGGATTGGCCCGCTGCCTTTGTACAGGCCAAGGACTACCTGAAAGGTTTTAATGTTACTGAGAAAGTTGCTCTAGCCACTGGTGTGGGCTGGCGAAACAGTTTGTCATCATACTCTCGAACCTGTGACATGATTCGCACTCTTACGGTGTCCCTTCACTGTCCAGGTCGGTGCATTGGAAATATCCCTGATATCCCGAATCAAAATTTCCCGGGTCTTTGCCTTGAAGATAGCCCAACTGCTGTGCGCTTTGCGGACCGTGTCAGCATCTTCCCCGGCGGCGTTACAACCGCAGCGACGTGGGTGATCTGCATACTTTCCTAGCATTCATTAGCAATTATAAATATTTCCCCTTAGATTCGACCGCCGAATCATGCGAGCAAGAGCCGAAGCTCTGGGCCGCGAATTTCGCGGCTAGGGAGTCCACATCGCTTTGGGCCCCATGATGTAAGAACTACGTTCAGGGATCAGTGGCTGCCACTCATCCTTCCTCAGGAACATGGGCCGAGTTCCTGAAGGTGGCCGGAATTTTGAAGGTCAGACCTGCACGTGAACCGAAGTACTTAGGAAGGACTGTACACTGGTCAGGATTCGGCGCGGACCCTTACCTTGCTGGTGAAGCGGCGTTTGATACAATAGTTGAGATTCAAAATGCTGGTGTTGAATTCAAGAACCACACTGACTGCTATCCACAGCGCAAAGCATTTCATCAACAAGTGAGACCCCTGTCATATTCCTTGGAGTGGAGCGCCCTAAGGTTCGATTAGCGAACAGGAGTACTGAAGGAAAACGACTACATCTAACGTCGACAATCGGTATGCGAGATATTTCATATCTAGTCCGACTTTCGCCTAATGGAATCTTCAGGACGGTACGCAACTCCAAAAGCTGCCTCGACCCTTCATGCCGATTGCTGGATCTAGGAACATGAGTTCTATGTGCACCCTTTCCTCCGGAGTGTGCAAGCAGGGGTTGCAGTCGTTATGTGCTCCTATAGTGTTACCAGTCCTCTCAAATCGTGTCCTTATGCTGAACAGTTTCTCAGACCTCAGTAAGTCCAATCGAATGGAGGCGACCCTCCGATTCCTCATACCGCTTGTAGTCAACGACACATACGCCTGTGACAACGACAAAGTCCTAAATGGGCTCCTCAAGACCGAGCTAGGATTTGAAGGATGTGCGCCGACTCTCTCTCTCAGTGCTTGTGTCCTGGGCTGATCGATCATGCAGACGTTATGTCAGGCTGATGGGTGGGTCACACGATCGAATCCGCTAAGCATGGTCTCGACGTAAGGTTGCGTCTTCGCGATACTTCCAACCCTTTAGATGACAATGCCTGGAAACATCGCTGGGTCGAATACAACGTAACTAAGGTCCATTATACCCTCTGAAGAGTGCTTATTTACCCCTCAGCTAAATTGGCCATGTCCTAGAGGAAGCGGTGGCAAAGGGGATCGTCGTCGAGTCAAGAGTCGATGTCAGTGCTGTTCTTTCCACATTATTTCATCATTGGTCATATTGCGTCTCAGGATATGGCCGAGGGGATCATCGCTGCTTGGTTTCTTCTAGGCCAAGTCCAGGTTAGCTGGATCCGACATCGCGTACGACGCTACTTAAACACTTGACGGGATTTTCCAGAGCTCAACTTCGACGCCTTCAAACCGTAGGATCCGTTAACCAGCATGTCGATGTGCAGGAAGACCATTACATGTTGGTCCTTTGAATCAGGTCCTCGGGACATATTTGGGATACTGACGCATGGATATCGGCAGGCTCATCCGTGACATGGGTGCTTCCGGAACCGTCCTCCTAAAGAATGTCAATGCGACGCTGCCTTTTCTTAAACCTCGCGCTCCCTCGTCTGATTGGGTCGGATAGTGGGCCGGCCAAGAAGGGTCCAAATGGTGGCGCTGATCGAGGTGGTATAGATGGTTCGTATTTTCTTGGACCAGCCGTGTTCCTCTGGCGGACTGACAGGTGTTTAGGTATCTTGGCTCAGGGAGCTGGGAGCGGGTACGTTGAAGATCAAGCTATTTAATCAGTCTCTAACTCATAACATAGCACTGGCGATTATCCTTATCTTGTTTCTGTAAGTCGAGGGCATAATCTGAAAGTGACCGCGTTAATAATTGGTATTTGCAGCCTCTCGAAGCAATTCAACATCAAGCCCGGTGGGGCCATGCCTCTGTATCATGGTGGCTTAATGATCGGGATACCCAAGGAGCTGCGGTTGCGGTGAGAGGCCATGAATACGCCCTGGTCTCCATCACGGCAAATAGCGGAGAAGAATACGATCGGTGAGTTTGACCACCACATTTTTCATCCGGCCTAGGCAAATACTCGGAATGTTACACTGCAGAAAGAACCTCACGGCATGGAACAACGGAGACGACCTGGTCTCTGCCATAGCGGCACACCACAACAACGCAATCGTGATTATCCACTCGACAGGGCCCGTCCTCATGCGCACGAGAATATCACCGCGATTCTCTGGGCTGGCGTACAAGGCCAAGAGGCGGGCAACTCGCTCATCGACATTCTCTACGGCACATGGAATCCCTCCAGCCGACTCCCTTTCACGATTGCAAAGCAAGAATCCGACTACGGAACCCGGGGACAGCATGGAGAACAGGTCGTCGCGTACCCTGAGGGGCTGAAAGTCGACTACAGATGGTTCGACGCACATGGAATCAACCCGCTCTTTGAGTTTGGGTATGGACTGAGCTATACTACATTCGAGTACTTTAGGTTGGAGGTGGAGGAGAGTGCGGACGATGGCACTGAAGAGGGTACGAAGTGGAAGAAGGGAGAGGCAGAGTACCCTCCTGGTACTGTAGGCGCCTCCGTCCGAAGCTGGTGAGTTGCGTTGACCTTCGCCCGCCCAATGTGCTTAGTTTGGTGTTCACCACGTCTCCCCAACCTTCGGCTTCACAAACCACTCTGGACTGTCGACGTACACACCAAGAACACTGGATCACGGTACGGAGGCGATGTGAGCTGCAGTGCTTCTAGTAGACTAGTGAAAGCGGGAAGTTGACGCTGGCCCTAGAATCCACAACTTTATATTGGCTTCCCCAAGGACGCAAGTTCACCGCCACGTCTTCTAAAGGGATTCCAGACCGTCCACCTTCAGCCAGATGAAACGAAGGTTGTCACCTTCGAGCTGTCGCGATATGATTTGTCTGTCTGGGGCGTCGTGGTGCAAGCTTGGGTTGCTCCAGCCCCCGATGCGGAGTACACGCTACATGTGGGAAGAAGCAGTAGGGGCTTACGGTTGACGGGGGTACTCAACCTTTGAAAGTCACGTCCCCACCGGGAGAAGGTATCTATATTGACGAAGAGACAAATCAGCCAACGGAAGCTCCGATCCCTCTGGGGAGACGGAGTTTTTGTCGATTTTGACACAGGCCCATATCCGATCGTAAAATTTTCTTAAACGGGATGTAGCCGAGACAACCGGCAGGGAAGGGTTTTAGTGGGTAGGTCAGGCGGCAGATTGTCCAACGGGCGCGAGAGCCCAACGGCAAGCCGTGCTGGAGTCCCGCACACGGCGCACGGGCGTCACGGTGCATGACGCATTTCCCTTCCTTCCCCCACCCAAAGAAAAAAAAAGGTATCTATATTGCACGCTGTATCCTAGACATTAGTATGGACATCTGGCCAAGGTATAGAGTTGTCAAGTTTATGTATTCCTTTGCCAACTACATAATTCCCTCCCGTGGCCATCGCGGTTTCCGTTCAGGGTTACAGTACTTCACCAGGCAATGTGCCACACCACCCTGCGTGCCATTGGTACTTGCGGGTGTCAATAGAGGCTATCCTGTATATAGTATGTTGTATAATACCAGTAGAATTAGTGGTCCAAAAGAGGAGTGGATCGGCCTCATGTGGCCAGTGGAGTGTGCCCGAAAGCCTGTGCTGAGCCAATTTCTAAGGCCCTTTGCCACGTAGTGCAGCAAACAGTCAGGATCCTGCAGATCTGCTGTGCTCACTGTGTGCATGTATGATATCTACATATGTGATAATTATTACATGGTTGTCCGATCTGTTTTCACAAGGCAGCAATGCAATCTATATCAAGTGTGAGGATTAAAGTGTAAATTGCAGAGAGACCCCCACACAATGCCAATCTTCAAGCAAATGGCTACAACAGCTAAATAAGATGGTCAGGATTCTATGGTTTTTGCTCTGAAGTTCTATACTGAGCACC
>Ga0307515_10018550_pt1 | contig 12578 bp, 18 predicted proteins | sample 17_EM_MG_FD_194513 | JGI IMG/M metagenome (GOLD analysis project Ga0307515, IMG submission 194513) | Populus trichocarpa ectomycorrhiza microbial communities from riparian zone in the Pacific Northwest, United States - 17_EM | ecosystem: Host-associated > Plants > Roots > Unclassified | place... | reverse complement strand
GCAGAATGTAGAGGACTGAGGGCATAGTAGGTTTGACCCGGGAACCAGTGATGTCGACGTGTATGAGCGCGAGGATGGCGACGATGCGGATGCGGAGGAGGAGGAATAAGCATTGCAAGCCAATGATGGATCAACGCAGAATGTGGAGGACTAAGGGCATAGTACTAGAGAGTGTGAAGATTAGACTGTATATTTCAGACGTGTAAAATACGATACTGGCAAAGCGAATGCAACAGCATGCGATGTATCCGAAACGAAGACTGTATTGCAATATGTGACAAAATCTCAAAGCTAAACATATATGGGACAAGTGCGGCATCCGATATAGCGGAGAGGTACAATGTGGCTATCGGCTGAAGAAAGGCATAAACATCGCCAGGCGTTGTGTAAACGGCTACAGCATAAGTGCAGCCCTGCGAAGAGTGTAACACACGTGTCGTTCTGATGGTGTGTATACCAGGCTCAAAGTCATGAAGGTAAGTCTGCAACGCGACCCGTCGCCTGTGCGACGGGAAGCGTGAAATTCTCCATCAGAGGGTACGAGGTTCTGTCAGAGCCATCAGAGCCGTCCAGAACACCCGGGTGTTTCAGATGGAAACTAGGGTTGTTGCTGATGCAGTAAGATAGTATGGTTCTTCCGGGCCACAATGTTGTTCGATGATAACAAACAGCTCCTCCCAGTGCCACACATCTGTGTACGAAGCTTGGAGCTGAGTGCTGGATGTCTGGTCCCTGTTGCCATTTGGGATTCGACGAATCACCACCATGAACGTTGTATTTGGCAACTCTCGGATCACTGCCTGCGCCCTGTGCCAAATCCGTCGCTGGTCACTCGTTGCCTCGCCATCCTTTCTTCCTTGCCTCCTGACTCTCACATGCACATTTCTTCAATAACATCACAACCCACTGTCACCGAATCCATTTGGCATGATCGAAATGTTTCAATGGCAGCTAGGTCTCGAAAGTGTCCAAAAAATTGGGAACCACAATCTCTCAGTGCATGGGTCAATTACGAGGCTATTTGAGACGGTTCTGTCACTGGATAATGGACTGATGCTTGTTCTCCAGAAACCCAACCACCCATACTTTCTTCCACTTGTTGAAGATACTAAAGTGGGACAGCCCCATCCTTTTGGCAAATTGCTTCAAGGAGAATTCCGTTTGGTTCAAGCTGATTGGGGCTTTGCCTTTGGCACCACCCATGTACGATGAGTTGTGGCTCTCATAATCTGCATCGTATTCATCATAAGAGATTTCTGGTACTGGGGGCAAACCAGCAATCCCTGCAACATCTCTCCTGCTCAGTTCCACAGCTGGCTCAAATACCGTCGTTGGGAGGCTAATCGGGGGTCTTCCTTCCGCCCCACAAAGTTGCCCTCTTGCTGTTGAGGCGGATGAGGTTGGCCGAATGACTGGATAGTTTACAGGTGGTGTTAGACGCACTCGAGGTGCGCCTGGAGATGACAGCCCATGTCCTGTGAATTGCTGAGGGGGGAACATTTGAGGTCCACCATATCCTCCTTGGGGGAAATCATATGCTTGCCACCATGGCCCATAACTCGGATATGCTTGGGTCGCACCAGAGCTTGGTTGTGCACTTGGTGTCATGTTGAATGGAGCCTGGTGGTAGAACTGGGGAGCGTCTGGAAATGGTAGCTGCAAAAGCGGGTAACTATACCCTGGTGGTGGTGGTGGTGGATGACATTGATTTGCAGGTTACCCGAATTGAGTGTCTTTGCTCAGTGTAATTCCAGCAATATCATCTGATGCTTCCACATTGTCATTTGGGCGTTCTTGTGAGCCAAACAGCCCACCTATTGGAGACTGATTGCTTGTCTTCGGAGGAGATCCGTTTGTCGACATTGTATGTGAACCAAAGATTAGTAATAATGAAATTTTCAATTCAATTGGTGATTTTGAATGAAACAGAGTATAGTTGAGAATATTGAAGGTATCCAGTGACCTTCGGCGGAAAGAAGGCCCCTTATATTCAACTGATTTGTTATGCACTGTGGTGGTTCACTGTGCCTTTGATTCCATGACACCCGGCTAAGAAAAAGAAATCATAATCACACACATCACGCCTTTCTTTGGTATATGATTGAATTTGTATAGTAGGATCTTAGATAGAAGCTCACCTTTGTTCAGTTCACGACTGTAAAGGTCATAGAGGGGATACGACATGATATCCCCAGGAACCCCACAAGTACCATATCCAGTTGGAAGGTTAGCACAAGGCATTTTACACTCAAAATGTTTGTGTAAAACCTGCACATCATCCAATATGAGGCCTTGTTAGTCGAGCAGGAAGAGTGATTGCTTCCTTTTGAGCTCCTTGTGAAAACCTCGTTGTCTCCTCAGGATCCACCCACCAGTCAAGGATCGTTACTGAAGAAAACATTGTACCAACCTATCAGTTCTCAATGATCATTGAGCTGGCATACAGCCAGCTAGGAAACTTACCTATTCATTGTAGTAAGCTGATGTTATCCGCTGCTGTAAGGCTCGAGGGTATAGATAATCTGCAAAGCGCCGCAATGACATATTATGCAATAAGGCTGATCAAAGTAGCACCTGATGAACAGTATTAGAAGTTGATCGCAGTCATGACATAAGAAGCTAACTTTGCTGACGATTTTCAGTAGATAATGTGCAGCAATTTTGTGCGGATTTCGATTGATAGTATCCTAGTTTGTGAAGAAAACTGATCATAAAGTGACTCTGGTTTACCCCTCCTCTACATTTGGTGGGGTGTGATGCTGCTTTGAAAGTGATACGCTAACCTGAGTTAGAGTTAGCTTGCACTCAAACAAATATCCTTTAGGCTCATATCCAGCAATGAACCATACCCCCTAAAGAATCATTGAGATTTGTCAGAACACTGAGTATTTGTCAAATATGGTCAACACTGGCCAGAAACATGTTACATGCTTCATCTGCAAAAAGATATTATTCAACGAGAACCAACTGGAAGCTCACTATCAACAATATCACCCAACATTGATGAATGAAAGGTTATTACCCAACGGGATTCCACCATTTGCCAGCTTCCGTCACCCTGAGCCATCATGGTTTGAGTACAGTCAGTGCACCTGAATGGGCATCGACAAGCTATCAATTAATGATCTCCTCATAGGCAATGTACCGGGTGCACCACCACCTTAAGCTACTCCCAGCGAAGAACCTATAGACCCTCAGCAGCCTGATCTCACCTGTACCCCTGATCCTACAAAGACAAAAGCTCATAGGCAGGTAGTTGGAGTGGAAAATGCAGGGGGGAAAGCGCATGGCAATGCAACTGGATTGTACAACAAGCATCGAGAGTACTCAGAACAATGGAATTCATAGCATCCATTTCGGTCTGCACACGACTTTTAGCAGGCTCAATCGTTTAGCCAGCAAACGAAACCATGGATAGATCAACATCTCAGGCATGGATTGGCCAATTTCAAAATCGAATCCTTCCACTCAGCTGATGCCATGCGAAAGCTCGTCTCTGAACTCGATCTTGGGCTCGGCAATAATAGTTGGATTGAAGATGACTCGTATATCTTTGGAACATTATACTACAGGGAAATTTTCAAATGTATCCAGTTCCTGCTAGCACATCTTCCTTTTCAGGCGCACCTCGATTTCGAACTGGTGTGCCTCGCTGAGTCTGTGGGCCAACGAATCTACGGCGAGATGAACACAGCTGATCAGGGGTGGTATACACATGACCAGCTTCCTGCCGGAGCGACAATTGTGCCACTCATTCGTGCATTTGACAAGACTCACTTGACCAATTTTTTGGGGGATAAACATGCCTCGCCGTGGTATCTCACGATTGGTTATATTCGGAGACATATCCACTGGACACCAAGAAAGCACGCCTGGATTCCCGTCGGCCTGATCCCACGTCCACTGAAAGGTGCCAAAAACATTGACCCGGCAAGTCATTCCGCGATTGGAACTGTGTTGTCTCAACCACGGCATCTTGACATCACTGGCCCTGGCTTGAAATGGGATTGTGCAGATGGATTACAGCGACAATGTTACCATCTTCTGGCTGCCTGGGTCGGGGATTATCCGGAACAAGTCATGGTTGCTCAACTCTCACATGGCACACACCCAATGTGCGAAATTCCTTCAGGTGCACGGATGGCGCATTCCACCTTTTGACCACTCCATGACTGAGGAGAGCAGCATATTCACTCCGAGCTGCTGGAGGACAATAATATTGATGCTCTGCACACTCTAGGTGTCCACCCAATCCGCAACCAGTTCTGGCAATACCCTCTCTGCAATGTCTATCGACTTTGGCAGCCTGATGAATTTCCTCAGCTGCTCCTGGGTTCAGTTAAACACATATTGAACTGGCAGCTGAAATACCTGAAAGCGAGACAAATCCAGGATCAATTTGACAACCAATTCACATCGGTGCCACGATATCCTGTCCTCCAGCACTTCTCTCGACAATTCGATTCATTGAACAGCGGCACCTGGGAAGGTAAAGAGATCTGTGGAAAGATCAGAACACTGGCATTGAATTGTGCACCAATTCTTGTCTGCTCCAAGGATGACGGCAAAACTGCGGCACAAACAGCCTCCGATGAAACGGTACTGGGAGCAGTGTGGGCATTATGTTCATTCTCTCTACTTGTTAGCCAACAAAAAGACTCGGATCTATCCCTCCAAGCACTCGACGATTCACTCAAGCAATGGTACCAGATGGAAGGAAATTTTCAAGAACAGAACATGTCGAAGTCTGCAAAGGCCAAAGTAGATGACCTGTTGGCAACTGAATCCGATCAGTCACACGAACATAAGATCAATCAGATTCCTGCTGCAATGGAGGCCCTTGTGCTTGGGGCTGAAACAGTTTGCACAAAAAAACATAGGTTATTTCAGGTGTGCCTGAATAGAGCCAGGCAGGCTGCTACCACTTGGTCAGATGCTGATAGACAGAAGGCAATCGAGCAATTAGAGTGCAAAATGCATTAAGTGACACCTGTTAAAGGCAAGCTTTTCGATAAATTAGTCCAACATCTTTAGCAACAACTATTGCAGGAAGTCAGGACTGCGGCGATCGGTCCCAGAAGGATATTCGCCAAACACCTTGCAACAATGGAAACTGCTGCCGAGGACGACGCTTACAGGGTGGCAAAGATGACTGCCGACATGCAACTTCAATTTCAGAACTGCCTATCCAATGCTGACACAGAAGCCACTACCTGGAGCTTGGCTGATACGGCGCATGTCACTAACCAGCTGGAGAGAGAGATTTATGGCATCACCTTGAATGAACAGAAGTGGCTCGAGAAGGAATTCTCCATCCGCTTGCTCGAGTTTGAAGCTTGGTCGGAGACAATCGGCATTCAGGTGCTCCGTAACACCATTGAACCGCACATAATACAGTTTGGATATCCCAACATGCATCTTGTCAGCCATATATCAGAGTCTATTCGCCGAATGGATTCCGGTGACAATTCCACCAGTGATAATTCTGAATGGCTACCTATCTCCAACATGAAAGGGGCATATCGATCTAGCAACAAAGTCAAATACATTCAACAGATGCTTATGCATAATGACCAGTGTACTGGTCTTCACTATATGGGGGAGACACTGTCATATCTTGCACTCCAAGGCTGGTACACTGTTGACTTTGCAAAAGTTTTCAACTTACTGCCCGCTACTGATAACCAGTTAAAAACATGCAGAACCCATGTGTTACATCTCGAAACAATACAGGACAAGCCCTTCATCCACCCTTCATCACAGCAGGTATATCATCCCAGAGAGACCCATGTCCGCTGAGTGTGCAGAAGTATCAAATCAACCTCACTCAGAGATGCATCAGAACATTTCGGAATTCCCAACTTTGGACACCTATTCCGCGCTCAAATTGAAGAGGACTGGGGACAAGAAGTATGTGGACTCGTGCTCAGATATGATCAGAATGTACTCATTGACAATATATTCATTAAACTCCAGAATGGGCTGTTATACTACTGTCAACCATTTCACAACCCTACTTCTGTTGAGGGTCTGGGACTGGATTGCAAGGTGGAATATACCAATGCCAACGAAAGGATCATGCCTGCAGCTCATAACATCTGGGTCCAGTATACGCAAAGTGAAGAGAATGACCTCAATAACACCTTCCACGGACGAATTCCTTGTTTTCCTGTAGTATCCTTCTGCTGGACTCCACCAAATAGGATCCACCAATTTCAGGAGTGCCTGCCAGCCGGGAAAGCAATATCGACCTTTTCTATGAGGTGCAACAAGACGTAACAATGGGTATTACGTTCTCAAGCTCAAGAATACGCCGTGGTGATTTCAACAAAGTTCTAAGATCTTGATGGTTGGGCTGATTGTGTTGACGAGTTCATCTGGGTTATCAAACATTGACATAAGATGCATATTGTGCCCGTTGGAGCAATGGTAGAACAGGTACAATTGGTGCGGGAGAATGCTGCATTGGGCGGCATCGATACCATATGGCTTGCAAATAATCATCACAATTTAGATACCTACTGGACAGAATATTAATCAGATCAGAATGCCTGATTCAGGTGTATAGCTGTAAGACAGTTTATCGAATTGTACTACTCAAGGTAGACATTATATATTATCACTCCCGCACAGTCCGGCTCCAGGTGCACCAGAATGCACTTCGAGATGAGTATCGCAGCCCCAGCAGTTCCAAAATTTTCCAACTTAATGGAATGATTTTTTAGCATTGCAAAGATTACTTCATACTCTGTAGAATATTCTTGTATTTTGTTCCGCCACTTCAGAAGCGTTGAGGAGCACCTGAAAGTACTTCTCAGAGCACCTGAGAAGCACATCGTTGTGCATTCAGCCTGTTCGGGAGGTTCTGGGAGCATCTGCAAGGATTGCTGAGGGTGTTCAGAATCCCTGAGTCGTTAGGTCATGACTTCCAAACCATTTTACGTTTTGCTGATGGAGAAGACAAAATGAATTATGACGATCTCTTTGGACAAAAATTCATGAGGAAGCCTGCGATCTCGACGATGAAGACGAAGACGATGATGAAGAGAACGAAGACACAGACAGAGATGATTGAGTCTTCCCAGAAGTCGAGGATAAATGCGGCCGAGACAACATCTTGTCAAAGATCGCCAACGATGACCAAATGATGATCCTTGTGCAGGATTGGATCCTACTTACACTCTATTTCGAACAACAAGCGGAATGTCTGCCAACTTGACCGTAGGCGAGCCATCAACAGACTGGAGAATCATGGAAATCAGTCCAAAATCTTTAAGATGGGTGATCCTTTATTGTACTGCAGCAGAGCGAAAGAGCTGGACAAGTTTCTCGAAACATTAAGGTGGAAATTGGTTTCTTATACGCACCTACTCCCAAGTGGCAATCCCGATCAAGTCACGTATGCAGTCTCCTTCCTGGACACCTGAAATAGCTACCCACACTCAACACACCGACAAATGGACAGTATGGGCCCGGCCAAGTTGGCTAGCAACGTACAAGAGGCCAAGGACCCGTGTTTTGGGAATTTCAAACTCTTCCTGAATGAGCTTCAAAAGATGTTCAGAGATAATGATAGGTTCCTCAACTCTGCAATGACCGCCATGCAGGAGAACCAGCAACTACCGAACGAATCAGTCCGAGAATATTGCAACTGCTTGAATGCAAATTGGAGGAGAGCTGGCCGGAGTCTAATATCTCACCAAGTGGTTCTATACGATATGGTATGGGCTGGCCTGTGGCACGCGCTTATGATGAAAGTCAAACCTTGGATCTCCAGAGGCAAAGACAGGTTCAACAGACTCGACCATCTCTTCGACTGTGTGGCGGCCTTGGAGTTGAATCTGCACGACAAGATACCCGGAGGAGAGCAATAGCAAAAGCCAGTGGCAGAGTCTTAGAAAGGCGGCGATAAAAAACATAATTTCTGACCATCCATCTCCGAACCTGCGGAAAACACTTCGGGCAATTCCAGCACCGGTAATTCAACATCAGGCAAGTCCAATAAGTCCAGTGGAGGCAGCCGGGCTAACTTATAACCAGCGCCGTAGCTTCCAAAGGAAGTGTATGAAATCTGAAGGCCGATCCGGCAATGCACTGACTGCGGCAGCGGAGACCACAAAACCCACCTATGAACCAAATACGGCAAGTTGGACGCACCTGATCAGAACTCCAGCAATAACACCGGATATGACAGTAAACAAATTAAGTGCCAAAAGTCATTTGGGATGCAGGTGAAAAGAAGCTAGTCTACCACTCGGGATATCTGACTCAACAGGAAAGGCTTGATGATGAGGAATTAGGGTTGGAGCCAGTGGGAAACCGAGCCATATTTGCAATCTTGCACGAGATACAACCGCACCGGATCGCCTTAACATCAACAGTCATTCGGGAAGGTCGGGCCCTGTTCTCAAGCCAATACCTAGGCAGCACAGAGAGACCGGATCCGGCACATATCATCCATGAAGTCCGTGTACGAAATCCACCCGGCAACATGCAGGGATTCAAAGCACAAATCCTCTGCGGTGCAATGACCAGGTTTATATCACTGAGCATACTCAGAAAACTCGAACTGCCACACAAACCAGCGTTCATCTCCACCCAGGGTCTCAATGACCAAGTGATGATGTCTGCAAAGGAGAGCCGAAAGGGAAGTCTCTTGGTTCAGTATTTTGAACACCTTGCACTCGTTGACGAATCAGCGGTTTTAGTCGTCCCAGTCAAGGCATACAACCTAGTCTTGGGCTTGCCATGGTTTGTTTCGTTTTATTCATACTGTATTCACTCTAATTAGGGTATGACAGAGCTTGAAATGCCCCTCTGCCTCAGGGTAAGCCGGCAAGATGACGGAGCTCCCGCCTGCTACCCATCGTCCCCAGTGAAAAAGGAAAATCAATCGAGTTCACACCATTCGAAAACAAAGATACACATGGAAACAAACAAAGACCAGAGAGATCGACTAAACGAGAGAGAAACCACGCCTGGGCTAAACACGTTCAACCCTGCCCGTGCTCCTCCTGCCAGCGATCCTCCAGCCCGGGCTCCTCCTGCGCGGGCACCTCGGCTAGTTTTGGCAGGAACCTCCCGAAGTCAGTCGCTGCCAGGAAGTCCATCACCACTTCATCGCATTGTTCCGTGGAGAAAGGCTCAGATTTCTGCACATGCTGGCACCTGCCTGCTTTCCATCCGGTGGCCTTTCCCACCGCCTTCCAGAGCGCAGTCTTCTGGTCTCTCCGCCAGCTGCATTCGGGCGCATTCTGCTTTCACACCACCGGCATTTAATATCGTCTTGGTGTCCAAACTGCTTTAAGTACGTTCCAATCGGCACATGCCGGCTCGTCAATCTGTATAACATTGTTGTCAGTGATTCCACCCGTATCATTGGGACAGATCTCTTGCTCCCACCTTTGCTCTCCAGTCTATATCCGTAGTGTTTGGAGCACTTGTTAGCCTCCCACATCGCCTTTACCACTACTATCCCTTGAGAGAGCTGTCTCGCTCTCTTCGCGGCCGAGGTGCAAGTTCGTTCGCGTACTGTGCAGCCTCGGTCTTCTCCTGCTTTGTTCGCCTGGCAGTCAGCCTCTTCATTCTTGGGGATGCCCAAATGCCCTGGGACCCAGTGGATCGCAGCTTCGATGCCGTGGGCGCGGAGGGCCCTAGCATGCTCATAGATTGCTCTTGCTAGACGCTCCCCTGGCCCTGGGTCCAGTTCAACTGTCCGTCTGATGGCCGCCTGCAAATGACTAAACACTGATACTGTCCTGATTCCGTGTGCTCGTAGCACTTCCGCTCTTGCAACAGACTTTCGCAGTGCCACTCCAATTGCCCAGAGTTCAGTGTCAAATACCTCCATTCGTTCCATGCAGAGGTAGCTGCAGAAGACTGTCCAACAGTCTCCATTCAATCACACCGCTGCGGCTCATACTCTTCCATCATCCGTTCGAGATCCGTCGGTCCACCACATCCAGGTGCCAGATCGTGCATTGCTTTCGTTTTTTCTTTCCCATAGCTCGGTGGCTCTCCTGGTTTCAGCGTCGTCTTGCAGTATAGTGGTCTAGACCGCAGGCTCCTCCCCGGGGTCTGGCCAGCACATCGTATCTGCTCTCCTGCTGTGTGCATGCTCTATCATGGCCACTCTGCCTTCCGGTGCAGCAGGTGTACGGTAATCGTAGAGCTCTTTCGCCTTGGAGCCTTCCCAGGTGGTTGCGACCCTTGTAACACACCGTTGTTGTCGGGTGTCGAGGGCCACTGCCCCCGGTGTGAGCCCTGAGTCGCTCATCCGCATGCCTCTCGGAGTTGTCAGCAGTGCGCCCAGGGTTGACCTGGATTGTTGATTGAGGAGTAGCTGGAGGTTGTCTCGCCAGCTGTCTTTTTTCAGGTCCCACCAGAGCTGGATTCCCTACAGTGCGACCACCTGGATGCAGGCTATCTGTACTGGTCTCACACATGCAGTGACAACCCCATGCATTCCTGTGACTGACCGGAGTCGTGCTTCTGCAGCTCTCGCTTTTTTCACGCATCAGTTGTGATGATTCTTGAATGTTGGTTGGGTCTCCATCCAGACCCCCAGCCACCTGGTCTCTTTCTTGGTAAACCTGACAAAGCCGTTCTCAACTCTTGTCTTTGCTGTTAGCTTCGGTGTCAGGTGCTTTTTGTGGCCTCGTCTATGGGTGAAGAGCGCCGCATTGGTTTTTGCGGTGTCAAACTCCAGCTCCCGTCTTTTCCCACAGTCAATGCTCGCTCTGGCCCAGGCTACGAGGTTTTTGACGACTTGGTTAAAGTCATTCCCCGTTGCCACCATTCCGATGTCATCCACGAAGCACAGACCCTCGGCTCCCCACATCGTCTCTTCAACCCATCTTATGAGCCCTGAGGTGTAAATTGCGAAGAGGATCACAGACACCGGTAAGCCCTGTGCCATTCCTGCTTCCACTGAGTGTCTCTCCATAACATTAGCCTCGATTACCATTTCAACCGTTTGGTCTGTCAGGCATCTTGCCATCCGTCGCATGAGATCTCCGTCCATCCTGTCTCATCTCATTGCATGGATCAGTCTCCTCCTACCTACGCTCAGGAAAGCTGCCTTGAAGTCCATCAAGAGTACACCAGCTATGTGGCCCTGGCTGCACGCTACGTTTGCTCTGTTGACCATGATTGCCGCCACATCGATTCTCGACCTCCTTTTTCTGCTCCCATACTGGCCGTCACTACGCAGTCCTCTTCTCTCATCCTCTTCACCCATTAGCTCTGCAACCACTTCTTCGATAACTTTGCCCATGCAGCATAGTAGAGAAAAGGAGCGATACGCCATGAGTTTCATGTAGTCATCCATTCCTGCCTTGGGGATAACCACCTCGCTCGCCCACTTCCACATGGCTCGGTGTCGGCCTGTTCCCACGACTGCCTTCACTAGTTCCAGAATTCGCTTTTTCTCCCGCTCCCAGAGGAGGCGTAATGCTCCAAAAGACAACTTGTCCATTCCTCGGGCTTTCCCAACTAACTGAGCGAATAGGGCTCCTTCGACTGCTTGTTCAGTGAAAGACTGGTGCCCTTGCGCCGCCGGCAGTTGTTCAAAGTACTGCTGGTGCTCTTTCGGGGATAAGGACTCTGGTCTCAGCCTTTCTTCTTTCACGGTGATGCTATTTGCGTGTATCCCATTGTGTCAGTCAGGGCCTCCACGGTTGCTGCTGACTGCGGGTTGGCAAACTTTGCTGCTCTCCAGACCTCAACGCCCCTCAGGATCTTCAGGTAGTCATTCCACGTCCTGTCTTTTGCTCTCCAAATTGACTTCGGCAATTCAGCCCCGGCCTGGGCTGTCGCTGCCAATCTGCGCCTCCTACTCATCTCTCTTTGCAGTTGGCACCTCCTCTCTGTGATCGCGCCATTCGACTATCAGTTTGACCGAGCGCAGATCCTTATTTTTCTGGCAGTGGTGGTCAGTACCTTACCCAGTGCTTCCTGGCACCATTCGGCTTCGCTCTTGATGTCGTCGCCTGTGCTCTCCACTCCCAAGGATACCCCTCCCCTTGCATGCTCTCTCCAGAGATTCTCAGACTGCTCCTTATCCTCCTGCGACATGGCCGCTAGGTTCCACCCTACACCTTCTGTGCCTCCTGCTTCTTCCTGTTTCTCCATGTGCACCTCCCATTCTATGATCTCGTGATCAGTCCCACTGGCATGATTCCTATCCAAACTTGTCGATGTTTCAAATGGTCGGTTGGCCAAGGTCAGGTCTATGATGCATCAGCAAAAATGTAATTCGGTCCGGAAGCTATATGCAAACCTCCCAGACACTCTGGTAGCCCTCACCACTGCTTCTAAGTACTCCCAGATGCTCCCAGCCCCCCCTGGAGCTTTGCAAAGTGTGCTCAGACTCTGCAAGAGCATTCTCACTTGCTCCTCAAAGCACCTGAAGTGATGGAGGTGCATTCAGGATGCTATGAGATTGAGTATTAGAATAGTCAAATTGTGGAGCTGCAGAGACCGCTGCATAGGTCTGCAGGAGACTTCGAGAGCTGCTGAGACCCCTGCACAAGCTCTGCGGAAGACTTGGTGCCATATTTTCACAGCAGTGGTTTTTA
>Ga0307515_10018549_pt1 | contig 12578 bp, 8 predicted proteins | sample 17_EM_MG_FD_194513 | JGI IMG/M metagenome (GOLD analysis project Ga0307515, IMG submission 194513) | Populus trichocarpa ectomycorrhiza microbial communities from riparian zone in the Pacific Northwest, United States - 17_EM | ecosystem: Host-associated > Plants > Roots > Unclassified | place... | reverse complement strand
TGTAACAGTGAATTTCAATGCTGAGTTTAATCTGATGCCAGTTAACCCCATAATTGAATGCTTTTCAAGGGATCTCGTTCCTGAGTATTGTCAGGTTTAGAGGCTAGCGTGGTTACCACTGCGCCTCCCTTTTTTGTTGAATCCCTCCATGGTCGCTCAAATAGGAGTCTACCTCGCCTGCCTTTGCATATGCATGCAGAGGACATAATTCCTACCTTCTTAACATCGAACATGTATATCGGACTATGCCTTCCCAAAGCCCGCAACCCGACACAACTCCGGTCGTATGAAATGTTCGAAGTCTTGCTAATGGTCAGAATCAACAAATGCGTGGGCCTTCGGGGAATTCTCAACTTCCACATGCTAAGAGACGCGTTTCCGTGCCGGCTGGCGAGAGGGATCCCTCTCAAGGAGGGAGTTCCGTACCCTTCACAATCCAAGGTCAGAACTCCACCCCCTTATCTTCGCTGAACAATTCTCGCGTTGCAGATATCACTCAGCGCGTGGCTTCCACCCCGTCCACTACCATGCGACGGTCAATAAATACGCCAACTGCCACGACGGTTGCAAGCAGTTGTAGCACACCAGCACCAGGAAGAACCTTACAGACAAACTCAACGCGTCGCGTTGTATCCAGCCCAGCATCCGGCATTGCTCGCACTCCAACTCCTCTCAGCGGTCTTGAAAACCTGCCTCGCCCCATCCCTAATCCAGAAGCCCGCGCGATCATTACAAATCCACTGAGAACGCGAGCTACACCACGGAATCAGAGACAGCGGCAGTGGCAATAGCAACCGCAGTCGGTGTCTGCACCTCGATCAATGGTCTCCGGCAGTCGCAGCATCCATCGGTTTGGTCACTCAGACATGACGCGTCTTGTATTTCCAACGGGCAGACTCCTGGGGCTCTACATGTGGAACAGACGGCCATTTGTGAGTGCAAGCGACTTGGAGACGCTAAGTTATGCAACGCGATGCATTGCGAAAGCATTAGCTGAAGCCCCTCACTGGCAGATAATACAGACGTACTCGAACACCGCGATGGAGCCAAACAACATTTGGTCCATAGCATTAGAGGCACGCACAAAGGAGATCTTGAAAGAGGTATGCTGAATCAACGGCCCACGTTGGATATTACACGCTCAAACCGGTACCAGGTCCGAGCACAAGTCGATAAGGTTAAATCCCATTTTATTCAATCAGCAAGGGACAACATAGCAGAGCTTTATGATCTCCACCGGTTTGAATCCGCCGCAGAGTGTTTGGAATTCATTGATTCCCTTCTGGCAGACAATAAGTATCTTTTTCCTATCACAGAGCGTGTGGAAGGTGGTGTACGCGGTCCAAATGCAACGCAGAGAGAGTCGAAAGCTGCTAACGAAATGCCAGCGTCCACTTTGCTTCCTGGCGGAAGCAATCCCGCGGTTTATCTACATCCAATTTTATCATCGGGCGAATAACCGCGGTAAGTATGCTGATGGATTCTACAATTCCATGATTGACGACAAGGACGGTCATATACCCTCGCCACTGATCATGTTTACATGCACCTCGTTGCGCCATGCTCTCCTGGAGTGGCAAAAGTACAAAGGTGTTCATCCGAAAGCTTCCAAGTCAAAGCTGAAAGCGGACAGACCTGATCGCTCGAACTACTTCAACTGCAAGAATGACGGTGGTAAGATCGTATCCTGCTGCGCTGTAACGGGTCGCAAATTGTTAACCTCCCCTGGCGTTGCAGACACATATACATTCTTGATGAATACCTGGATCACACTACCGGAGAGTTACCAGCAGATGGTGTATAACAACACTCTTGCAACAGTCAAGCGTCAGATCCAACAGGCGGAGAACCCAACGCCTGCCGTGGTGATCAGCGTGGAAGCAGCGCGTGTTGACAATGCTATTCTTCTTGACTATTTGACCTCCGAAGTGGCGATTGAGGAACCTGAGATCGGAAGTACTGACCCAAACATCCCGATGGACAACATTTGCACGGATGACGAACTGCATTTCGGGATGCCAGGGGGCAGCGGGGATTTCGAAGATGAAGGTGACGAAAGCTATGCCATCCCCCCCGCCAGCCGGCGACAACGGGCCGCGACTGAACTCGAGAGGTTTGACCTGGGAACCAGTGCTGTCGATGGGTATGAGAGCGAGGATGGCGACGATGCGGATGAGGAGGAAGAAGTATCGCAAGCCGATGATGGATCAACGCAGAATGTGGAGGACTGAGGGCATAGTACTGGAGCGTGTGAAGATTGGACAGTATATTTCAGACATGTAAATTACGATAATGGCGAAGCAAATGCAACGGCAAGCGATGTATTCGAAGCGAAAACTGTATTGCAATAAGTGACAAAATCTCAAAGCTAAACATAAATGAGAGTGCGGAATGTGGCTATCGGCCGAAGAAAGGTATAAACATCATCAGGCGTTGTGTAAACGGCTACTGCATAACTACAACCCTTGCGAAGAGTGTAACATACATGTCGTTCTGGTGGTGCGTATACGTCACCACATTCCGGACGCAAAGTAAAGGAATCCTCTAAGAGGCATGGTATAATAGCCGCCGCAAGGGAGGTATGCAACGCGACCCGTCGCTTGGGTGAATGGTCGCGTATGATTCTCCATCAGACTGTACGAGGTTCCGCCAGAGCCGTTAGAGCCGTCCGGAACACCCGGGTGTTTCAGACGGAAACTAGGGTTGTTGCTGATGTATATGATCAAGAATTGTGGATGCTGCATTGAGGTTCATTTTTATGAGTTTGTAGCGATGTCGTCAGAAGGATTGTTGCCCATTAAGGTGGCTAAGTCTTTCAATATGCATCTCAGCGAAGTCGTCTGCTCTTGATTTCCGGACTTAGATGCTGCGAAACCACAGAGTCTCCGTTGGACCTCATCAAGAACATGCGTCATGCAGTGTGTCGTTCCCTTCTTCGCTTATAATGGAGGCCAATACCTGAGGTATAAATATCTGCAACCAATTGCAACTCAGACTACTTATTATACAAGACCAACAATTCTTGCGCTCCTCTGACATTGATTTTCAGGACAGCGCAGGGAGTACGTCTCTCTGTTTTTTGATTATAGAGGCTGCCAATACATCTCAAATGGACAATCACATACCAAAGTCAACATTCTGTGATTAAGAGTAGGATATCAGAATGCAACCAAAAACAGCAAAACCCTAGAAGCTGAAGTAGCGATTGAAACTGCCAGCTCAAGCCCATGTCAGAATACACATGGGTTGACTGGCATAGGTACTGGATTGGCCGAGTAGGAGGTAGCGAGATGCGTTTTGAATAGTACTGTGAGTGAACTGAACTGTTTTTGTGATCCAACCTAGAAATGCTGCTAGGTTGAATGGATAAATTACCCACGGTACATTTGGTTGACTGGTTTGCTACCCTGTTGAAATGTGAATTGAATCGACTTTAGTTTAACTTGGAGGAAATTATAGGCCGACATCATGTGTTACATATCAGGTGGGGGCTTTGTGTGTTTCTCGGAAGACTGCATCCTGATGGGCTTTTGGCTTGTATGTAGGGTTAGACTGTGTACAGAAAGCTATGTCCCCCATTTCTGAAGTTCGTTGCACTGTTGAATTCATAGACTGTGATCAGTTACAGGTGACTATTGTTCATCGGTATAGTTTTGAATTTTCTTAGACGATTCGGGATCCCCTTCAGTTCATCTTTATGTAGACTAATCTGCCCTTCAGCAGCCTCTGACTCTGGACTTGAGAGGTGTTCCACTGCTGTGCATGCCATTGGGCTGGTCTTGATCAACAGTCTTCCTCTCGATTTCCCAGTTTGTTCGCCCCATATCCACTCCTGGTCTCATCTCATATCCCCACTTGCTGAGGCCGTTCAGCTTGACTCACTTTACTAACTGACCAGTTTGGTATTTCCACTTGGATTGTGTTTCAACTAGCTAGGTATTTTGACTTGCTTCATCATTGAACATTAGGCGTCTGTTGCTTCCGTTTGACTTCTCTTGGGAAGTTCATGTCGTCTCCTACTTCAGGCTTCAGCCATGTAGGGACGGAAACCTTCCAGGGTACCCTGATAGTGGACATTTTGAAAATAGGCACTCAATGTAGCTGTCAGAATTGTATGTGTTTTCAATTGAGTGATGCTAGTGTTCTCTCAAAATTTGGTGCAATTAGTACTCGTCCTGGTCCAACTTTTCAGAAACAAGTTCAGTAGTGGTAAAACTCATAATCCTGTGAGTGCAACTCATCTAAGTGCTGTAAAAAGGAAAACAGTGTAACAGCACATACACCCAAACTTGAGAATATATCAAGTTACATAGTGTACTGTTGCAAATGTGAACATGAGTAATATTTGGGTAAGTTGAATAGTAAGGTTTCAGTATTCAAAGGTGGACTAGCTATCTGCCACTGACCTATGGCACCATTCATAGGTGGCATAGAAGACAATTGATGGTGAAACTGATGGGCAGGCTGTCCATTGACTGTTGCTTGGGTTGGTTTTTGACTTTATGGGTAGAACATGTGTATTCCGGTAAGCGTGACATATCCAATAACAGAAGATTTAATTATTCTGCATACGTGTGTACACCGAAACTTCCGCGTACTTATTAAAGGGTTATATTGGTGTATGCAACAGCGGATGTGTATATATTTGGAGAGTTAGATTGTAAGAGATTCAAAACAGATCTAAGTGATATATTGGGGACCAGTATACCATGCCACTGACCCGGCCTCAAGTCACATGTCGCCATTAGAATCGGTTACTGCAAATTCACCTTGAGTAGTATTGAATACTTTATCACTTACTTCTCCATATATACCCACTTGCTCACATGTGCAACCAGAACACTCTATGTATTTTTAGAAACAGGTCCCGGTAACTTGCCAGAGGTTCAGTTTTGGAAACTGAAAACTGTTTCGTTCAATTCCAGACCAATCCAATATCCCGACCTCTGGCTTCATGGTGTGTCCAATCTGGACCCATACCTCTCAACTCATGGGATTTGCCAGGTTTGGTTACACCACTCGGTTACAATCTCTTGTTCTGCTTTTCTGGTTTCACTATGTGTTGTCACATTGAAATAAGGTACTGTTAGTCGCAAAATATTGACATTGGTTTCTCACTATATGATTTTGATGTATTGGCCCCGTTCATGATCAGAACTATCAGATTCATAATCACTATCCCATCCTGACAATGAGCTGCCGAGGAGTGTCAAAGAGTTTTGGTCGTGTATCCAGGGTATTCTGAGTGGCACTATGTTGCAGAAATACATCAATGAAGTATTGGCCACGTTGATAGGAAATGGAGAAATCAACACCCTTCCTGCCCCATATAGGTAATGACTGTCAATGGAGTGTCAACAATTGTTGGCCCTGCATCAGGGTTAATCACAGTGCGATGTGGCCATTATTGTGTAGATATATCATTTTGAGAGTGTTTGTATGCTAAAAGACTCATGAACACTTAGTGGTAGCATTGTATATGGAGTAAGTTGATACTGTCCTGGAGGCTGTCGCGGGAACATCATCTGCCAATCTGCCTATTTAGGCAGCCAACTCTTTGTTTTGGGATGGTAGTGATCAAGCCCAACTTATATTGTTGAAGATGTGAGACAAACAATCATTCAAGTTCCGTGGAAGTTCATGCTCAAGATGGGGCAGGGAGGGTATCGCCATCTGTTTTTCCTATCAAGGGGGCAATTAATTCCTGTATATGTTTCTGCAACAAATCGCAGATCAGATTGCCCACAATGTAAGACCAAAAATCCAGAGAGATTCAATGACTCATCTTATCAGGATAGTGTAGGGCACGTGATGGTATCATTGTTGCTGATAACGGTGGCCAATGGTTCAATTTGGTATTACAATTACCAAAACCATTCGTATTGACCTGACTTCCAAGACTACAATTTGATGGCACTTCGTTCACTCTAATTGTGCCATGGGCATCTCTGCACTTTGCAAGTATTTAATTTCGCATAGCATATCATTCGTATGGATTTGCCAGCCTTTCTATCTTCTTCATGTACTTTCTCCTTGCTCACCATTTTGTTCTTTGATAATACATATAAATTGATCCTTTGAAATTTACTTTACAGTCCCCAGTGGTGTTTGCAATCGCTCCAACCGGCTGAAATGGTTCCGGGTTAGGGTTAGGACCTTAATGTACCAGTTGCAACGCGTTTTACCACCAGAAAACCCGGACCATTGCAATTTGGCCGGTTTTACCACCAAAACCCCAGCATGTCTGAAACATCACAACTTTGCCCCCAATTAAGTGATTGAGTTCATATTGTATCTGGATATGATCAATCCCGACATTATGCGGTATTAGCCGCTCTTTCTCCTCCCGCTTGCAGTTGTGCGATCTGACCATTGTTCATAGTGTCACTATCGAAAACCCCCAAATTTGGGATCAAAGTTGCACTCATTTCACCCCCACTCAACGAATATAAGTCGGATCGCCAATCTGCACGAAGGAGGTGAAAGAGCTTATAATACTGCACAGTCTGCGCATTCATCATGTCATGATACAATCCAAACTCAAAAACCTAATTGCACCAAAAGCTGTGAGACCCATAAAGTTGGAACCGCAGTCCGGTTCCAACACAGCCAAAATCCCGGAGATCCATGTCCGGCCCGGTGAACAACCCCACTAACCCAGAGGCAGGATAGGTTTTCGGATGCGTCTGGATCTGTACGGAAATGTGTTTTTGGTCCAAACCCCGACCTCTGGTCGGTGACCCGCACTCGTCGCTAACACTAGTCTCTGTCACTTATAGATCATAATTAACTCACAAAACTGTTTCCTTTCAATCTTTGATTGTGCTCACCGGCATGTTTGCTCAATAGGCTGCTTTCATCTGCAAAATGAATGCCAACTGCATTTCCCCACAGCAGATAGTGTACTAACCAGTGGATGTTCCTTCATCAGTCAGCATATCTGGATTGAAATCATTATCATCGTGGCTATCCTTACCATATGCACCAAGCATGAAAAATTTGGCATTGGGAAGAGGGGCAAATGAATATGCCTATCCAGGAGCCAAATTATCGATTTGTGGTCTTTGAGCTCGCTGTAACGGCGCGTCACGTGAGATGTCCAGCGCCGGGTAACTACACTCATATAGTCATCGCCACGACACTTAGATATTTACCGAAAATCTTACTACTTACTTCCCCACTTGATCTCACTCGTGCGCCGTGTGCAACTGTATACCATAATAGCAGCCGTATCCCTACACAGCCGGACGCTGGCATACGCTCCTTTACACTATTTTCGGTCTTTCAGATACCGGATACGTTTCGCTCACGAGACCGCTCGAGTTACCTCTTTTTCAAAGCGTCGCGATTTGTACAGAATCAACAATTAAACGCCAATTAACCCTCAATGCCTCGAAAGAAAGCATTACGAATTCCATTGCGCATGGCTGACGCGCGTGCGAGCAAGGAGTCTCTCCATACGTCGATTGGACGAATTACCCCTATTCCTACCGCACGCGTCTCGGTACTACCGGAGGACGAAATCATTGACGATGGTGGCAATGGCGATGCTTAACATCATGACGAAGAAGACGTACCAAGCGATAAAGACGAAGAAGACGAAGAGCCAGCCCACCCCGAACCCGAAACCCATACCGATGATGTCTTATCCATGATCACTGACGACGACAATAAGGAGATGATGGCGCAGAAACGGATGCTTCTTAAACTCCTCTTTGAACGGCAAGCCGAATGGAAAGAACAACGCACTCGGATGCTTGCAGTGCTTGACCGCAGTCGGCCTACCGAACGGAACGAGACTTCCGAGCCGACTCAATTGAAGATCTTCAAGATGGTCGACCCTGTGCGGTACTGCGGAGGAGCGAAGGAGTTTGATAAGTTTCTCGAGTCCCTACGCTCGAATTTCGATTCTCACAAACACCTTTTCCCGAAAGGCGGCCCAGATCTGGTCAAGTATGCGATTTCCTTCCTCGACACCTGGAATAACCACACAGATGCAAGTCAACGACAAACGGAGAATACAGACCGATCGGAGTGGGCTAGCGACCTACGAGATGATGCACATCCGTGCTTGCAAGATTTCGAACTATTCGCTCAGGAATTGATGAAGATGTATGGTGATAAGGACCGACGACTCAACTCGGCAATGAAGGCTATGCAGGAGTATCAACAATTATCAAATGAGTCAGTCAGAGTCTACGCCAACCGAATGAAAGCGAATTGGAGGAGAGCCGGATGGAACCTGATCACGCACAATGTTGTCCTCTACGATATGGCATGGCCGGGACTACGACACGCTCTGGAAACGAAAGTTAGACCATGGATTCCAAAGGACAAGGACCGTTGCGAGACATTGGACGAACTATTCAATTGCGCCGCAGCCTCGGAATCCAAGCCGGAAGAGAAGAAGCCCGGAGGTCAACAGTAACAACAGCAAAGGCATCCGGACGAATCTCATAAGGGCGGCAGTAAGAAACGCGAATTCCGGCCTTCCATCTCGGAGCCAGTGGAAACACCACAAGCGACTGCCAAAAGGCCGAAAGGAGGGAAGAAGGACAAAGGGAAGTCAAGCGTTAGCTTCAACCACAATAACCTACCACCAGCACCGTGGGTGGCAACGGAGGTCTACCAGAGCCGGAGAGAAAATGGGCAGTGCGGAAGATGCGGCGGTGATCACAAGGCGTACCGTTGCACGAAATACAGTAAGGCGACCTTCCCGGACCAGACAAAAAATCTCACTCCCGGCACAGGCAGTAATCAAGTCAAACGCCAGCGATCGTTCGATAATAGCCAATCAAAAAACTAGTCTATCTCTCTCGACACCTGGCTCGGCCGGAGAGACTGGCCGTGAATGAGCTGGGTCTTGAAACGATCGGAATGCGGTCTCAAATGGCAACTTTGGACGACATACAACTGCACCGGATCGTGATGAAATCGAGAGTGATTTTGGAACCCCCCCCGGCACGCATGTCAAGTCAATATCTATGTGGAACGACAAAACCCGATACGTCCCACATAGTCCATGAACTCTATGTTCGAGACGTACACGGAGAGAGGCAACGCATTCGAGCTCTTATCGATTGCGGCGCTCCAAGCATCTTCATGCCGCCCAGACTGCTTCGGCGACTTGGACTGCCATCAGAACCGGCACACATCACCACTTTAGGCCTTGATAGCCGGGTAATGATGTCGGCGAAAAATAGTCGGAAAACGACAATCTCGTGTCAGTATTTTGAACATTTGGCGCCGGTTGACGAACCGGATGTTCTCGTTGTGCCTATGACGGCTTATGATCTCGTACTTGGCCCTCCTTGGTTCCAATCTAGGAATCCTGAAATCGACTGGTCTAAAGGCCAGTTGTTAGGTTTGCGGACGCCGGAGGGGAATTCCGGAAATGAGCAGACTATCACTTCGCTACCCCAGGGAGATGGAAGTGCCGAAGATGGTGCTTGTAAACCACCCCCAACCGTAGATATCCAGTTTCTGAGGGCCACCGCATTCGACGACCTACTTGCTAGTAATGAGGTCGCCGCAGCCTTCGCCATACGAATTGACGAGGGCACCGGTCTCCTGGGAGCATCAACAATGTCGGAAGGCGTCACCTCGGAAAAATTAGGTGAGACGAGCCCCGGTCGATGCTGAATGGGCGAGCAGGGAGCAGCGGCGGTAGTTGCGGCAGAAGGGGGTCCGCAGGGGGACCCTGAATGACTGCTACCGGCTCGCTGAGACAGGAAGGGAGTGCCTGGACAACGGGACTTGGCCCTATTGTGGCGAACCGTTCCGATCCAGCTTCCTGGGACCCCTACCCTTCTCCAATCTTGCCAGAATCGTGTTGCAAGCAGAGGCTAATAGATATCAGGAGAAGGCAATGCGGAGATAGTATTCACCGACGACGGAGTGCGTATCCTGTCTCAATATCGAGACTTTGTGGAGGTCTTCAGCAAGACCCAGGCAGAAACACTCCCGCCGCACCGACCAGTCGATCCCGCAATTGACCTAGAGCCGGGCTACAAATTACCATATGGACGGATCTACAACCTATCGGAGTTCGAGCTAAAAATGTTGAAAGCCTACATTGAAACCAACCTAGCCAACGGCTTTATCCAGTGGTCATCATCACCGGCAGCAGCGCCGATTTTATTCGCCAAGATGAAGGACGGAGGCTTGCCGCTGTGTGTTGACTATCGGGCACTCAACTTAGGTACAGTAAAAAATCGATACCCCCTTCCACTGATCTCGGAAATGCTTGATAGTGTGCGTGGAGCTCGGATCTTCACCAGGCTGGACCTCCGGAATGCCTACCATCTCATCCGCATCAATGAAGGCGACGAGTACAAGACAGCATTTCGAACCCGCTACGGCCAATTCGAATACCGGGTTATACCCTTCAGATTGACAAATGCAACGGCCTCCTTCCAGGGCTACATCGACGAATGCCTGCGGCCTTATATCGACGACTTCACCGTGTGCTACCTCGATGACATACTCATCTACTCGACCAACGAAAAGGAGCATGAGGAGCACGTACGAAAAGTGCTGGAACGACTGCGGGAATTCGGACTCTATTGCAAAGCCGAAAAGTGCGAATTCAGAGTCTCGGAGGTTGCCTTTCTTGGATTTGTCATCAACTTGGAAGGGATCGGTATGGAATCAGACAGGATATCTACGATCGAGGATTGTCCAACCCCGAAGTCAGTTCGGGATGTACAAGTGATTCTTGGATTTGCGAACTTCTACCGACGGTTCATCCGGAAATACGCAAAGGTTAAGTTTCCCCTGACCGAGCTACTGAAACGAGGAGAGACTGCAGATACAACTAAACACAACCAGAAGTCGAACAAACCCAGATACAAATGGGAGTGGACTCGGGAGGCCGAACTCGCGTTTCGGAAGCTAAAACAGGCCTTTGCTGACGCCCCAGTCCTCCAACATTTCGACCCGCAAAAGCTGATCATTCTGCAACCCGATGCCAGCGGCTTCCCAATCGCCGGCATTCACAATCAGTTCGACGGATTTGGGATCCTCCGACCGGTCAACTTCTACTCCCGAAAATGCTCCGCTGCCGAACAGAACTACGACACGTACGATCGGGAGCTCCTAGAGATCGTGGAAACGATGAAACAATGGCGACACTACCTCGAAGGCGCAAATCATAAGATCCTAGTGCAGTGCGATCACAAGAACCTCGAATATTTCCAAACCTCCAAAGTGCTTTCCCTAAGGCAGGCTAGATGGGCAGAGATACTGTCCTCCTATGACTTTGTTATCGAACACCTAGAGGGCAAGAAGAACCCGGCAGATGGACCATCAAGACGACCTGACTACGAGATTGGATACGAGAGACCGATTGCACGACTATTGGCAACGTTGGCAGCCACTGTGGAACCGTACGATGACCTCCTACCAGCAATCAAGACAGCCCAGGCCTCCGACTCGTTGGCTACCGACGTGAACCGCAGGATCGTCGGTACTCCAATGGTCGAACTCCCTGACCTGCGGAGACAGGCTGAGGACTCGAGCAAAGAACGGAAAGCCACCGCAGGAGCCCTGACCTACGAAGGGAGGATATACGTACCGGCGGATGACACACTCCGCGGCCAAGTGATAAGTCTTTTCCATGACAACCCTGAATCCGGCCACTTTGGAGCTCTTAAAACTGCTGAAATAGTATCTAGAGACTTCTATTGGCCCGCGATGGATGCTACGGTACGGAAATACGTCGCCGGCCGCGAGTTATCCCACCGAATCAAGGCACCACGCCACGCCCGCCATGGACCCAACATGCCGTTACAACCGCCTTCACGACCATGGGAGGGAGTCACAACGGACTTCGTTACCGACTTTCCCGAGTCAACCGCTTCCAAGTACACGGGGATCTTGGTAATAGTCGACCGATTGACAAAGATGGCGACCTACCTCCCCTGCCGAAAAGATATCGACTCCCCGGAATTGGCACGGATGTTTTTCGAACACGTGATCTGCAAACGTGGCGTTCCGGACAATATGGTCACTGATCGCGGGAAGGAGTTCACCTGTCGATTCTGGAACGGGGTCTGCTCTCATCTGAGCATTAATCACCGACTATCCACCGCCTTCCACCCGCAGACCAACGGCCAAACGGAACGACAGAACCAGACCATGGAGCAGTACTTACGGGCTTTCTGCAATTACGAGCAGGACAATTGGGACGAACTCTTGACGCTGGCCGAGTTCGCGTACAATAACTCTATCCACCACTCAACGTGCAAGATGCCGTTCTGGGCCAACTACCACTACCACCCGTCAATGCAGTTTAAACCACCAAAGGTCACATCGAACTTGCGGACAGAAATACGGGCCGCTGCAATGGCTGCGGGCCTGGAGGAGACTCACCGGCTCCTTAAAGAAAACTTGCTCGAAGCTCAAACGCGGCAATCCAAGTACGCCGGCGGGAAAGAGATGACTTTCTGGGTTGGAGACAAAGTGTGTCTTTCGACTTGGAATTTCAGAACGACCAGACCATCAAAGAAGCTGGATTACAAGCGCACTGGACCGTACACGGTAAGTAAGATCATCAATAAGAATGCTTACAAATTAGA
>Ga0307515_10018548_pt1 | contig 12578 bp, 2 predicted proteins | sample 17_EM_MG_FD_194513 | JGI IMG/M metagenome (GOLD analysis project Ga0307515, IMG submission 194513) | Populus trichocarpa ectomycorrhiza microbial communities from riparian zone in the Pacific Northwest, United States - 17_EM | ecosystem: Host-associated > Plants > Roots > Unclassified | place... | reverse complement strand
AGCAAGAAGCTAATATCTGAAACTCATGTTACTACATTGTTCACTTCACCATGAGTATCAGGTAGTTTTGCAAGCTACGGTTGTGTTCAGAACACAAATAGGAAGGACAAAATCTCCTAAACTTGGACACATGACCGATATTCTGCTAACAACTCCGAATGGTTCCCAACATCCTCTCCAAGATAAATACTTCTAAGAAATCTAAGAACATGTTGAGTTCAAAGCGTCCAAAACTATTGAGAATCGCCCGCCAAGTATTTATGGGAGAAAGATGTCAGCAATGCTTCTAGAAAGAGAGGAGAAAAAACATTAGAACTGCAAGAAAGCTGTTAATGTTGATTCATATTAGTCATCTAATTTGGACTGTACACAAATGACATTGTAATGTAGTCCCTGTTATTCAAAATTATTACCATGTTCGAAGATGTTTAGTTTTTATAAACATGCAATATAGTTATATTTCAAAGCAAATTTGCAATTAAAATAAAAATATTAGTATTGATACTAAGCAAATATTAAAACATGTATAAGAGATTGAAACACAATCGTAACATGTATGCTAAAACTATATTGAAATTATACTTTAAAAAAAACAATATAAAGTATTTGTTGAAACATACACTTAGAATATAATCAAGCTGAAAATTTATTTTCATCAAAGATAAATTATTTATCTTTAAAGCATTAATTATATATCACTTATCACTTGGTGCAAACAAGATATATGCAATAAACCTTCTTAAAATTCCAATAACACCACCTTATTTAGATGCACTTCTACTTCTAAACAAGGTCTAATAACTAAAGAAAATATAACTCAAGTATCTCTCTACAAAGATCAAACTTAAGCTTTAAATTGAAAATAAAAACAAAGCTTAAATCATGGGAGAAAAGACCAAAAAACTAAAGTGAAGAAGAGTAAGCAAATTTGAAAAATATATGTCCCAAAAACTATCTAGAACATTCTTCCTTCAACCGGCTTTATAGTGAACATTGAAACTAAAACTGATATAAAATTAATTTTGATAATTAATAAAATAAATTCTCTCTATTATTAGCCTTAATTATTTGTCATAAAACAGTATTAAACATAAGTTTGGATTTAAATCTAATATTTTTGTACTATGAAAACCGTTCATTTTCATAAAGAAAAAGTGTAAACCCCGAGTAATTTAAAACTATATGAAATTCTAAAATGAAATGAATTCATGGAAAATATATAAACGACAATATAAATATGTTTAGATATATAATGGAAGGACGATGAGATAAAAGATCCTCCATTATGAAATACATGAAATGATTTTGAGAAGTGGAAAATTATGACAAAAAATAAAATGAAATAATCAAATAAATGATATAAATTGGAAGGGAAATACTCACTAAGATAAAGGTCAAATATTAATAATTTAATTAGGGTCTATACTTTATTATACTAAAACCAAAGGAATTACCCAAAAGCAATTAAGAGGCATGAGAGAAAGATGTAATGGAAATTAAAAAAAAAAGAATTTAGCTCTCTTTTTATAAAGTGAGGACCAAAAAGAAAGAAAATATTCCTTTCTTCTCTTCTCTTTTATCCTTGCAAATTTCTTCATAAAACAATATGGAATCTTGTGTTCCGAAGTGATAGAAAGGATTGGAAAGCAAACACACATAACCAAAGACTTAGAAAAGAGTTTTTGAGAGAGAGTGTGTTAGTAAAGAGAGAAAGTCATGTTCATTTGAGGGGAAAAAAGGAAAATTCATCTAGTTGGTTTCGGTATTCAGATAATTATCTTGTAAGGTGCCTCAAGTACATTTGAACAAGTTAATTAGTGTTTAATTGGTTTTAATTGAGAATTATGATAGTTGAGCTAGTTTATAATGAAAAAATTTAGGATAATGTAAATTCTTTTCAAATTAAGCTATTAGAACTATAGAAGGATATAAGAGATGTAAAACCATAAAGAAATAAGGATAACCCAAGAAAGCCCTAAGGGTTGACCATAAAAGGGATGGATTGAGAGTTTTGAAATTTGTGTTATACATGAGTATTATGTGTATATTTATGTGTAAATAGTAGTTTCAAACGAATTGAACCATTGTTTCATGATATGATGAATTTCCATATAATTTATGAATTTGAATTCCTTGAATAGATACTTGGTTGTATGTTAGATTGTGTATTTACAATGAATTAATATAAGAACTTGAAATGCATGATTCAAGTGAGGATAAATAAATGAATTGTGTTTTTGTATATACACATGATAGGAATGAATTATGCTTGGTTAAGACAGTAAATTGAATAACCTATTAATCCAAGAGAGAACTTTGAAGTGGGACAACAAGAAGGAGGAGCTGGATAACATCATATTTCAAGTAGGTTCTATGTACCTCATAGATAAAACTCTATTTAATAAGTCCTCGTTAGCTTTGTTTTCAATTGTGTTAGTGTATATGACTTAAATAGTGAGAGTTGATGAGATAGTTGAAAAGAATAAAATAAGTACTATAAAGGATTAATTGATATTCAATTGGGATTACCAAATTAAATGGCTTTCGAGTAGGAATGCCAAACTAATTAGTAACTAGTTGAGATTATCAGATTGAATGGATTACGTATAAGAATGCTGAAATGATTGGCAACCATGAAGGTTAGCCGAATTGATTGATATCTAGTTAGGATTACTGTATTTAGCAACTTCCACATAGAAATGCCAAAGTGATTGACCATTGAGGGTCTTATGAGATTTTTATTTAATCAATAGAATGGTATTGAAGTCGAAGAAAAGTTGCATAAAATAATATAGTTCATGAAAAATCTTAAAGTATTTTGTAATAATAGAGATTTATATAATAAAATATTGATCTTTATTTTAGGTTTACATTTGATTGCCATGAGTAATTTTCAATCATTATTATTTTATTGTAGTTGATAAATGGGAATTGTTCCTAATTTTGTGTAAACAAGCTTTTTATATTGTAAACTCTTATTATTATTTTGTATTATGTAACTAAAATATTGTTCAAATGTTACATTAGTAGTGGCATGTAAAGAAGACTAACTGATTATATTTTTATTAATGATCTGAACAAATTAATGGGCTAAAACAAACTAATTCTTTATGTTAAAAAGTTATAGACCCAAACCCAAGCCTAGAAATAGATTGGTATTCTTCATCCCCCCTTTATAGTAGATTTTAGGATTAAAACTAATATAGAATTAGTTTTGGTAATTACCAAAATAAATTCTTTCTATTATTAGCTTTAATGACCCATTATAAAACAATATTATTAAACCTTACAATATTGGCTTTAAATCTAATGTTTTTTGTACAAGAAAAATTATTCAGGTTCAAGAAGAAAAAAACTAATAGATCAAGCTTTTATTCACATGTCTTACAAATTAATGGTCTAGAAACAAAATTAGGGGAAAATAATTATAAACCCAAGTTCAAGTATGAAAAATAGGTTAGTATCTTTTAGCCTATTTTTATAGTAGATTTTGAAATCAAAACTAACATAGAATTAATTACAGTAATTAAAAGAATAAATTCCCTCTATTACAAACCTTAACTATATACCATAAAACAACATTAAACATGACAATTTTAACTTTAAATCTGATATATTTTGTATTGAAAAACTGTTCAAATTTATGAAAGAAAAAAAGACTAATTGATTAGAATTTTATTCCTGAGCTGGACAAATTAATAAGCTAGTAAAACATAATTTGGGCTAAAGAATTATAAACACATATTTAGCCTAGAAAATAGGTCAGCATCCTTCATCCCCCTTTTATATTGAATTTTAGAATCAAAACTAATATAAAATTAATCATGCTAATTATTAGAATAAATTATTTCCATTGTTAACTTTAATTACGTGCCATAAAACAATATAAAACCTAAAAAAATTATTTTTAAATGTAACACTATTTATACTAGAAATTGTTCAGGTTAGTAATGAAAATGATTAAAATCAAAATTTGATTTATAGTTTGAATAAATTAATGGGCTAACAAAAAATATATTTCTATGGGCTAAAGGATTTTAAACTCAGACATAGAAAATAGATTGGCATCCTTCAATGGATTTTAAAACTAAAATCGATATACAATTAATTCTAGTAATTATTAAAATAAATTTTGTTAATTATCAACTTTAATTACCCGTGATAAAATTGTATTAAACCTTATGTTTTGGATTTAAATCTTACATTTTTTATACTGAAAAAACTATTAAGGATCAGACTTTTATTCATGAGATTGATAAATTAATGGGTTTGGGAAAAAAAATATTTATGATCCCAAGAATTATAAATCCAAACTTAAGACTAGAAAATACGTTGGAATCCTTGAACACCTATTTATAGTAGATTTCAAAACTTACATAAAATTAATTCTAGTAATTAACATAATAAATTCTTTTTATTATCAGTCTTAATTAAGAGGCTGACAAAAAAAAATATTATTTATTAGCTAAAAAAATTATAAATCCAAACTCAAGCTCAATAGGTTGGCATCCTTCATCCCCTCTTTATAATAAATTTTGTAACCAAAATTGATATAAATTAATTATAGTAATTACAAAAATAAATTTCCTCTATTATCATCCTTAATACCCACCGTAAAACAATATTAAACCTAATGATTTTAGCTTGAAATCTAATATTTATGTACTGAAAAAGTTGTTGAGGTTCATGACAAAAAAAGACTAAAAGATCAAACTATTATTCATCGTATAGACAAATTAATGAGCACGAAAAGACAAATTATGGGCTAAATAATTATAAACTCAAGCCCATAAAATAAATTAGAAAAAAAAAAATTCTTTGTTGTTTAAAAAAATATTTTTATAATAAACTCATACCTACTCTTGGCTAAAAACCGAAGCAGCCCCCGTGATTGTAGCTGAGGCCTAAAGTCTATTTTGCTTATGTCTTCTTCTCTTTAAATGTTTGTGAGCCCTTTGCATCTAATTTGCATCAAATTTCAACTCTTCTTCTTTCTAGTATATAAACAACAAGAAACTATACAATATATATATTAAGATTAAAACTTTGTCTAAAATGTTAAACATATTAAAATCGAAAGTTTAGAAACTATACAATATATATATTAAGATTTAATTCTTTTTCAAATTGACAGTTTAAGGACAACACAACATGTTAAAATTCACAATTTAAAAATGGCAAACACATTAAAATTAACAAATCAATGCATCAACATCGGCCACATTGGCTACAAATATTATTACAACATCATAAATTAAATCTTGATATAACCAGTCAAGAACAATCAACCTTTCTGAAGTAATTTGGTATATCGGAGCGGCTGCAATAATTGAGGCAGTGTCAGCGAGTGGAGCTACGTGCGGCCAGAGATTGTTTGCGGCAGTGGCAGCAGCAGCGCGTGTAGCTCATGCGACCCCTTCAACCTGTAAAACAATCATAGCAAAGCAAACTAGATCACCTGTCGGTAAACAAATAATAGCTCACTGGTTTGAAGGATAGCAAAATCTAGTAGATGGAATATTGGTGTTTTAGGTATGATTTATTTTTGTTTCTTTCTCCCTTGCTAGATTCGGTTTCTTCCTCAACAAATTTCCGTGACTGGTGATTTCTGTAATGTTTTGCTTAGAGTGGAAGGCTAGTTCGGGTGGAGGAGCTTGGTTGGGTAAACAATAACATCGGGTTTATTGCTTGTTGGTTTTGGAAGGATGAATTTATTAAAGAATTATTTTAATTTAAAAGTTTAAATTATTAGATGAGATATCAAGAATAGTTTAAATTACTCTCTAACATGTATCATTAAGTAAAAGAATTTTGAACTTGAAACTTGCACAGGTCGACACTACCTTGTGCTTAATTTTTATTAATTAAAATGGAGGTGGTGAGATTTGAAATCATGACTACTTAATCAATAAAACTCTGATACTATATCAAAAAAATATCTCAACTTAAAAACTTAACTTATAAGATAAGGTTCTAAAAACAGTTTAAATTACTCTCTAACATGTTCCGGTATTTTTTGGTTGAGATTCGAGGGTTTAAAGTTGGTTGATTTGGCTCTGCTTTTCGGGTTTATTGGGGCTGTGATTGGTGATGATTCAAGGCTAAAAGCGGTTGTGATTTATGTTGGTTTGGAAGGTGGCACACAGTGGAGATGAGGCTTTGGGTCTTGTTTAGTGAGAAGGAAAACAAACGGGGAAGAAAGGATGATGGGGAGGTTGCTGGGAATGGTGATTTGTGTGGGTGTGGTGCTGATATGAGAAGGTGATGGCTGTTGTTACTGAGTTGGTTCGTTGGAGAGGCAATCGTTATGTACTGGGTTCTTGATGGCTGGTCGGAGGCTGTTTGGTAGTTGTCAGCGGCGCTGTAGAGGGTGAGGTGGGTGGCAGTTCTGTCGTGGATAATGGAACGGTTCTCTCGGTTAATGCAAGCTTTTGAAGGAACCTAGCAACATACATTTAAGATATGAGTTGCATGGTTGATCATATGCCTGACAAAATCTTAAATAAAATCTTAATATTTCTTTACATTAAAAAATTGATATGAACATGAATTATTCTAAACTTTTGTCGTAGCGTAGGTATGCCTCTGAATTGAAGTAGGTGTGAAAGACACACCTGCCGTATTGGGTGTACAGTTAGCCTATTTATATATGCACCCTTTAAAAAAAGAATAGTTAGCTTAATTAATAAAATTATTGGATTTGCCTTCTTCTTTTTTTTCTTTTCCGAGGGGACTTTAGGCTTATCGTGAGTAAAGCCATGTATATATTAACATGTTATATGTACTTTATTTCTATGTCAGCTTCAAATAGTATCAGATTTAGAAAGCGTTTGGGAACGCGGTTCAACCTGTGTTACCAAAAAATTTAAAATTGTTTTTTTGCTAAAATTTAATATGATTTGTACGTTTTGGATCGTTTTGATATGCTGATATCAAAAATAATTTTTAAAAAATGAAAAAACATCATTGGCATGTATTTTAGCACGAAAAGTTATTTGAAAAGCACCCGCAACCTCACTATCAAACACACTCTTAGTGTTTGTTCAATTACTTGGAATGCTCAGTGTTATTGGTGTGATAGAGGTAACTTTAATATGTAAAGTATTCGAAAAAATATTTGATAAAACTTTTTGCAATGTTTTAAGCTACTTTGCATATTTCTGCATTCTTTACAGAGTTGGCTCTGGGAAATTCAATAGCAGTAGAAGGTAGTGACCGGAAACACGGTAGAAATGTTGTTAGATGAGAATTTAAAATTTTTTTATTTAAAATTAATTTTTTTATATTTTTTATTGTTAACTTAACAATGTTAATATTAAAAATATATTTTAAAAACTAATAACTTAACAGAGTAACAAATCCTTCGTTTGGCTTTGTTTTTAAATTAGATGAAAGTAAAGTTTATGATTGTTTGCTTTTACATTTTAAAAATATTTTTTAAAATGAATTGAAATTTTTTTAAAAATAATAATATTTTTTTATGTTTTTAAATATTTTAAAATGCTGATATAAAAAATAATATTTTAAAAATAAAAATATATATTATTTTAATATATTTTCAATAATATACTTTAAAAATAAACTATAAAACTCTTAAAAGGACTGTAAATATTCGATGGAATTCATTCTCTTTTTAGAACTGGTGACCCTATATTCTAGCCTGAAGTGTACAATTGGATTGTCAATGTCAACTGTATCTTTTTGTATTGGCCGGCCTGAGGTTCTATGAAACACAACAAAAATCATTAATGCGGGGAAACTGGAGCTAGTTAGGGCTCAGGAACCCAAAAAATGCGACCATTAATGAGAATGGCTAACCCTACAGTCAGGCAACCATCCATCGTATAACCTCCACTGCCATGATCAGACATTCTTTAATTTGCAACCCTAGATGGAGACCGCCATGTCAATTCTCTCCCCATTTTGTCATCAATGTTCAAAAGGGACATCCTAGATTGTTACAAAAGCCTTCTTGCTCGTTTATCACAGAAGAGGGAGAACGAAACCAAAATCAAATCTAACATAACATTGCTATCAAATCTAGATGCTAGCAGTGAAAGCTACATCACAGTTGACAGTACCCCCACATCTTGCATGGTTTTGGCTCACATTCTCTCTGCTAGCTCTTAACAGGCATACACCCTTTTTTGTTATTCCTTCATGGCCTCTCGTATTTCAGTTTTAAGCTATGTATAACCATTGATTGGAATGGAGGTACGAGTGCTCACAGGAAAATACTGTATGCATCGACACGTCAATCTTCACTTTCTTAGAAATGAAAATGCAATTCCACAGCGACTCATTAAACAGCCCAGCCCTACATGAGAAGCTTACCAACGTAGAACATATATTGGTATTATGGTAGTTTTTACGATTTTGATTTGAAAATATAGATAAAATATATTATAAAAGGTACAAAACATGATACTCTTTGATTATAAAAGGTAATTTGTCTACTCTTTGTTGATTTTCGGTAAGTAGAGAACAAGTTGCTCCATGGTTTTTCGAGAATAAGGCTATATGATCACGTTGGACGGGACACCATACAGAACTAAAACTCTGTTCTCTTCGATGTTAGGGTGGTGGGGGGGTGGGGTTTTGCTTTGTCTTGCCCGTGTTACCAGGTAATGGAAACAAATAAATTTGATTAATTAATTTGATTTGGTTAATAATAAAACAAAAACAGATGTACCTACCACTTAATGACATGTTTTGCATCTCTAATTATGCGTTTAGCTGACAAGATTTGTCTCTTTTATTCACTAACAACTCACAAAATTTCAAGTTTTGAAGGAAAAGATTAGCACTGGTATAAGGATAGGATGAAGATTTTGAAAGACTGAGAAATCTGATCTAGCTCGTATATAACTCATGGCACCACCACTTGTAATTAAAATAATAAATAGATGCCTTCATTTTCTTCAAACTTACCCTTGGAAGCTCTCCTAGCTAAGCCCTAACGGCACTTCCATTTTGCTGTTGAATCACGGAGACAAATACCAAGTCCTTACGCCATATATATGAATCAAAAGATGCAAGCTGCCATTTCATTTTGCTATAATTTTATTGCTAGCTGTTTTGGGATATTCAGATAATTCAGCAATAAATTCCTGATAATATATATTGACCAATCCAATCAACAGGAAAGCTTATATGGGTATTGATGGGAAAGAATTTGAAAGGTGGCCCACATGCACGTTGAGATGTTCCAGAACATATTGTTACTTGAGAGAGATAATGGTACTGCATATTTTATCTATAATTAATATTCAATTTTATCATTTCCCTTCAAATCAAAGAGCTGTCCTTTTCTTTTTGACTAATGGTGATTTTTGTATGAAAAGTATATAAACTTTGTATTTTATTTCTCTTCTTCTTTTGGTGTGTATGGGAAAAGAAATCCAAAAGGACAACAAGAAAGACAATGGAGACAACTTTTGAAATTTCTTAACTGCGATTGCCTTCGTATCAGGAAAGTTGCTATCCCATCCTCTCAAATTTAAGTTAAAAGGTCTTATAAAGCACCTCTCTAAAAGTTAAGGAAACATCAATTAAATACTTAGTTTGTCTTTTTTTTCTTTTTTTCAACTCAACTCAAAGGAATTGCTCATCTTTCTCTCCTTTATTTTGGTCCAACTGTTCAAATACAATTTGTTATGTTGTTGTTTCATGAACTTCTCTAGTCAAAAGGGAAAAAAATGACAATACATTCATGATGCATGCATAAATTAACAGTATAAGAACAACACACAGAAATATAGATAGATTAAAAAGAAGAAGAAGAAGAAGAAGAAGGAAGGAAGAAGCAAATTAAGAAGCCATCAAGAAAAGGGAGTGGAGCAGACATGATCATCGAGAAAATAACAGAGAAAGAAAATCTATTAATTAACATAGTTTATCAGAGTTAGAACTCTAAACTACATACTTTAAAACAAAGATAGCAGAAAGCTAACAAGCAGTACAGTTTTATTTTCTGCTCATAATCAAGACCAATTACAGAACAAAACCTCCCAAATCTCCATGAAAACCTCAACAATAATCCTATGATGATGATAAGAGTTCAAAGACAAGAAACACTGCAGAAGCTGTTCAAGATCCTTAGCCGCAAATATCTGCTTTTCAACAATCATCTCAACCATTGATGTTCTAAAATCATTATAAGGATCACTAGAACTCTTCACCACTGCAAAGCTGTCCTTAACTTTGCCATCTAATGGCAAAACACCCACATGAGAACTCTTCACTTTGGCCCTTCTCCTCCGAGAAGTGAACTTTTTTCCATGAGAAGGGTGGCTAAGAGATCCTGATGAATCCGAAGAAAGACTTCTTGAAGAGAAAAGAGTGTCCGACTCATCCCCTCTCTTGTCCTCATCTTCGCTGCTAAACCAATAATAGCTACCTCCAAAATATGTACTATCTTGTGAAGATGATCTGAACAAACTCGTCTGTTCTTTCTTGCTAATGATATTCTTCTTTTTGCTTCTGTTTTTAACTGAACGACAACTCTTCTTTTTCTCTTTGAAACTCAAGTCTTTGTAGAATGGATTCAAAGGAAAAATGGGGTAAGCAGGAGGGCAAGAACTGTGTCCACTAGTATTGGCAGTTATAAGAGGAGGATAACGGTGTGATAATTTTTGCCTGGAGATGATAGAGTGATTGAGGACTTGGTTTGTTGCTTCAGGGCATTTGTGTCTGCAAATAGAAGGGAAAGGTCGAACCTTGGGCGGCAAAGGCTCGATCATGTGGAAATTCTTATGGGTTTGAGGCACAAACACAGCATTTTCAATCACGTCCGATAAGTTTCGGGTCCGACATGAGCCACGAAACATGCGAGAGATTCGCGTCTTAAATCGGTTTTCCATGGGAGAAAGAGAGATATTTCAGAAGAAGGGGAGAGAGCAGAGAGGGAGAGGGAGGTTTGAAGGAAGAGAAGAGGCGGTATAAGGATGGCTGATATATAAATACATGAGAAACCGAAAGTAGGAGTGTTTTTTTTTTTTTTTAAATAATAATAATAATGAAGGTTAAAGCGTACCCATGAATCATAAAACTTTTTTGCTGTTTTTCGTCGTCTTCTTTGTTTGGACTTGGAAAAAGTTGGATTGAGGAGGCCACCTCAAGAGTCAATTATTATTTAATTATTGATATATGATTAATAAATTATTCATAAGTACTTTATTTTGAATTGAACTTCCTTTGCCATGTTTAAAAACCACTCTCCTCCAGCAGAATTTTAGCCCTCCTCCCGCAGAATTTTGTGTTTTTTAGAGGGATATTACCGAACCAATTTAATTAGGTGTTATATAGTCTAGATTAAATTCTTTCTTTTATTTGGATAATTTTCAAGTCATCGAGAAGAATAAGTTCATTAACATATGATCTGATTTTATTCACTGATTTTATTCAAAGAGATAAGTTTATAAGGTAAAATTCTAAAGCAAGTGGTTCTGATTAGTTAATTATGAATTTGTCATAATTGAGCTACGAGAATAGCTTTCCAAGAACATTTATAGAATGGTAAGACCTATAATTAATTGCTCATACCTATAGAATGGTGAGACAAAGTTATGCTGAAGGTATTGTTGTTCCACCTAGATTTATTATTATTTTTATTATTTTTTTATTTTCTAGTTTGTTTGGGACTTTTATTGTTTTTTCTTTTAATTTTGAGTTTTTTAATTTATTTAAATCGTTTTTTTAATTTATTTAAGAAGTTATAAAAACTCTTAATTAAAAAGCAGGCTAGTTGAAGAGAAAATATTAAGTAATAAGTTTTTAAATTAGAGATTTTTTGTTAAATAGAATTTTGTATCACTTACAATTATTGTCTTTCTTATGTTGTTTTTATTTGTGTTAACATTTTATTTTTATTCAATTTTTGAATTCTTAATAATAAAATGAAAACTACCTTATTTGATGCACGTAAGAATTTTCATTCGAGAATACTGTATCTTTTAAGAAAGATAATAATTTTATTAATATTAAAAATTAAATTATTATTTGTACATCACTTAAATGAAAAACATATGAAAATCAAAATTTAATAAGTAAAAAGGTGAAAAGATAAGAATGGTGCATATCGATACTATACAAATGTTCATGTTAATTTCAAACTCTTAATTAATATTTTGAAAAAGCTTTTTAATCATAACTTTTTTCTTTTAACTTTATATATGATAATGTCAAAAACAAATACATTTACCACCTTAATGAAACATTTACTAATTAACAGAACTGATTTAAGCTAAATCCACTTGAACAATGATCAAAAACCTTCACTTAACCAAGAAAAAACACCTTATTAAGAATAAATAAGATATATTTTATGAAATAAAAATTATCTCCACTTAATAAAAGGTTTCAAGCACAGAATAAAGATTGCTTAATATTCGACTATCGAGACAGACATGTATAAAATATAATAATAAAATATTTATTAAATATTTTTTACAAAATTATTTATAGTTTTTTTCCGGACCCGTTTTGCTAGTTGAGCAATTATTTATATTCCCTTTCATATATAGCTTTTTTGGAATGGATATTTCCTTTTTTTTTTTTGTGTTGAATCGCATAGTCAC
>Ga0307515_10018547_pt1 | contig 12578 bp, 17 predicted proteins | sample 17_EM_MG_FD_194513 | JGI IMG/M metagenome (GOLD analysis project Ga0307515, IMG submission 194513) | Populus trichocarpa ectomycorrhiza microbial communities from riparian zone in the Pacific Northwest, United States - 17_EM | ecosystem: Host-associated > Plants > Roots > Unclassified | place... | reverse complement strand
TCGTGAGTTTGAAAATGAGCAAAGCTCTATGTATATAAAACCTTCAAGGTTACTGTAATTAGAGGTTAAGGATTCGGTGTTTAGAAAACATACGGAGTGACATAGGTGCTAGAATATATATATATACGTGATTGGTAGACCAGATTTTGTCGATAAATTTAGAATTATTCTAAAAGATAAAATTTATGATAACGAATACAGTAAAGACTATTTTATGATAATACTTTATTCATGATGTTTGTTTTTTTCAATTCAGATAATCGCACCAACTCCTCACAACGCAGCTCATCATGAGGCCATGTAAAGAAGACGTTGGACGTCGCAGTCGCCATGGCTTTTACAAGCTCGACAAACCGAGGTGTCTTTAACTAGCTAATGCACCTACAACTATTCTGATAACATACGTAATAACCAGGACACACGATGGGGTATTTCTTGCAATCAGCAGCACGTTCGCAAGATAAAGCAGCTGCTGCAGGGATTCCTTCTGCCACCGCTACAGTAGTTGAGAGCGAAAAACCTACAAATGCAAAATGATTTCATCAATAATTACTTCTATGTAATGAAGCTACATTCATGATATTTATTATTATAAGAGAGAATTAATATATAGAGAAACTAACAATGTGCAGCCAGCAAAAGGAAGGCCACAAATGCCATCTTGGAACAAGTCATTGCCATTTTCTTCGCTTCGATATATCTAGCTACCTCGATCGTTTGCTGAAACAATATGAATTAGATGATGAGTATAGATTGCAACATGCACGAGGTTGTTTTAGTCCTATTTATAGCCTGATCAAATATGAAGTGATTAAGGCATGGGATGCGCGCAGTGGCCTTTCCAGGAAAATATATATATATCTTCCCTGGTTAATTTTATTTCTTTCTATTTCAATTTTTCTAGTCTTTTTTATAATGATTTTATTGATTTTTTTTTTGTCTATGAATAGAATATTTTTTCCTAGTTTATTTTTCTACATTAAGAATTGTAATAGTTTTTTTTAGCAAGCAGAGGAATGAATAAATAAAATCAAGTTTTTATATATTTATAATGTTATTTTTCTTCAAAATCTTGATTTTATTATAACAGATCTCTTATCTTCCACTGCCATGTGCGCCTCAACATTGCAGATCCAATCAAACTTCAACGGTCAAAATTAATATATATTTTTTCGTCATAATTAATATGGTCAAAGTACGTTTGGACACGGAATTAATTCGGTGTAGAGTTGTAAATGTTTTTGTGGCAAATAACATGGGATATATATATATATATATATATATATATATATATATATATATATATATATATATATATATATATATATAAGGAAAGCTACTTACGTATTCTTTCCTAATTTTATTATATTTTGTAACATGACAAATCATGTTTCATTGTAATGATCTCTCGATCACTAGCCCCGTAAAAAATTAAGTAACAAATTAAATGAAAACTGATACCTACATTTCCTTCCAAAAACATAAATATCAATCTCTAAGTAATTTAGTGCCAGGGTAATCTTCATTTTTGTCTTCATAAAATTTCTTAATTTTCCCTTTTAATTTCCAAATAGTTCATATATTACCATTAAATATTAAGGGTTTATTTGTTTTGAGTAAAATATTTTTCCGTAAAATTATTTTTTAATATTTGACTTGAAAAATACTTTGCATGTCAAATATTTTTCAATTATGGTGAGGGCGGAGATGATAGTAAGATGATAATACATATTAGCAGAGGAGGTGATGGTGCTGGTGAGATAACAATATTGAAGGAAGAGGTGAGATAGTGGTTGTAAGGTGGTTGTTAAAGAAAAGGTATAGGTGGAGGAGTACTATAAGATTGTGATAGTGAGATGAAGGTGATGATTTAAATAATTGGATGATATTGTAAGTGAATTTTTATTACTAAAATATTTTAAGAAGTTTCATAAGCTAAAAATATTTTTATTAAATAAATAAAATTTAAAGGTTAATTATAAAATATTTTTTATTAACCAGTTTTCTTGTAAAATACTTTACAAGAAACAAACTTAGGAAAATATTTTCTAGGAACAAACATAAAAAAATATGAAAAACATTTTCTTATAAAATATTTTAAGCAAACCAAACAAGGCTAAATTTCTTGAATTATGTTTTAGTTTTTTTTTTTTTTAAGTTTTCAAGTCTTTCTAAGAGAAACTATAACATACATGCGAATCCTTGAGGAAAAAAGTAAGAATAATATGAAAATACGAAGAAAAAGAAGGAACATTCGGTTAGTTATTTATAATAAAAGGAAATGTTCAAATATTTTAAAGCAAAAGAGATAAAAATTACGAGAGTAGAAGTGAAATATCGATGAATTTGTATTTAGATCATGGATTTAAATTTAATAAGCTTAAAAAATCTTTTAAAAAGCCTAAAAAACCTAAAAAATGTTTAAAAATTTTTCCTGGGCCGAAAGCTATCACTTACAAACCCAACTTCTTTCAAGATGCAGCCTCAATAATTTAAGTTGTTAATTAAAATTTTAAGAGATAATTTATATGATTATCTTGCATGTTTTTTAAGTAAAAGTTTTTTAAACTTGAAACTTGTATAATCTCATGCTACTTCATGTTTAATTTTTATTAAATAATATAAGGGATAATGAGATTCAAACTTGATTAGTAAAACTCTGATATAATGTGAAAAAACAATTTTTAAAAAAATAGATATATAAGATTCCAAAATTATGGTTTATATCATTTTCCACCACCACATTTTACATAAGAGAGAGCTTATATTGTTTTAGTGATAATGCTATAAATTATTACTATGGTAGTTTAATTTCTGGTGCCAGGTTTTTTGAGACAACGTAGACTTTAAATTTCTACATCCGACCCTGACATGAATTTATTTAGTAAGCTGACCTTGGTGTGTCTTGCAGACCTAAAATTCATATTCAAGGAAACAAGATATATTTGTTCATTTGATCCTTTTGCTGACACAACTTGAAGTCATTGATTTCTCTAAGAAAAACGAAATTTGTCTATTAATTGGTATAAAAAAGATAGAAAGATGGCCGAAATTTGTCTATTAAAGAGAAATATTAACAGAGTGAAAAAATCTCAGTTCTATGGAAGTGATTTTTCAAGTGGTTATCCTCCTTTAATTTTACAAAAAGCAATGCATATCCACCAGTTAAGTCGGAGTAGATTTTAGATTCAGCAGAGAGAGATGCATATCTCTTAAGAGAAGTCCTAATAAGATTTTGCTAAGTAGGTTGATGAACAGCAACGACAACAAGATATTCTAGGGCTAGCAGAACTTTTGCTTGACTACGATATACCAATATATATATATATATTGGCCTCAGCTTGGAACTCTTCCTTGCTTCCTCCTTCTTTTCTGTTGTGCTCATTTCCCTACACGTTTCTCTTCAATTTTCATGTTATAAAAACACAAACACTCTACTTGATTGACTTCATTATTATTTTTCTATTCAGAGAGAGGAAGGGAAAAAAGAGGAAGCAAAATGCGGTTCCCAAGGGTTTCAATCCTTCTGCTGCTCATCATTCTTTTCTCCTTGTTCCAGTCCCCTGCTTTTGCAATCAAAAAGGTAAACTATACACTAGTAGTATCTCAGAGCATTATATACATACATATATATATATATATATATATATATATATATATTTCTTTAAAAGACGCTGTTACAGTTAAGAATTTCTTGCTTTCAGTATTTTCCTTACCCTACTCATTTATTTCTTCTTTGTCCTTGATGATGTGTTGTAAAGTCTTATGTAGTATACTTGGGATCGCATGCACATGGTCCTCAAATTTCTAAGGTTGATCTTGATGCAGTAGCCGATTCTCATCAAGAGTTTCTTGCATCATATTTGGGAAGGTACGTATGTCAAGAAACTTTGATAGTTTCTATATTTAATGTCCTTTTTATTTGTGATCAGAATTAAGGTTTTGATTGATGTTTTCATGCATGCAGTAGTGAGAAGGCAAGAGATGCGATTATTTACTCGTATGACAGGCATATCAATGGCTTTGCTGCCATGCTTGAGGAGGAAGAGGCAGCTGAAATTGCACGTAATTATAAGAAAAATATCAATGCATTGCATATTAATTCCTACACGACAACATCTATGTTATGTACTCTTATTTATTTTGAAAATGGAACTTGCCCCTCTACATATATAATATAATTAATTGTTAATGGTCAATGCAGGGCATCCAAACGTCGTGTCGGTTTTCTTGAACCAGGGAAGAAAACTACACACAACACATTCATGGGATTTTATGTTATTGGAAAAGGATGGTGTTGTCGATCCCTCTTCTTTGTGGAAGAGAGCTAGATTTGGTGAAGATTCAATCATAGCCAACCTTGACACCGGTATTCTAATTCTCTCCCTTTTTCTTACTTCTTTGCCTCACCTTTTCTCCTCTTAATTCCCCTTCACATATAGCACATTGGACCACAAAAATGAGCATTAATACTTTCATCCCTGAAAGTAAAAGGCCAAGTGAACAAGAATATGTGATGATTTATACATATATAACATGCTCATTTGACAGCATCAACACACACACACAAACTGTTGTCATAATCGTTAACATGGTGTAGGTGTTTGGCCTGAGTCGCTTAGCTTTAGCGAGGAAGGAATTGGGCCCGTACCATCAAAATGGAAAGGAACATGTGAGAATGATACTGCGGTTGGAGTCCCTTGCAATCGGTTAGCTCTACGTACACTCCCACATTTATAAATTCGTAACCTTTAGTTATTTAATAAGATGAATATGGTACTTCATGCATCATAAGTCAATGATGTTTGATGCTTGCTAAGCACCATGGATATTGAAATAACAAATACTGAGGGGTAGGATATGAAAAATTATTGCTTGGTTTTGATAAATTCACTTGTGAATGTCTTTTTACTTCATTGTTATATATAAGAAACCTATAAAATAAATCTTTAACACAGTGTGCTTGCTTTTACACTAGGTGAAGATTTATATTACTTCAATAACAACCAAATGATTTAGGGTTCTCTCCATTGAATGAAAGGCTTGGAAATTTGTGCAGGAAGCTTATAGGAGCTAGGTACTTCAACAGAGGTTATATTGCATATGCAGGAGGCCTCACGTCCTCTGATAATTCCGCTCGTGACAAAGATGGTCATGGAACTCATACCTTGTCAACCGCAGGCGGTAACTTTGTTCCAGGAGCAAATGTTTTTGGCTTAGGAAATGGAACTGCTAAAGGTGGTTCCCCTAAAGCTAGAGTGGCTTCCTACAAGGTGTGCTGGCCACCGGTCAATGGCAGTGAATGCTTCGATGCAGATATCATGAAAGCCTTTGACATGGCCATACATGATGGGGTCGATGTGCTTTCGGTGTCACTTGGTGGCGAACCTACTGATTACTTCAATGATGGCCTTGCTATTGGAGCATTCCATGCCGTCAAAAATGGTATTTCTGTCGTTTGCTCCGCGGGAAATTCTGGACCAATGGATGGGACGGTCACTAATAATGCACCTTGGATTATAACTGTTGGAGCAAGTACCTTGGATAGAGAGTTTGAAACTTTTGTAGAGTTACGTAACGGAAAGCGCCTCCAGGTTCACATCCCTAATTTACAGACCAACTCTCGTTCCTTTTTCTTGTTCCTTTGTAGCCTCCATGTGTATTCATTCTCCACATGGCAGGGCACAAGCCTTTCAAGTCCTTTGCCTGAGAAGAAATTCTATCCCCTCATCACCGGGGAACAAGCCAAGGCTGCCAATGCATCTGCAGCAGACGCGTAAGATAAGACTATTCAAATCTTTATACGGTCGAATTGAAATTTATACATTCACAACTATCTACTTGTAGTTATTCCAAGTGAAACAGGCGATGACATTGTTTATGTGTTATTTAGCTTGTTGTGTAAGCCTAAATCACTGGATCATGAGAAAGCCAAGGGTAAAGTTGTGGTTTGTCTTAGAGGAGAAACTGGTAGAATGGATAAGGGCTATCAAGCTGCTTTAGTTGGTGCAGCAGGGATGATTCTTTGCAATGACAAGGCAAGTGGCAACGAAATCATAGCAGATCCTCATGTTCTCCCAGCAGCACAAATTACCTACACAGATGGTCTTGCTGTATTTGCCTACATTAATTCCACCGAGTATGCTCTACCACCTCTTCTTTTTTTTTTCCCCTACTAACTTCACACATTATTTTTGTCAATTCTTATGTGCTGCGAAAATTAACAGCCATGCTCTAGGATATATTTCCGCACCAACAGCAAAGTTAGGGACAAAACCTGCTCCATCCATAGCTGCATTCTCCTCTAGAGGGCCAAATACTGTCACGCCAGAGATATTGAAGGTTTTGTTGTTAATCTTAAGTTTTCTTCTATGTTCACATGTTTGTGATACTTTCATCAAGCAATGACCTTGTAAAATATACAAGGACTAAAAATCCACTTCATTTCGACATGTACAGCCTGATATAACTGCACCAGGAGTGAACATTATAGCAGCCTTTAGTGAAGCAATCAGCCCTACTGATTTTGACTTTGATAAGCGCAAGTCTCCTTTCATCACCGAATCTGGCACATCTATGTCTTGTCCACATGTTGCAGGTGCGGTCGGACTTCTTAAAACTCTCCATCCTGATTGGAGTCCAGCTGCAATCAGATCTGCAATCATGACAACCGGTAAGACCTCCCTAATTCTCAATTTAACATTGTTAGAGCATATATTATTACATGACGTTTTAGCAAATTTTCGAATGCGAACATCCATGCATGCAGTTAATCTTGTTCTAATTTGTGTCCTGTGTTGCAGCAAGAACGAGAGCCAACACTATGACACCAATGGTTGATGGGAGAGATGGTTTGGAGGCAACACCATTTAGTTATGGTTCTGGACATATAAGACCAAACCGCGCTCAGGATCCAGGCTTGGTCTATGACTTGAGCATCAATGATTACTTGGACTTCCTGTGCGCTAGCGGATACAACTCTACCATGATAGAACCCTTCTCTGATGGTCCCTATAAATGTCCCGAGTCAACTAGTATTTTTGATTTCAACAATCCTTCAATAACTATACGCCAGCTACGTAACTCAATGAGTGTGATCAGAAAAGTGAAGAATGTAGGCCTAACAGGAACTTATGCAGCCCACGTTCGAGAACCATATGGGATTTTAGTTTCTGTGGAGCCCAGTATCTTGACATTTGAGAACAAGGGTGATGAGAAGAGTTTTAAGGTTACTTTTGAGGCTAAGTGGGATGGCGTAACTGAAGACCATGAATTTGGAACCCTAACATGGACGGATGGTAGACATTATGTTAGGAGTCCTATTGTAGTTGCTTTTGGAGGTGATTATTAGAGATGACAAGGAAGATTGTCTTATTGTAGGGTTTTGCAAGAGGTGGGATCAGTAATAATATAGGGAGCAGGTCATAGACTTTCTTTTTATTTGGGTCAATATTGAAGTAGTTTTTTCTATAGTAGCATTGTTGTTTATTGTTTACCTCAACAGTGTATTTCATGTCTTTCTTTCATATTCGTTGGGATTTAGTGTCCAGATGAATGGTTATGGTAATTATTGTTATGATCACAATCAAGCAGGGTACTCAGATTGACAAATTCTTACTATGATTTTGGTAGCTAATGCAGGAAAACAAACTCCAGCGCTACAATTCCTAAAGCAGCATGATGCCCCGGCTTCTTTTACCGTTCAATTGCCTAATGCTGTGGCCTTAATTTTGCCTTTCTTAATTCTGTACCATACATAGCACCTTATTGCTTAATTTTACGTGCGTTTACATACATGCATGTATGGCATGCCCTATATATATATATTGGGGAGGCCTTGTTCAGGATGCTCGCGAAGCTAGGAAATATAATCGCAAATTACCATACCCACTGCAGTCGCCAGCTGGGAACCTGGCACATATGAGGGATCTAGCTATGGACTGTACAGAGAAGTATGATATTTGGTGCAATTGACCCTGGAAGAATTATATCCAAGTTTTATGGTGATGTACTGCTCAGCTACATATCTTGTGTATCACAGGACGTGGATGGGGTTAAGGTAGCTAGATGTTCAGAATATACTGGAAACGTACAATAGAAACTGATTTACGGTCAGAAGATTGAGTTTGCACCCAATATCGATCGGATTGATGAACATGTACAACGTACAGTGGTGGAGCTATTTGAGTCATCACCTGAGCAGTGATCTGGTGATCGATTAATTCATGTAGCTACGAGAGTAGAGCACGTACACATAAAGGGAGGAGGAGGGGCTGGTAGTTTTAGTGGATATTCAAGTGTGAAGCCAAAGAGTTGCTCCATAAATGGGAAAGAATTAAGAGAGATGAAGAAAAACTGCATGCTGACAGTAACCATATATAGATATATACCTGCATGCCTGCAATAATAGAGGTTGGGACACGCACGGTACTGAGATTTCAATGATTAAGAAAGAATCTGCATTAGCATGTGCATATAATTATGACTGATTAACTGTTAACAAATAGGAGGAGTACTTAGTGTGTATATATATATGATCATGTGGTGATTACAAGCCATCATAATATATATATATATATATATATGCATGATTCTGATCAGTTTATACACCAACAAAGTAAAATTTTTAATACAGCAAAGCCAGAAATTAATTTTATGATGGTGGTGGTAAGTATAAATAGTCGTTTTCTGAATTCATTTAGGGAAATTTTTCTTTTATCATTTCTTATTTTAAAAAAAATCCATAAAATATTTATTTATATTCATAGTTTTAAGACTTGATTCGAATTGAAATAATCATTTCTAAAGAGAATAATAATATTGTATTCTGTTTATTGAATAGTGCAAAGAAGCACGGCATATATATACACAGTTTACATACAATCAGATCCACTATTCTAGAAGATATTCTAGAAGCTATTATAGGATTAACATTGGTGAATCGTAATCCCATTGATTACAGTATATCACATAATTATTTGGGATTCTTTCCTTCAATACTCCCTCTCAAGTTGGAGTGTATGTTGATCACTCCTAACTTGCCCAGTAATGTGGAGAACTGGTTTGAACTTAGTGGCTTGGTGAAGATGTCTGCTGGTTGCTTCTTGGTCCTTATGTGCTCTGTTTTAACCAATCCTTTCTACACCTTTTCTCGCACCACATGACAGTTTATTTCTATATGCTTGGTTCGTTCATGAAACACAGGGTTTGAGGCTATGTGTATTGCTGCCTTATTGTCACAGAACAATTTCGCTGGCTGCTCATGCTTAACATTCAAGTCCCTTAAAATGTATTGCAGCCATGTTATTTCACAACATGTAGTAGCCATGGAACGATACTCAACTTCTGCACTCGAACGTGATACTGTACTTTATTTCTTTGTTTTCCATGAAATGGGAGCATGTCCAAGGAAAAAACAATAGCCAGTTGTTGATCTTCTAGTGTCCTTACAACGAGCCCAGTCTGCATCACAATATGCCCTTAACTCCAATGATCCTTTTGAAGGTAAGAGAATTCCCTGACCAGGTGCTTGCTTGATGTACCTCAATACCTTGTGTGCTGCTTCTAAGTGAGGCTGCCTGGGTTTGTCCATGAACTGGCTAAGTATATGAACTGCGTATGCGAGATCTGGCCGTATGATGGTTAGATAAATGAGACGTCCAACCAGTCTTCGATATTGGGAGGCGTCTTTCAGTAGGTCTTCATCTTCTTGTGTAAGTGTCACATTTTGTTCAGCTGGAAACCGTGAAGGTTTGGCACCGAGGAACCCTGTATCTTTAAGGATTTCCAATGCATATTTCCTTTGACACAAGGAAATCTCGTGCTTGGATCTTGCTACTTCTATTCCCAGAAAGTATTTCAATTGTCCCATATCCTTCAGTTTGAAGTGGCTTGAGAGAAAGCACTTGGTCTTTGTGATGTCTTCTAAATTGTTCCCTGCTAGAATAACATCATCGACATAGACCAACAAAGCTGTGAAGATACCTTGATGGTTTCGGACGAACAAGGAATAGTCAGACCATGATTGCTTGAAGCCGGCTGATTTGAGGGCTGAGGAAAGCTTCAAAAACCATTGCCTTGAGGCTTGCTTCAGGCCATATAAGGATTTATGTAGCTTACAAACCCGATTCTCCCCCTTTCGTCTGAAGCCAGGAGGAAGCTGCATGTAAACATCTTCATAAAGATCTCCATTGAGAAACGCATTATTTACGTCCAATTGATGAAGGTGCCAATTCTGCATGGCTGCAAGACTGAGTAAGACGCGAACTGTTGTGAGCTTAGCAACCGGCGCAAATGTTTCCCTGTAATCGATCCCTTCAACTTGGTTGTAACCCTTGGCTACTAACCTGGCCTTGTAGCGCTCAACTGTGCCATCGGGATTATACTTGATTTTATATACCCACTTACAACCAATTAGGCGTTTGTGAGCTGGAGGAGAAACCAAACTCCAAGTCTTGTTAGCATGGAGTGCTTGAACCTCGTGTTACATGGCTGCTCTCCATTGCGGGTCCTTAACTGCCTGAGAAAATGAGGTAGGCTCTCTTTGTATGGTCATATTAGCAGTGAAGGTTCTGTGAGGGGAAGAAAGATTAGCATAAGATATGACATGGGAGAGGCTATGAGCCGTACCTGAAGAGATGACCTTGTTCGAGGAAGCTGACGGATCGGGGCGTGAGGGGAAAGCCGCAACAATATGAAAGCCCTGCAATGCAGTTAGAAGTTTTGTGGCGCGAGAAGACCTGCGTGGTTGTGGTGAAGGCAGTTGGAGAGATTGCAAAGGTGATGAAATGGAACTAAAAGATGTGTCAGGTGCGGGATTATTTTCAGAAGGAATGGAGGAATTAAGATCTGTGAGAGGAGGAGTAATTTGGGTAAGTGGAGTGTAAATTGGATTTGATGGTGGAGTAGTATCAGGAGAGTGATGGTCAGCGGAAGAGTGGGGATTTTGAGGATAATATGGATGAGAAATTACAGGAGTGAAAATTGGTAAGTGGGGTAAAGAATGGGAAGCAGAATTTGTTTTAAAAGGAAACACATGCTCAAAGAAAATCACATCCCTTGAAATGAGGATTTTCTTTGTTGTTAAGTTATAAACCTTGTACCCTTTTTGGCCATGTGGATAGCCAAGAAAAATACATTCTGTGGACCTGGGATCAAATTTGCTAGGACGGGTCGGATGTGTAGACACAAAACATTGACATCCAAAAACCTTTAAATGAGAATAACCTGGTTCCTTATGAAAAAGGTGTTCAAATGGTGTTTTTCCTTTAAGAATTGGAGTCGGTGTCCTATTGATCAAGTAAGCTGCAGTGAGTATGGCATCACCCCAAAAATGTTTTGGTAGAGTGGCTTGAAAAAAGAGAGCTCTAGCTACATTTAGCAAATGTCGATGTTTGCGTTCAGCCACACCATTTTGTTGTGGTGTGTTAACGCAACTAGTTTGGTGGATAATGCCTTTAGATGAATAAAATTGGGAAATCTTAAATTCTGGGCCATTATCACTCCGTACGACTTTAACATTTTTCCCAAACTGATTTTCAACTAAGTAAATAAAATGAATGAGTAGAATACGTGCTTCAGATTTGTGTTTCATCAAATATACCCATGTGCTTCGTGAATGGTCATCAACAATGGTTAAAAAATATTGTGCACCAGAATAAGATGGGACATGATAACCACCCCAAATGTAAATGGAAAAGGTTGTCTAGTGAGTTTGGCTAAAGGACAGATAAAGCAAGTACTTGAAATACAAGTTTTATTGGCAAGGAATGAAAATAATGAAGATGCTTTATTTGAAGGGTGACCAAGTCGTTGATGCCACAAGTTGTCTGTGTTGGTGTGTACTGCATTGCATGTTCCTTTCGTTGAGTAATTGAGACAGTAAAGGCCCTCCTTCTCAGTTCCCGTCCCAATCATCTTCCCCGATCGTAGGTCCTGTATGACACAAATTTGTCTGAGAAAGATAGTAATGCAGAATGAATCAAATGCTAGTTTGCTCACAAAAATCAGGTTAAGATAGAAGAGTGGGACGCAAAGAACATTATGAAGAACAAAGTGTGGAGAGAAAGATACTGTGCCAATATGAGTAACGTGTGTGGAGGTTCCATCAGGAAGCTTAACCCAACGGTTATGGACTGATTTTAGAGAGGTAAGCAAATTTGGGTTACAAACAATGTGATCACTTGCACCACTGTCCGGTATCCATGTGGTTTCTTTACTACTGTGTGCAAACCGAAATGCTTTACTTGAGAGTTCCTCATAATTTGGAATGTTACCAACTAGATTGGCTGAGGCAGACTTTGTTTTTGTTAAAAGCTGACTGAGAAGTTGATGGCACTCCTCTCGTGAGAAAGGAAAATCAGGCAAAGCTTCCTTACTATTATTTTGAGGAGCTACATGATTTGCTTTCGATCTTGTTTGTCCACCTGCAGTAGCGTTCTTTCTTCTTCGGCAATAATCATAGGTATGTCCTTTTCCATTGCAATATGTGCATTTGAGATGAGCTCTGCAGTTCTTTGTGTTGTGATTATTCATGTTGCATTTTTCACAAAATTTAGCTTCTCCTTCTGTAGAGTTAA
>Ga0307515_10018546_pt1 | contig 12578 bp, 3 predicted proteins | sample 17_EM_MG_FD_194513 | JGI IMG/M metagenome (GOLD analysis project Ga0307515, IMG submission 194513) | Populus trichocarpa ectomycorrhiza microbial communities from riparian zone in the Pacific Northwest, United States - 17_EM | ecosystem: Host-associated > Plants > Roots > Unclassified | place... | reverse complement strand
TCAATGTGAAATTATTTGTGGGAACAAACCACCGAAAAGGAATCAGCTTCGGACAAAGAAAATAAAAGCGAAGAGACAGAACAACCCTGGGCCATATATATATATATATATATATATATATATATATAATTATCATTTTGGCCTTCCCATAAAAAATAAATGGTGTTGTTGTTGGGGGTATTTTGTTCTTTTTACAAGGATCAATGGTCATTACATATTGATTGGGGTTAGAATTATCCTTTTACTTTTTTAATCACAGCGGAATGACTTAATTGTATTTAAAAGTAAATCTTTTAAACTGGCTTCTATTGGCTTTTTAGTTATTATTTTTAATCACCGTAAAATGACTCGGTTACTTTTAAAAGTATATTTTCTAAAACTTGAATATAAAGGTTTTTTTTCATCTTTTCATTATGGGTTTTTTTTTTATTATTATTAAGTTGAACGAGGGCAAATTGGTCTCTTAAGACATATAAAATATTATTTAAATAGAAATGCATGTGACAGCATGTGAGAGGCGCTCACAAACTTCTAACAGCGTATGCAACACCTCTCGGCACAAAAAAAAAATTCCCTTTCTCTATATTATTGGAATAGTCGCGAAATCTTTTTCCTAACAGGGCAGCTCGTGGCAGCGGCGACGAGATTATTAGTAGCCAATGAGGCTTTCTTTTTGTTTTTTATACTTCATTTCTTTTTGATTTAATCATTCGACATTGATTTTTTTTTTATTAAAAAAAGCGGGCTTATTGGTTTTATTCATTTTCTTTTTTATCGAGTTATTCTAATCTCATGAACTATGTCGCGAGTTTAGCGGGTTAAACCGAGTTGACTCATCTCTTATTGTCCAGGTTACAGGTTTATTTTACTAACTTGGGTTGACTCGGGCTTTTTTTTTCTCACTTTTTTACTTAATTTCATCATTTCATATTTAATTGGCTAAGAATTGAGCTATATTGTTTTTTCCCTTTGAAAAAGGATTTCTTCCCCCAAGTTATCATGACTTTTTTTTTAAATTTTGATCCATTTTCTATCATTGTCTTTTTTTATCATCTAAATAAAATAAAATAAATTTATTTGACCTAACCAAGTTTATAACCTGTGTTACGGATTTTTTTTCCTTTTTTTAAAAATGTGTTTGAGGCATCTAAACATCATTTTTTATGAAAAAAATAATCTAGCCCAGTTGCAGAGCGCAGGTCCATGTCTAATGTGTATGCGTGTGTGTGTGTGTAAACACAGCAACAGTGACTAAAGTTAGCAACTTGCACTACCCAAAATCAAGTGAGTTGTGTGTTGCCAACTATAGTTATCGTTGGTGACCTTTCTTGATATTGTTAGATTTGTTTTGTTGAGATATTTTCAATGATATTAGTGGTGTCATTATTGAAGCTTCAGTGTATGACAAGTGTTGAAGTCATCCAAATTTAAACCTTTAAAATTAATGATTTATAGTATATATATTATTCCACAGAGATACAAGTATTAGAGCTTAATTACTCAATCAAAACTAGCTATTTAAGTTTAAATTAAAGTAAACCAAGTAAAGATGCAAATTTTAAATCCAAACACATATTAATTTTGAAAGTAATTAAAATTAGGGTTTTGTTTATGGTCTAAACTAACTAAAATAACTTAGAAAACTAAGAAAACAAAAGAAATCAAATCTAAAAAACAAGAGGCAAATCAATATAATGTAAAAAAAATAGAAAAAAAGCTTTTTTTATAAGAAATATTCCTCAAGGATAATTAAATACCAATAATTGATTTAGGTATATATTCTAATCTGATTTGTGATAATAAAAATAAACCATGAAAAACAACAAGTTTTTCTAACTATCTTTACTTTTTAGTTAACCTCGCATTCATGCATCAATTAACCCCTAATCATATAATAAACTTCATTAAACATGCAAGATTTAATTACGTGACAACATTAAAATCAAGATAGGTGTAATTGATTCGTGATATATTAAACATATATGGTGAGTTACTTTAATCAAGACTTGTATTTTTCAAATATCAAATAATCAAACACGAGTTTGAAAATTAAATACTCCTCCAACTTAAGTTAGTTAGACATGCATCCAACTTAAACTAATAAGCTAGCAATATATTTAAAACCACAAAATATATGTTGCACATCAATCATTAAGTTTAATCATAGAAAAAAATAAGATATTCATATATCACAATTAGATTTAGAATAATGAAACATAAATCCTCATGATAATTTACAATCCAAGAAAAGTAACATCTTAAAATTAAAAACTAAACTTGTCTTAAATTCAAAAAACAAAAGAAAACTAAACTAATAATTTTGAAAAAAATAATAGAACCCTTCCTTCTCTTATCCTATGTTCTGAACGTTATACACCTTATATTTTTGAGGTTATGATTGGTTATATATGTGTGAAGAGGTGGAGAAGTTTTCTAGTTAATAACTAATTTCTAATGATATTACTTTAAGGTTTCCTTATATTAATCTAACTTTAATAACTTGTGCTTTGACCTTCTAAAGATTTTTTTCATCATGTAAGATCCTTGCCACATCATAATGAGTTGTCATGTCATAATTTCAATATGGATAGATTCTAGTGAAATGCAAAGAAAAGGCTAATAACCAAAAAATCTAGTGAAACATATAAATAACAAACTCAACAGAATATAATCATCAAATCACACAATTTCATCATCATAAAAGTAAAAATACATGACTTCTTTTTATTTAAAAATTCCCACACTATATTCTCATTAAACTCACAAAGAGAATATTTTCTTTTATTTATTATACATCATCATGTTTGTACTTTTTTTCCTTTTTTATTTTTCTTTTTTGTTTGAATTGATTAGGTCAAAATTGATCATACTCAAATTCATCACCAAACTCCATCATGTAACCATTTTTTCTTAAAAAATCCTACCATGAACCCATATAAACATCACACATATGTTCTACTAGTTTTTAATTGGGGAAAAGAAAACATATGAAAAGTTAAGGCTCATAAAACATGGGTAAAATAAAGAAAAGATGAATAAGCGCCCCATTAATGGATAACATAGTGTAGGTTGGTTTTATAGGTTCAAATGGTTAAATTCCAACATGCCTTTATCATTTTCATGCACATATGTAATACAAATATAGTCTTTACAAGATATTAAACAAATTCTGGAAATACAAAACCTTCGAATAAATAACACTCATCAAATAATCATGTTGAAGGCTCGAATGTTCACAAAAGATAAATTCATATATTAAGTTAGCATCTCATACTTTTATGCTTTTAAAATCACAAGATATTAAACAAAGCCCCTTTTATTTCTTATTTTTCATGGGGCGCAAAACCTTTAGTTTGGTTCTTGAAATTTTTATTTAAAAAACAAAACGGTCTCTGTTATCTTAGTACTTTTATGTTTTAATATTCAATTTTATTTTATTTTTATTTTGGTTCCTGAATTTTGAGAAATGTGAGAAAAAAAGGCATTGAAAAAAGAAAAAAGAGGAGAGAAAAGGTTCAACCAACCACTTTTCGATCACATAAAATATTGATCTTAATATTAATGGATTCATCTTGGAGAGATTGGTTCGATAGAGATTTTGTTTTACTTTAAACATGCTAGAAGAAGTAAATTAAGACCTATATAGTTGTTTTTTATTATGTTAGATTTTGGGTTTTAAAATAATTAGAAAATATTTTGGGCTAAAACAAATTTATTCATGTGAAGATTAGACTTTTCATACCTCAACTTTGTGATCTCAAGATTTATAATTTAACTAATATATTGACCTACACTCCACAGCAGGTCCAATATCAATTTTTTTTAAATGTAAAAAAGTATTAAGAGTATGAAGAATATTTTAATAGTGTTATTAAACCTAACCAAATAGGTTAATTTTTAAACTTCCACCATGACAGACCCACGATACCTGGGTCTGACAGTCATGCCAGACCCCAAGGAGCCTAGGTCTGACAACCATGCCACATCCAAGCGCAAGCCCAAGTAGTTTAGGTCTGGATGCCAAACCCAAGCAGCTTGGACCTCGATGCCAGACTCAAACGCCTTGAGTCTAGCAGCCATGCCAGACCCACGTTACTTGGGTCTGGCACCCAAGTAAGTTAGGTCTTGCTTGTTTGCTAGACCCAAGTAAACATGGGTCCAACACGACTTTTTGAATTTAAAAATAATGGATTCATCTTGGAGAGATTGGTTCGATAGAGATTTTGTTTTACTTTAAACATGCTAGAAGAAGTAAATTAAGACCTATAAAGTTGTTTTTTATTATGTTAGATTTTGGGTTTTAAATAATTAGAAAATATTTTGGGCTAAAACAAATTTATTCATGTGAAGATTAGACTTTTCATACCTCAACTTTGTGATCTCAAAATTTATAATTTAACTAATATATTGACCTCCACTCCGCAGCAGGTCAAATATCAATTTTTTTTTAAAATGTAAAAAAGTATTAAGAGTATGAAGAATATTTTAATAATGTTATTAAACCTAACCAAGTAGGTTAATTTTTAAACTTCCACCATGACAGACCCATGATACCTGGGTTTGACAGTCATGTCAGACCCCAAGGAGCCTAGGTCTGACAACCATGCCACATCCAAGCGCAAGCCCAAGTAGTTTAGGTCTGGATGCCAAACCCAAGCAGCTTGGACCTCGATGCCAGACTCAAACGCCTTGAGTCTAGCAGCCATGCCAGACCCACGTTACTTGGGTCTGGCACCCAAGTAAGTTAGGTCTTGCTTGTTTGCTAGACCCAAGTAAACGTGGGTCCAACACGACTTTTTGAATTTAAAAATAATGGATTCATCTTGGAGAGATTGGTTCATTAGAGATTTTGTTTTACTTTAAACATGCTGGAAGAAGTAAATTAAGACCTATAAAGTTGTTTTTTATTATGTTAGATTTTGGGTTTTAAAATAATTAGAAAATATTTTGGGCTAAAACAAATTTATTCATGTGAAGATTAGACTTTTCATACCTCAACTTTGTGATCTCAAGATTTATAATTTAACTAATATATTGACTTACACTCTGCAGCAGGTCAAATATCAATTTTTTTTAAATGTAAAAAAGTATTAAGAGTATGAAGAATATTTTAATAGTGTTATTAAACCTAACCAAGTAGGTTAATTTTTAAACTTCCACCATGATAAACCCACGATACCTAGGTCTGACAGTCATGCCAGACCCCAAAAAGCCTAGGTTTGACAACCATACCACATCCAAGCTCAAGCCCAAATAGTTTAGGTCTGGATGCCAAAACCCAAGCAGCTTGGGCCTCGATGCCAGACTCAAACGCCATGAATCTAGCAGTCATGCCAAACCCATGTTACTTGGGTCTGGCACCCAAGTAAGTTAGGTCTTGCTTGTTTGCTAGACCCAAGTAAACGAGGGTCCAACACGACTTTTTGAATTTAAAAATAATAAAAAATACCAAAATATCTCCAATGATTATAGAAAATTACACGAAAAATAGTATGAAAGAAAAACAAATACTCCTATATATGCAAGCTTATTTTTTTGTCTTTTTCAAGGTTAAAGATGTATTTTAACTATTTAACAGTTTGTGAAAGGTTAGAAAACCCCTGGATAACAAGTCATAATTTTGTTAATTTTGGAGGTAGAATAGTATTTTTACTATGTAAATAATCATGAAAAGACTACCATACCCCCGTTGAAACGTTTAATGACCAGTGAACCTAGGAAAAATATTGAAATACCCCCACAATCATTGCTCTAATTTTTTCAACTAAAAGGCAAAATGATAATTTAACTTTATGTGAAAAGATAACATTAGCCTCCTCTCAAGCCTTCAGAGCTTGGAAAATCAATTGTGCAAGTCTATAGTGGACTATGTCTTGGTTCATAGTACACATGCATAGGGTTGCCAAACCCAAACCGCTTGAGTCTGACATCCATGTCACACCCACTTGGGTTTGACAATCATGTCAGTCTGTGCCTAAGTCTGGCACCAAACATAGTTGCCAGATCCAAATAGGTTGGGTCTGACATTGATGCCAGACCCAAGGTGCTTGGGCCTGGCGTGGTTGCCAAACACATGCTCCTTCTTTTGAAAATATAGAAATTCATTTATAATTGTTCTAAAAAAATATTTATTTTGTATTTTCATCTTTTTCTTTTTTACCAAATATATTTTTATCTTTTCTATATTTCTTTCTTCTATTTTGGAACATTAACCACACGCTTCCCTAAAATTCACTCAATTATTTTTTTTTATTAATCTCCAATTTTAGTGAAGAAATCATCTAGAAAATTGCGCAAATTAAGATAGTCAAAAGGACAATAAGTCTTTTACATATACAATATTTTCTTTTCCTATAATATAATATATCAATTCAAAAGTTAAAAAGTTTTCTCTTATGATCATATATTTCAAATTTTTGTATATACTAATAGTTATAATGTAGAATAAACTCTCCTTGTAACAAACTTTGATAATTAGCTCATGCAACAACATCTCAAATTTAAAAAAACATTAACCATTTAAAAAACTGTCCAACATAGGATAGAAACATAAAATTAATATTTTCATCCACAATGCATACAAAAAAAAAAAAAAAAGTTTATGTTTGAAGACTTGAAATAAATCACTTAGAACTCAATATTTTTTTTTTCTATTCTTTTCTCTTCGAATATAACAAATTTATAAAATAAGTTGCACAAACAAAAGAGTTTGTATTTAAGTTCTACTGCATATGAATGAGAAATCTTGCTTGAATGAGACAATGTTTATTTTTGCAGTCCAATTGTTCTTATGAAAAAGTTTAAATTTTTTGACCCAGATACCTTGGGTCTAACAAACCATGCCAAACCCAAGGTGTGTGGGTCTGACAACCATGCGAGACCCAAGGTACTTGGATATGATAAACATGTCTGATTTAACAAACAACAAACAAAGAGGACAAATGTGCATTGTAGTTGTTAGGATAGAGAAAAGAAAAGAAAAACACAAACAATCGATCATCGACGGCAATCCAATCATTATCTATTTACATGCGTCATACCATGTGAAAGAGGACATGACTGCACTTCTAGTGAGACATCAGATGGCCAGATTTAGCTATCCATGAGCGTTACACGCAACTCCTTAATAGTACCATAATAATTCATAAAAAAATCTTTTAATCTGCAGTAATTTCACTGCAACATTTAACTTTTGTTATAAGCAGAGGATAATGCTTCGTTTGCCTTGTTTCTATTTTATTAAAACAATTATTAAAAAAATAATAGAAAACGTGTTGTGCGTGCATTTGTTTTTTTTTGGGACACTGAATTATTGTGTCGGGGAATCAGTCCTCGTGATTACAAAATGGTCCACTTTTAAACAGTAATGATATTTTATTTGATGTCTTGACAGAAAAATGGTCCCCTCGTGCCCAGAGGCTCAGAGCTGCTGGAGATCGATTCTGTTCGAGATATTTTAAAACATAATCCTTAAAAAGCTTCCCTAAATATACATCAACAAAAATCACACTGATTGGTGATGATAGCTTTGTGCAAGTAATGCTTCCATGGTGTACCCACTTCATATTAAAAAACATAGGTCTTGAATGTTACTTGTTTTTCTTTAGCTTCTTTCTAGTTTCAGGTATGCGTTGTCGAATCAATTCTTTTAAAATTTAATATTTTTTATTAAATCTAATTTATTGGGTTAATTTTGAAATCTTTTAATCTGACCTCCTGTCTAACCTGAGTTTAAGTTTAAACTATATAGGAGTTGATTTAACGTGATCCAGTCAACTTGACCGGTATAAATACATCCTGATGAATGAATAAACAAATTTCTTATGATGAAACTGACATAAAAAGCATTTTAACCCAACTTCTTACCTAACTCGATTTTAAAGTTAAACTATGTGGAAGTTGTCTCGACGTAACCTAGTCAACTTGACCAGTTCAAAGACAATCTGGTTGAGAGGAAAAAAAGATGAAACTAACAAAAATCTCTTGACTTATTTTTTTATTTAACCCGAGTTTAAAATAAAATTATGTGGGAGTTGTCTAGAAGTGATTCGGTCGACTTTGTCAGTATAAAATAATCCAGATGACTATTAAAAAAAATTAAAAATGAAATTTAGATCAATTGAAATGAAGAAAAGGGGGAAGGGAAAACATCGAGAGCAATTGAAAAAAAACACACACTTAATTTGAACAGTAAAACTCCATATTAATTCTCAAATATTTCATAGAAGTAATAATAACTTCAGCTCCTGAACACATCCATCTGCGGTCGCTTTCCATTAACCTATGGTCAAAAGTATTGCCATCTATTGTTAAGGGCTGTATAAAGATGAATTATCTCTTTCATATGTAATAACTACAGAAGAAGCTAATACAAATCTCATAATGAATGCAATTCATGGCTGTTTGACATGGTAATAGTAGTGGCGGTTTAAAGTATTTTTTGTTTAAAAATGCATCAAAATAAAAATTTTATTTTTTAAAAATTATTTTTGACATCAGCACATCAAAACGATCTGAAAATAAAAAAAAAATTATTTTAAGAAAAAAAAATTCAAAATTTTATATGCAACTGCTTTTGGGTTTCTAAAGTATGTTTGAGAGTGTGGTTGCGGTTGTTTTTCACTCAGAAATGTATCAAAATAATATATTTTTTTATTTTTAAAAAAATTATTTTTGATATTAGCACATCAAAATGATCTAAAAATATATAAAAAAAATATTAATTTGAAGCAAATAAAAAAATAAAATTTTTTTATTTTTTTTCAAAAGCGCTTTTAAAACGCCAAAACAAACAAGGTAACACACTTTTCTTGTTGTAACAAACACATCATTTTAAATAAAATTATTTTCATTAATTATATAAAATAAAATAAATTAGTGGATTTGTTTATCAAAATATTTAAGAGAGTTTATGTATAATTTATCAATGAAAATTAACTTAAATTTTTTTAAAATAAATAAGTATTGTAATGGTAACTTTATCTAGTTAATTGGACATTCCTATACAGGTTGAAAAGGAAACTATGTTGTGGCATTTTGAATAATAATTTTCTACCTATTTCTCTTATGAAGAAGGATGATAGCTGTACTGTGACAATGGTTATCAACATGAAAAGATTAGAAGAATTTTTATAGTTTTGAAAATAATGGTTTGATTATAAAGTTTTTTCTTCATAACTCTAAAGTTATTATTTATTCCAATAAAATTTATATTATTTTTATAATTTAATTATGTAAACATAGATATCATTTTTTATAAGTAAGTAAAAAAATTTTATAGTGCTGAAATTATTTTATAAATTAACTATTAATTAATATATCATGTCATTAATCCATGTTAAAAAAATTTAAAAATCATTAATTCATGTCAACAAATCCAAGAAATTAACTATTAATTAATATCTAACTATTTTACTTCTTATAACTGATTTATATAAACATATATAAATGTTATCTTTTAAAAGTAAATAAATCATAATGATCACCTCATAGAAATTTTTTTTAAAAAAACATTATCTCCTACTTATATCTTCAGTTTTTTGCTTTTCTAAATGAATCAATCTTGATTTACCTTCGTAGGAAGAGGCAATATTTCAATATGTAAAAAGTTAAAGTAATTATATTTTATGTTTGAAACTCACATCGAAAGAAGAAAAAAATAGGTTAATTGACAAATTTATTTAAAACAAACATCAATAATAATTCTTATAAAAAAAAACAATTACATTAATTTGGCTATTTAGACAAGTGATTGTTTCTCTTTAATTTCTCATATTAGTTGTTGTTCTAAATATAAAGTTAAATATAACTGATGATTTCTTGACTTTGTTAACATGGATGATGAAATGGTTAATGGCTCAAGTTGTAACTTAAGACTGGATTGCACAAATTTTTCTGCTTGTATTTTTTTTATAATTAATATAGGTGTTCAGGCAGTTTGTGTGTACCTCGATTAATTTTACAGGTCTTGAAGTTAACGATTATATAAATATCTAGTGACTCTGAAACAATTCAAACTTGTGATTATTCGAGAATAAATTTAAAATCTGAACAATAATTAAGTTTTTATGATTGTATTTTAAGATATTAGGTTGTGTCAAAAGTAATAGAAATGGAAGGAAGTCCTCAATTAAGTTAAAAAAACATTAATGGGAGCCAGTAATCAACAATTCATTTGCCCTTGTCCTCGTTTTCCTAATTACTGGTGTGCAAAGCAAATAATTAGGCGTGATTTTTTAGAAATTATTTTTAAAATTTATTTATATTTATTTACCATTAAAAAAAGTTAATTAACAAAAAATACTTTACAATCAAATAAAAATTTATCTTAGTTTTCTTGAAAATATTTTTCTTTTAATTTGGACGGAATATACTTTCTAAGAGATGTAAAAAATTCAAAAATATCATGTTATTTATTGGTTATATCAAATTTGATTCTCAATTATTTTTATTACTATGTATTTTATTATTATTATTTTCAATTTCATTTCTTCAAATTTGATATAATTTTATTTTTATATCAATTTTTATTTTCAAGGGTCTTGGGTTTGGCATCACTACCAGACCTATGCGCATGGGTCTGGCAGCCATACCAGACCCCCCCACGTTGGCAAACATGCCAGACTCACGTTACTTGAGTCTGGCACCCAAGTAAGTTGGGTCTTGCTTGTTTGTCAGACTCAAGTATATATGGGTCCAACATAGCTTTTTCAATTTAAAAATATTAAAACAATATTAAAATACCAAAATATCTCATATGATTATAGAAAATTACATAAAACACAGTGTGAAAGAACAAAAATACCCTCATATGCAAGCTTATTATTATTATTATTATTATTTTATCTTTTTCAAGGTTAAAGATATATTTTAACTATTTAATAGTTTGTGAAACGTTAGAAAACCACTGGGCAACAGGTCTTAATTTTGTTAATCTTAGAAGTAGAATAGTATTTTTACTATGCAAATAATCATGAAAAGACTATCATAGCCCCGTTGAAACATTTAATGACCAATGAGCCTATGAAAAACACTGAAATACCCCTACAATCAGGGCTTCAATTTTTTCAACTAAAGAGCGAAATGATAATTTAACTTTATATGAAAAAACAATATTAGCCCCCTTCCAAGCCTTCAGAGCTTGGAAAATCCACTGTAGAAGTCTACAATGCGCTATGTCTTAATTAGTCCATAATATACTTGCATAGGGTTGCTAGACCCAAACCGCTTGAGTCATGTCAGTCCGCGCCTAGGTCTGACAATCATGTCAGTCCGCGCCCAGGTCTGACACCAAACATGGTTGACAGACCCAAGTAGGTTGGGTCTGCCATTGATGCCAGACCCAAGGCGTTTGGGCCTAGCGTGGTTGCCACACTCATGCTCCCTCTTTTGAAAATATAGAAATTCATTTATAATTGTTCTAAAAAAATATTTATTTTGTATTTTCATCTTTGTCTTTTTAACCAAACATATTTTTATCTTTTCTATATTTCTTTCTTCTATTTTAGGACATTAACCACATGCATCCCTAAAATTCACTCAATTTTTTTTATTAATCTCTAATTTTAGTGAAGAAATCATCTATAAAATTGTGCAAATTAAGATAGTCAAAAGGACAAGTCTTTTACACATACAATATTTTCTTTTCCTACAATATAATGTATTAATTCAAAAGTTTAAAAGTTTTCTCTTATGATTATATATTTCAAATTTTTGTATATACTAATAGTTATAATATAAAATAAACTCTCATTGTAATAAATGTTGACAATTAGATCATGCAACAACATCTTAAATTTAAAAATGCATAAACCCTTTAAAAAATTGTCCAACACTTGGATAGAAACATAAAATTAATATTTTCATCCACAATGTATACAAAAAAAAAGAAAAGTTTTTGTTTGAAGACTAGAAATAAATCAGTTAGAACTCAACATTTTTTTTCCATTCTTTGCACAAACGAAAAAGAGTTGGCAGTTAAGTTCTACTGTATATGAATGAAAAATCTTTGCGTTGTCCAGTTATTTTTTTTGTAAAAAATTAATAATTATTTAGTATTTTTATAAAATCTAATCTAGTGTGTTAATTTTAAAATCTTTTAATTTGATCTTTTATCTAACTTGAGTTTAAAATTAAATTATGTAGAAGTTGATCTAACACGATCCAGTCAACTTGACCGGTCTAAATAAATCTCGATGGATCAACTTGAACCCATTTCATGGAGATAAACCAGAGTCATTAATTATTATTTGGAACAATGCTAACGCCACCATGCACATGCCAAGTACTTTTAGGATGATACTAATTCAGAACTGATACACTGCTAGGTGACACCGCCTCTATAGCACTACCAAGAGGCCATGCAGCTTCCATAAGTGAATTCTCGTATTTAAGTTGCCCTTCCAGTGAAAAGTTTTTCCGGGGATGAAGACCTGTGAATATATACATGACCGTACTGTAAGAATGGCAGAACGAGCTAAAAAGTGAAAATTTTTGTATTCGCGACAAATTATATATATATATATATATATATATATATATATATATATATATATATATATATATATAATAGATTTGTT
>Ga0307515_10018545_pt1 | contig 12579 bp, 6 predicted proteins | sample 17_EM_MG_FD_194513 | JGI IMG/M metagenome (GOLD analysis project Ga0307515, IMG submission 194513) | Populus trichocarpa ectomycorrhiza microbial communities from riparian zone in the Pacific Northwest, United States - 17_EM | ecosystem: Host-associated > Plants > Roots > Unclassified | place... | reverse complement strand
AGGCATATTGATTATTCCTTATGGAATCATTATGATGAGGATATATTCGCAGCTTTTCTTGAGCGTTCCACATCTCACCTCAACATTTGCATTAAGTTTGATTCCCCTTGGGAACCCACGTCCTGTGCGCCATATTCATTTACCGAGTTCCAGTTCGACCGCATCCGAACTCTTACTATATCTATATCTTCCAATGATCCATTCCCTCAGGAGTGGTCTACTATGCTCCGTAATTTGACACGGCTGATAATCCACCCTTCTCGCGAGACCGCCTACATGCTGCGAGGCGATTGTTTGCTCCACTGCCAAAATCTCGAGGAACTGGAGCTAAGAGGCGTTGGAATTTCATTTAATGACGAGTTCGTTTTACAGGGACTCATCCGACTCTCCTGGCAGGATGATTGGTTTTGCTCTCTTACCGCTACTTCCCTTAGGCGTCTCTTCGAACATACTCCGCATCTGAAATCATTTTCATTTTCCAGTTCATATGTTGTGGCCATGGAGGAAGTATATCTTGATAAGAGCAGTCTCCAGCCATTGCGCGAACTGACCTCTCTTCGGATCGAGTGTCTCTCGAGACATGCTATGGCCCCCTTCCTAACAGATTCATATTTTATACCCTCCCTCCAGCATATATCCCTTACGTCATGAACTCCCTTGTTCAGCATGCTGAGACGGTATCTCTTACCAAAATGACGCTGAAAGCCTCCCCATACTCGGGGTTCTCTCTTCATGAAAACCTTGTACAGCTTCTTGTGGTCCTGCGTCATTTTCGCAACCTCGAGAGACTTGAAGTTGCCACAGAAGGGCCTCACGACGGCTGCCGGATTATGACTATTCCAAATACTTCATCGCTTATTTATGCAAGCTGCTTTCGGAGTGTACTGCTCATCCAAATCTCCCCTCGTTGCGAACCATTCGCTTCCTTCGCTATGCACGGGAGTCAGTGGATGATATTATTGAAATGGTCAAAGCACGAACTGTGGCTGCTAAGGAATCACCGGACAAGGTGGCTCCGTTGGAATCTGTTACTTTCGAGGACTGCGAGTCACTTAATATGGACCAATATCGCCGGCTCAAAGCGGCGTTGGGACATAATAGTTCTTAAAGATTGCGAATTGCTATCTATGCGTGTCTATGAGTATGTGCTGGCTCGGTCCGGCAGGACGATCTCGACCGACTATCCATGCAACGGTGTGTGAAGCTGTAAACAAGAAGAGTGGTCAGCCCGGAGAGGATAGCCCACGTTCTCCATCTTGCTGTACATACGCTTTTCCTAGAGCGCGCATGCACAAATCAAATATTGCTTCGGCGTTTTGAGGCCTTTGTAAGAATTCCTTGTTATCGTTTGCCCTTAATTACTTAGTTCTCCAAAAACAATCGAATCCTAATGTATGAGGGCGATAAATGACTAGAGAATAGGTGTTGCGAAACATGAACAGTGGGCAAGTGAAGAATGATCTGATACTACGACAAGTGATGTACGCGAGTGTTTACCGTAGTGTCAGGTCATCCTTCACTTGTCCACCGTTCATACTTTGCACAACCGACATTTTGCTTTGCCATCGCAGGTAACTGGCCGATCCATTAGAGGCCGATCTGATTTACCTATAATGGTATTTTCAGGTCACCCACTGGTTCGACTACTCATAGTTTGATATTCAAGCATACTTTATTCGGAGCCTGCCACATTGCCACTTGGAACTCGACCACCCGCACCAGGCCACAGCCGTCAGTACTCCTATCAATATCATAGCGAACCTAGGGCTGACTTCACCTTTGACTTAGACGACATGAATAGCTTGCTTGCGTCTTTACAAAATTATGGTCCAGAAGACGAAACACGAACGACGATCCGGAAGATGATTCAGGAAAGGGAAGCATTGCTTGACTCCAGCCAATCCCTGCTCGACAGTGCGCGCAGTCAAAAGGAAATAGCGTCTAAAACAGTGGAGCGCTTACGCAATCAGCTTGCCGAGGCAGAACGCGCCGAAATTGTCGCTATTCACAGCTTCGATGCAGCGAAGAAGATCGTATCGGATATTCAAGATACTATTGCTGAACATAAAGCCCTCCTTCACCCCATCCGATGTCTCCCCTCAGATATATTGTGCCAAATATTCGAGTGCTGCATAGAGGACGATGACCACGCAGGAAACATGGCGGCTGCAATACGGCTCTCATCTGTGTGCCGTACCTGGCGTCTCGTGGCGCATTCTTTGGGTTCCCTCTGGAGGCAGATTGATTTTTCCTTATGGAATCTTTCCGATAAGGATATCTTCGCAGCTTTTATTGAGCGTTCCACATATCATCTCAACGTCAGCGTTGAGATTGGTTTAGATTGGAAACACATGTCCACTGCGCCATTCTCATTTACCAACTTCCAGTTCGACCGCATCCGAACTCTTACCATATCTATATCTTCCGATGATCCATTCCCTCAGGAGTGGTCTACTATGCTCTATAATTTGGTACGGCTGAGAATCTACGCTTATCGCGAGACCGCCTACGTGCTGCGAGGCGATTGTTTGCTCCACTGTCAAACACTCGAGGAGCTGGAGCTAGAAGGCGTTGTAATTTCATTTCATAACAATCTCGTTTTGCCGGGGCTCGTCCGACTCTCCTGGGGGGAGTATAATGATTACTCTCTTACCCCTATCTCCCTTAGGCGTCTCTTCGAACATGCTCCGCACCTGAATTCATTTTCATTTTTCAGTGTAGATCCTGTGGACATGGAGGAAGTACATCTTGATAAGAGCAACCTCCAGCCATTGCGCGAACTGACCTCTCTTCGGATCGAGTGTCCCTCCTCCGGACATGCAATGGCCCCTTTCCTACAGGATTCTTCTTTTATCCCCTCCCTCCAGCATCTATCCCTTTCGTCAGACGACATCTGCGACCTCATTGACTCCCTTGTTCAGCATGGTGAGACGGTATCTCTTACCAAAATGACCCTGGAAGTCTTTTCATCCGCAGAGTTAGCTCCTGATGACAACCTTGAACAGCGTCTTATGGCCCTGCGTCTATTTCGCAACCTCGAGAGACTTGAAGTTGTCACAGCGGGGCCTGATGACTGGCTGCCGGATTACGACTATTCCAAATACTTCATCACTTGTTTATGCAAGGTACTTTCGGAGTGTACTGCTCATCTAAATTTCCCCTCGTTGCGGATCATTCGCTTCTTGGGCTACGCACGGGCGTCAGTGGATGATATTATTGAAATGGTTAAAGTACGAACTGTGGCTGCTAAGGAATCACCAGACAAGGTGGCTCCGTTGGAATCTGTTACTTTCGGTGACTGCGAGCCACTTAATATGGACCAATATCGCCGGCTCAAAGCGGCGTTGGGACATAATGGTTCTTAAAGATTGCGTACTGCTATCTATGCGTGCCTATGAGTATGTGCTGGCTCGGTCCGGCAGGGCGACCTCGACCGACAATCCATGCAACGGTGTGTGAAGCTGTAACCAGGAAGAATGGTCAGCCCGGAGAGGATAGCCCACGTTTTACATCTTGCTGTACATACGCTTGGCCTAGAGCGCGCATGCACAAATCAAATATTGCTTCGGCGTTGTGAGGCCTTTGTAAGAATTCCTTGTTATCGGTTGCCCTTAATTACTTAGTTCTCCAAACACAATCGAATCCTAATGTATGAGGGCGATAAATGACTAGAGAATAGGTGTTGCGAACAGGGAATGTCGCGGTTAGGTTAGCACAGCCACAGCGGTCAATGACGGTTTTCGCGCGGTTTCAACTTTTCCCGCTGAGTTAGGGATGCGGCCGTTACATTCGATTAGTACATGATAGCTAGACCCTTTGGGCATAACGAGGCGGCACCTGTTGGACACCCAAAGGAATCTAGAGGACCCAGGGTCGAAATACTCGAAAAACCGCCAACGCACCGCGATCGACGGTTTTGCAAATTGCGACCCTGCACCGACCATTGCGGTCATTTCTGCACTGCCGTAACTCTTTAAGAGATCTATAAATTCTAGTACTACCGCGTACGGAAGCCTCATACCACATCTCATGACTCGCGGTTTAACCGCGACATTCCCTGGTTGCGAAACATGAACAGTGGGCAAGTGAAGGATGATCTGATACTACGACAAGTGATGTACACGGGTGTTTACCGTAGTGTCAGGTCATCCTTCACTTGTCCACCTTTTATACTTTGCACAACCGACATTTTGCTTTGCCATCGCAGGTAGCTGGCCGATCCATTAGAGGCCGATCTGATTTACCTATAATAGTATTTTCAGGTCACCCACTGGTTTGACTACTCATAGTTTGATATTCAAGCATACTTTATTCGGAGCCTGCCACATTGCCACTTGGAACTCGACCACCCGCACCAGGCCACAGCCGTCAGTACTCCTATCAATATCATAGCGAACCTATGGCTGACCTCATCTTAGACTTAGACGACATGAATAGCTTGCTTGCGCCTTTACAAATTTATGCTCCGGAAGACGAAACGCGAACGACGATCCGGAAGATGATTCAGGAAAGGGAAGCATTGCTTGACTCCAGCCGATCCCTGCTCGACATTGCGCGCAGTCAAAAGGAAATAGCGTCAAAAACAGTGGAGCGCTTACGCCATCAGCTTGCCGAGGCAGAACGCGCCGAAATTGTCGCTATTTACAGCTTCGATGCAGCGAAGAAGATCGTATCGGATATTCAAGATACTATTGCTGAACATAAAGCCCTCCTTCACCCCATCCGATGTCTCCCCTCAGATATATTGCGCGAAATATTTGAATGCTGCATAGAGGACGACGACCACGAAGGAAACATGGTGGCTGCAATCCGGGTCTCATCTGTGTGCCGTATCTGGCGTCTCGTGGCGCATTCTTTGGGTTCCCTCTGGAGGCATATTAAATTTTCCTCATGCCATCTTTCCGATGAGGGTATCTTCGCAGCTTTTCTTGAACGTTCCACATATCACCTCAACGTTTGCATTAAGTTTGATTCCCCTTGGGAACCCACGTCCTGTGCGCCATATTCATTTACCAACTTCCAGTTCGACCGCATCCGAGCTCTTACCATATATATATGTTCCGATGATCCATTCCCTCAGGAGTGGTCTACTATGCTCTATAATTTGGTACGGCTGAGAATCTACGCTTATCGCGAGACCCCCTACGTGCTGCGAGGCGATTGTTTGCTCCACTGTCAAACTCTCGAGGTGCTGGAGCTAGACGGCGTTGTAATTTCATTTCATAACAATTTTGTTTTGCCGGGGCTCAACCGACTCTCCTGGGGGGACCATGATGATTACTCTCTTACCCCTATCTCCCTTAGGCGTCTCTTCGAACATGCTCCGCACTTGAAATCATTTTCATTTTTCAGTGCAGATCCTGTGTACATGGAGGAAGTGTATCTTGATAAGAGCAACCTCCAGCCATTGCGCGAACTGACCTCTCTTCGGATCACGTGTCCCTCCTCGGGACATGCAATGGCCCCGTTCCTAGCAGATTCCTCTTTTATCCCCTCCCTCCAGCATCTATCCCTTGCATCAGGGGACATCAGCGACCTCATTGACTCCCTTATTCAGCATGGTGAGACGGTATCTCTTACCGAAATAACCCTGGAAGTCTTCTCATACGCACAGCTCGCTCCTGATGACAACCTTGAACAGCGCCTTATGGTCCTGCGTCATTTTCGCAATCTCGAGAGACTTGAAGTTGTCACAGAGGGGCCTGATGCCTGGCGGCCGGATTATCACTATTCCAAATACTTCATCGCTTGTTTATGCAAGGTACTTTCGGAGTGTACTGCTCATCCAAATTTCCCCTCATTGCGAACCATCCGCTTCCTTCGCTATGCACGGGCGTCAGTGGATGATATTATTGAAATGGTCATAGCACGAACAGTGGCTACTAAGGAATCACCAGACAAGGTGGCTCCGTTGGAATCTGTTACTTTCGGTGACTGCGAGCCACTTACTATGGACCAATATCGCCGGCTCAAAGCGGCGTTGGGACATAATAGTTCTTAAAGACGGTGTATTTCTGTCTATTTGCACCTATGAGCATGTGCTGGCTCGGTCCGGCAGGGCGAACTCGACCGGCAATCCATGCAACGGTGTGTGAAGCTGTAAACAAGAAGAATGGTCAGCCCGGAGAGGATAACCCACGTTTTACATCTTGCTGTACATACGCTTGGACTAGAGCGCGCATGCACAAATCAAATATTGCTTCGGCGTTTTGAGGCCTTTGTAAGAATTCCTTGTTATCGTTTGCCCTTAATTACTTAGTTCTCCAAAAACAATCGAATCCTAATGTATGAGGGCGATAAATGACTAGAGAATAGGTGTTGCGAAACATGAACAGTGGGCAAGTGAAGAATGATCTGATACTACGACAAGTGATGTACGCGAGTGTTTACCGTAGTGTCAGGTCATCCTTCACTTGTCCACCGTTCATACTTTGCACAACCGACATTTTGCTTTGCCATCGCAGGCAGCTGGCCGATCCATTAGAGGCCGATTTGATTTACCTATAATAGTATTTTCAGGTCACCCACTGGTTCGACTACTCATACTTTGATACTTTATTCGGAGCCTGCCACATTGCCACTTGGAACTCGACCACCCGCACCAAGCCACAGCCGTCAGTACTCCTATCAATACCATAGCGAACCTATGGCTGACTTCACCTTTGACTTAGACGACATGAATAGCTTGCTTGCGCCTCTACAAAATTATGGTCCAGAAGACGAAACACGAACGATGATCCGGGAGATGATTCAGGAAAGGGAAGCATGCCTTGACTCCAGTCGATCCCTGCTTGAAAGTGCGCGCATTCGAAAGGAAATAGCGTCTAAAACAGTGGAGCGCTTACGCCATCAGCTTGCCGAGGCGGAACGCTACGAAATTGTCGCTATTCACGGCTTCGAGGCTGCAAAGAAGACCGTATCGGGTATTGAAGATACTATCGCTGAACATAAAGCCCTCCTTCACCCCATCCGATCTCTACCCTCAGATATATTGTGCCAGATATTCGAGTGCTGCATAGAGGACGACTACCACGCAGGAAACATGGCGGCTGCAATCCGGCTCTCATCTGTGTGCCGTACCTGGCGTCTCGTTGCGCATTCTTTGGGATCCCTCTGGAGGCATATTGATTATTCCTTATGGGATCCTTCCGATGTGGATATCTTCGCTGCTTTTCTTGAGCGTTCCACATATCATCTCAACATTCGCATTGCGATTGATTCCAATTGGGGACACGTATCCTCCGGGCCATTTTCATTTACCGGCTTCCAGTTCGACCGTATTCGAGCTCTTACCATATATATATATTCCGATGATCCATTCCCTCAGGAGTGGTCTACTCCGCTCCGTAATTTGACACGGCTGAGAATCTGCTCTTTTCTCGAGACCGCCTACATGCTGCAAGGCGATTGGCTTCTCCGCTACCAAACACTCGAGATGCTAGAGCTAGTAGGCGTTTCGATTTCATTTAGTAATGATTTCGTTTTATCAGAGCTCATCCGACTCTCCTGGAAGGACCATGATTATTACTCTCTTATCCCTACCTCCCTTAGGTGTCTCTTCGAACATGCTCCGCACCTGAAATCATTTACATTTCTCAGTTTATATCCTGTGGACATGGAGGAAGTATATCTTGATAAGAGCAACCTCCAGCCATTGCGCGAACTGACCTCTCTTCGGATCGAGTGTCCCTCCTCGAGACATGCTATGGCCCCCTTCCTAAAAGATTCATCTTTTATCCCCTCCCTCCAGCATCTATCCCTTATGTCAGACGACATCAGCGACCTGATTGACTCCCTTGTTCAGCATGGTGAGATCGTATCTCTTACCAAAATGACCCTGAATGTCTCCCCATACTCAGAGTTCGCTCCCGATGACAACCTTGTACAGGGTCTTGTGGCCCTGCGTCATTTTCGTAATCTCGAGAGACTTGAAGTTGCCACAGAATGGCCTGATGACTGGCTACCGGATTCTGGCTATTCCAAATACTTCATCACTTGTTTATGCAAGGTACTTTCGGAGTGTACTGCTCATCCAAATTTCCCCTCGTTGCGGATCATTCGCTCCCTTCGCTATGCGCGGGCGTCAGTGGATGATATTATTGAAATGGTCAAAGCACGAACTGTGGCTGCTAAGGAATCGCCGGACAAGGTGGCTCCGTTGGAATCTGTTACTTTCGAGGACTGCGAGCCACTTACTATGGACCAATATCATCGGCTCAAAGCGGCGTTGGGACATAATAGTTCTTAAAGACGGTGTATTTCTGTCTATTTGCACCTATGAGCATGTGCTGGCTCGGTCCGATGGGCGGTCTCGCCCAACCGTCCATGCGGCGGTGTGTGAAGTTGTAAACGAGAAGAAAAGATCGGTTCGGAGAGGATAACCCATGTTTTCATCTTATTGTACATACGCTTGGTCTATAGCGCGCATACAAAAATCGAACATGGCTCGAGTGTTGTGAGGCCTTTGTAAGAATTCCTGGTTGTCTTTCGCTCTTAATCGCTTAGTCCCCCAAGTGCAATCGAATACCAATGTATTAGGATGATAAACAAGTAGAGAATAGGTGCGCGAAGTAGGACGGTGGACAAGTTAGATCGATACAGCCTTTAACCCAGAGGTAAGGAAGACATCCAACGCACAAAGACTCTCTTGACTTCCTTGATTTGTGGCCGTGGCCCCATGGAGCTACTTCGCGGATTTGGTCGAGTCCAAGGTTGACCACGCATGTGAAGTGACAAACTTGGACCTTGATGACAACTCCACCTCCGAAGAGAAATTCGAGACAAACGTGGCGGGCAGCTTCAAAGCAACTACCAGCACAAATCAATGTCTCTCGTATCTTCGCCGAGCCCCAACAGTCTACACCATCGACGTCCGCCACCTCTGTCCTTGAATCCAAGCTGCCGGCGCCCTCAGAGTTGTTGGAGACGACAGAAGAGAAGAAACGACAGAAGAGGGAACGCGATCCATCGCCCATGAATCAAGCCGTCACGGCTGACGATGCAACGTCGTGCCAAGGTGGCTCGACAGCCGCTGAGCCTCCGTTGGAGAGGCAGTACTCGAATAAGCGTGTAAAGCGGAGTGCTGATGTCCCCGAAAGTACAGAGAGTGCAGAGAGTACGATACGACGGAAGAATTCTGTGATGAACGGTGGATGGTTCAGTCAGCGTGGTCGGGAGCGTCCATCCAAATCCAAATCGGTGTTCGAACGAGTGGAGGGCGACATAGTATCCACGCAGAGTACTACATCTCTCCAGCTCCAGCCCCCCGGGACCTCCCAGCCGACTCCAACGTCTACTCCTGCTTCGCAGACACCGACCCTTCAACATCCCTCTAACACAACTCCTGTAACATCTGACTCTCAGGCTGAGCCTATTGTGATACCCGTCAAGGCGGCTACAAATCCCAATATTACCTATTCCAATTCACCGGCCGGTGGAGGGTGGCTTGGTTCATTACGGCGCGCTCCTTCTCAGCCAGCCAAGTTACAGGAGCCACAGCCATCTACTATGCCAGCAGTAGTTTCGGAACCTACCCAGATGGACCTTGATTCCCCATCTACCCTCCCAGCTCGAGTTCCGAGTTCTAAACCCCCAGCTCGAACAGGCTGGTTCGGTAAATCCTCCTCCTCGTCGCCGGCGCCTATCCAACAACCACCCCTAGACCAGTCTATCCCACCGTCTCCTACTCCTTCCTTGCGCGTCATTGAACCTCCAACTCTGTCATCCGCAGCACCTGCACCAGCGGCGGTCACGGTGGACACTGTAGCAGCGCGGTATATGCTTAATATCCCGTTGCTTGGTCGATCGAAGATGAAAGCGCAAGAGGAAGTTGTAGCCGAGGGCCAAGGTACGCCCCTCTGCTATGCTCGTCTGTTTTACTAAAACCAAATTTAGAACTGATAGCCACCATAACACCTTCTCCACCGTTAGTCAAGGATGGACCATCGACTCAGTCCTCACCTCCGAAAGCGCCGTCCGTGACTGTGAGCGAGCCTGCTCCTTCGTCCGCGTCAACGGGATGGTGGGGGAGCATCGGCCTTAGATATGGTGCCGGACCGAAAGCGATCGAGGATAATGGTGAACAGGTAACTCATACTGCACACGAGGAAGCCTCTTCAGCCCCGAACATCCCTTCCCCGCGACCTCAAACGGCGACCTCTTTCCCGTCAAGCGTCAAGCAAAAGTATCTGTCAGGAATATCCCCTCCTGGTGGATCCTGGCTTATGCCATGGGGCTGGTCTGGGAGCAGTGGGCCTACGCTGGGCGAGAAGACCGAGGCAGAGCGTATTAGAGATGCGGCACTTGCGAGGCCCGATCCATCGCTCCTATCGTCACAACCACCTTCGATAGAGGTTGACGAACAGCTCAACGTGACAAAGCTTGCAAGCAGTGCACCAACAACTGGGTTAGGACTAGAGATTAACCCAATTATGATGGACATGCAAGAGAACCGCACAAGCTGGATAAACTTCCTCTCCCTTCGTGCGGCGCATAGGTATCGCGTTGTAACAGAATCAGGGGAGCCGGTCGTGCAAGAAGTGGGGGAAGTCATGGATTTAGCGGCCGATCCTGCCTTTCCACCACCTGAAGAGTTCAAAATAGAAGAAACGGTGAAGGCCCAGAAGGGCAGTCGATGGATGGGTCAATGGAAACAACCCAAAGGCGCACTCGGCCCACCGCCCAGTTCACCAGGGAAGAAGGGCTCCGAATCCCCCACCCCGAATCCCATGCCTCCTTTAACAGACTCGGATTCAATCAAAGCCAAGACCGAACTCACCTCCGGGAAGGACAAAGAAAAGCGTGCCCGTCCACCAAACATGCTCCTCCCGGCTTTTGAGGATACGTTCTACACTCTCCCGCGATGTGTATTGCCGTATCGCCCTCCGCCCCCTCGAAGTGGCAATGCCACGCTCAAAACACTAAAGAAGGTCGGGGAGTTGGTTAGTGGGGTCTTGCTGGGGAAAGTAGAGAGTAGTACAGACGAGGCAGAAGGTGGTGTACGGGAGAAAAGGAGCGAAATGAGGGAATGGCAGATCCGACATGGACGCCTTCCTAATCCAGGTGCCCGCCCTGTGCCGCCCACGTCACCAAGTTCGCCTAGCTCTATGCGCTCGACGTTCTCTGGCCCCTCCCGCCCGCGCTCCAACTCGGCCAGTCACCCGCGAAATCCAGAGCCATACCCACTCTTGGCGGCCCGCGACGTGGGCGCCGACCTCCCACGCGTGGGCGAGGTCCTCTCCCTCCCTGATGTTGGCGAGCTCTATACGACGAAGCGCATTGTCGTCATTGGGATACACGGGTGGTTCCCAGGGACGATTATGCGCACATTGTTGGGCGAGCCGACGGGGACAAGTCCAAAGTTTGCAAGTATGATGAAGGAAGCTATCGAGACGTTCTTGAGAGCGAAGGGGATACGACTGGAGTGCGATACTGAGGGGCAGGGAGGGGAGCAGGGAGGGGAGCAAGGAGTGAAAATTACTTGTATACCGCTTGAAGGCGAGGGCACCATTGAGAGACGGGTCGAGAAGTGCGTATCATACCGCGAATGCTGGACGGCGACCTGACGCTTGCATAATAGGCTCTACCTTGATTTTTTGTCCAACGAGACTTGGGTTGAGGATTTGCATCAGTACGTTGGCATATCCCTCCCTTTCCACACTAATCTGACCTACCTATCTATGAACAGGGCAGACGTGATTTTCATAGTCACCCACTCGCAAGGCTCGATCGTCTCTACCCAGCTCCTGGACCGGCTAATTCAAAAGGGCCACATACACACTGGAAAGAACTGGGAAATGGTCCAACGCGCGACGGAGATTGTTCTGGACGCCAACTGTTTGCCTCTTCCGCCTGACGCGATGACACAACGAAGGAGCAAGCAGCGAGTATGTTGTTTGGCGCTGTGTGGGATTCATCTTGGCCCCTTGACATATCTCAACACGAGCTCGGTCGTCAATCCGTATATCCAGTACTTTGAAAGCGCGGCTGCCAGGGAGTTGTTTGAGTTCCAGGTATGCTAATGTGACGTGGTATGTTGGACAAGTATAGTAGAGTGCTAATAATGTGCCTACAGGATACTGAGAGCCAGGTCAGCAGGACGTATGTTGCTGCCTTAGAGAATGTACTGGATCATGGCGTAAGCGCATTTGCCCGACCAAGGCGATCAGGCGGTGTATTGATAAATGCCCCAGGTCAAGTTCGTATATGTCGCTTCGTTGGATGATCAAGTTGTCCCCGTAAGCACCACCCAATCATACGTCCATCTCTTCTTTACGCAGGAATAGATATATTCCGGTATCTTTACTTCCGTCAACCACCCTCGGATTCTCCGTGCACTCTATCTCGATGGGGATGCGTATAGGTACGGTTCTTGGAGCCTTCATCTTTAATCAAGGGTTACTAATTATCGTACCTCCGCAGTTCCTCCGACTTCCTCTCGAACCTCCTTATTCTACTCCTTCGTATACGCAACGCCGGAATCGATGACGGCGGCCTTTTGACCCACCTTTCTGAGGCGACTGCTGGTTCCCTAAGTGGTGTTGGCCATTCAAGCGCCTATCTCGATGGAGGTGCCTATAC
>Ga0307515_10018544_pt1 | contig 12579 bp, 8 predicted proteins | sample 17_EM_MG_FD_194513 | JGI IMG/M metagenome (GOLD analysis project Ga0307515, IMG submission 194513) | Populus trichocarpa ectomycorrhiza microbial communities from riparian zone in the Pacific Northwest, United States - 17_EM | ecosystem: Host-associated > Plants > Roots > Unclassified | place... | reverse complement strand
TGGGTGGTGGTTGTGGTTAGTTTGGGGTTGGTGGGATGGGATGGGATGGGATGGGAGGGCGATGTGGGGTGGAGTCATAGGGGGCGAGGTTAAGGTGAGGGAGAGGTGGTGGTGTTCTGCCTGGCATAGGTGCTAGAGAGGAGGGGGAAGGAGCGGCTTGCTTGGACTGGATACTATTGCGTTTTGAAGCCTTGGAGAGCAGAAGGATCTGGGTGGGGGGATCTCAGGGGTGACGCACTAATCTTCGGAGAGACCGGGCATGCATATATCCACGCGGCGAACATCTGTGGGGGAGCTCTAGTGCGACACGCGGATTAGTAGCTACTTCATCAACTAGAGTAGGACTTCCCACAATCTGCAATACCCGCTTCTGCTTGCGTTTGCCGGAGCAACACGCCATAACTCGCTGGAAGGCAGCAATGATTCCCGCAGACGAGTCCATCTTTGCCGACAGTGTGATTGAAAAGAAGGACAAATTGCAATAAATAAGCAGGCATTTGAGAATGAAGATGCAGTAAAAGGATTAGCACACGCTTGCTCAATGCTAAAAGAACGGACAGCCAGACACCAATCGTACAGAGCGGCCACGGGAAACGAGTGTCGGATGAGATGAGCACCGCGAAGGTGGTTACTCAAGTTTGTGGTGACTAGAAATGTCTTTCAAAGCTCCTGAAGGCTATATATGAACAGTCGGATATGAGGCGTTCCTGGTGAATTCTCATGGAGATGAGTTGCCACGCGAGGAAACACCCATTCCTTGCCTTCGAAATCAGACAATACTGAAGTTTCACATTCCTTGTTTCCAAGTTTATGAAGCGGAACACGGGATTGACTATCCGGAAGCTCAAGGAATGCTGATTGCACAAGACTTATGGGCTTATTGTAGTACCTTTGCGCTCTCCTGAAAATCAAAATGTAGAACTGTAGTCATCTCATCACTCAAGCTCATCAATTCAGCAAAGGAATGAGTTTGAGAAATTATCTTTTAGATGCTTCGGTAATGCGCATTTAAGGAAAAAGCTGCTTCCAAATCTTGTTCATTGATGCTCTATATTCGGTAACTTCCTTTGCTAAACACTTGTGCTACGTTCCTTGCATCTCAGGGCACATTCCACAGCTAGACCTTTAGCGCGCAGACGACGCGTCTGTGAACATAAAGCCGTATAGCATAAGTTCTGCGTTATAAGTCGATTGGTCTCAAATTAGTGACTCCAAGGATAAAGTTTCACAGACGAACATATCATCTAACCAGATTATTTCACCAAAGCGGAGTCAGGCGAAGACGTGTTTATGCCACTTCTATACGCATAGAGACCTTGCTTCTCAGGTTAGCTTAATACCATCCAACAGGTCCCCCATGCGTGGCAGGTCGCATGGAAACAAGAGAGTGCTCTGCCACTAACAATAATACTTAGTCCATACCGTATCGATACGCTTTCTATTTCGGGTAATCCTTGATGTGATAGCTTTTCAGCTTCACAAACTGGTCAAAGCCAAACTTGCTCAGAGTCTGTCCCTTCCCAGAGTTTTTCCATCCTACCCAGGCGAGGTCCTAGAAGCGGTTAGCAACTAGTAGCTATAAGTGCTGCACGTCACTCACTGGGCTTGGGTAATCACAGCGATTTACAAATACTGTTCCTGCTTCGACATCGTCCGCCAGTTCATGGCCTTTGGCAACATCCTTGGTCCAGATACTCGCGGTAAGGCCAAACTGACTATCGTTCATCAACCTAATGGCTTCCTTATCACTCTTTACTTTCATTACGGGGATAACTGGACCAAACGTCTCCTCCGTCATGACAGTCATGCCATGCGTGACCTCAGTCAAGAGGGTCGGAGGAACGTAGTTGCCATCAGCGGGAGGAGATTTGAATGATTTGTTCTTTGGTGTTAAGTCCTTTGCGCCTTTATCAAGAGCATCCTTTATGTGAGAGCGGATGGTTTCAGCCGATCTCTTCGACACGACAGGGCCAATGTGCGTTTTAGGGTCGAAAGGATCCCCAAGCTTATAGCCTTTTAGAACTTCCTGTATGGCAGCAACAAACTCGTCGTGGATTTTCTCATCCACATAGACTCTCTCGATGCTGCAACAGCTCTGTCCGGAGTTGAAGACCGCACCGTCCACGATCTCTTCGGCGGCCCATTTGACGTCAACATCAGATCGAACGTAGGCTGGATCCTTGCCACCGAGCTCAAGGCCAACGCGCACTGCGACACGATCGCTTGCAGCACTCTGTACAGCGAGCCCACCCGCTACAGAACCTGTGAAGCACACAAGCTGTATTTGAGGTGATCGGACCATAGTCTCGATCAGCGTGAGAGAGCCGCAGTGAAAGTATTGGATAACGCCTTCTGGAAGACCTGCCTCAGTGAATACCTGCTGGACATGCTCGGCAGTGGTGGGGGTTTGAGGTGAAGGCTTGAGGATAACAGAGTTTCCAGCGAGCAGGGCAGGCACGATCGAGTTCACAAGAGTCAAATAGGGATACTAGACAAGCTTTAGTGGACCAGATGTCTAGGCGCGAGTGAACATAATACCGACATTCCATGGGAATAGGATGAGCACAGGACCAACAGGTACTTTTTTGATATATCTTTTGAAGCCCTTCTCAGCTTCACCGTCGGTGTCGCTCAAAGCTTCATCGCTAATTTTCAGAAGATACTCGCCACGTGCTACAGCGGTGGTGACCTCTTTCGCAGTATATGCAATGGGCCGCCCCATCTGCTCAGTGATCTCTTTGGCCAGATCATCTTGCTTGCCCTTGAGCAATTTGAGAGCCTTTTTCACGATATGCTGTCTGTCAGCGAGGGAAGTTCGGCGATACGAGTCGAAAGCGTTTGTGGCGCCCGCGGGAAGGGCTTGGAGATCAGCATCCGTCAAGCCCTTGCGGGTCAGGATGGGCTTGTTCGTGATTGGGGAAATGGTGGTAAGGGTTTCAACAGACATGATGACAGCTCGTACAGCTAAGGATTAATTGCAGGAGGGCCGCGCAAGAGGGCGCCACTGTCGTACGGTGGAATTACCATCGCAAGTGCCCTCGCCGATGCCGGCTGACGTTTCGTTTGAGGATCGTGAGGGATTAATGTCTTAGCCACCCACACGAGTCAGCCACCCACCTGAGCCACCTGCCAATCATCCAAATCACCCCTTTTAAATCAAAATACCTTTTCACTACACTACAGCTATAGCCTCCCCATATAAATCGCAACCGCTTAATTAAAAGCCCTAAATATAACTTATATTTAAATATTTAAAAGTTAAATATTTTTAATTTAAATATATAATTTATTACTTCTTTTTACTTACTATTAAAAAATAATTTTAAAAGCTTTAAAAGCTTTTAATTCTTAAAAATATATATAAATAATTTTAAATAAATGGCTAAATTCTTTTTAAAGTTTAATTTATTAAATACTTTAATTAAAAATTAGTTTACTTTATTTTATAACTTAAGTTTTAAATATAAAGCTAAATATTTTAAAATATTTTAATTAATATATAAAGTTATACTTTTAAAAACTCCTATTATTTAATAGTTTTAATAATTATAAAAACAATATATATTAATTTAATTTATAAAGCATTATAAAAGGGTTTCTTTCTTTTTAAATTACTATTTTATGTAATATATAACTAGATTAGGGATTAGGTTTGTTAATGCGTATTATAAGCTTAGCTAAGTAAGCATACCGAAAGAGAGTAAAGGCTGGAATAGCGAAACGGATCCAAGAGTTAGAGCAGGAAGAGGATAGGCTAGTAAAGGCACTGCAAGAACTTAAGGATATAGATCTAGGACAGATCTGGATAGATAGTAAGTCGAAGGACTTAACGGAGCAAGCCCTTGCCTGCTAGTAAACGAACTAATAGGATTAGATTAGTGGATCGATGGGATCGAAGAATAAAGTCTCGGTTTAACTAAGGACGAGATCGAAGGATCATAAGGATCGAACACTAAGTGGGCGATCCTAATGAGTTCGGAAGACTACAGAGATTTCCATTTGTATGGCGTTAGAATTGTATTTAAGAACACACATTCTCTTACCTAGATAGAACCCTCGTGATTAACTCAAAGTAATATAAAACACCTAGTTGATATTAGTCATTCACGCTCACTGGCGAGTCATTGTTATCTTTATATCCCTACTCAACATATACAATACGAATCAGCCCGATACCCAGTCATTTATACCTGCGTTACAAGGTATAAAGGATTAGCGTAAAGTATATCATAGCGCGAGTGTTTGGCAATGTCTCTGGCAGACCCGAAGAGAAGGTTAGTGAAAGCCACATGGCCTACACTCCCCTTCTTATCAGGTACGGCTGAAGATTTCATCTCAATCAAGAACATCCTCAGACGCGCGCTAGACAAAGTTGGAAAGGTTTAGTTTCTGTCATCGCAAATACATGGAAGGGCGAAGGATGGAGGATTCTCATGATCAGACATGAACAGAAAACAATCGTCGGCGAGCGTCATTTCTGCTCTAAGCTTCCTATGTTTGGTTTGATCAACCCATAGGAGCCTCAAATCAACCATTACACGACATTTAAATGCATATGCAACTGAAAATCTTGGGGGATCAACGTGCTGAAAATGGAATTTGCCCCGGATGTCTCACAACTCACCTGCCAATACGTCTGTTGGAGTTACCAAGCCCATTGTAAACGTCTTCTCGAAACGAGGCCCCGCCAGACGGACCCGCCAGAAGGGGCCGCACGTAATCTGAACTAAAGTTTAAGCAAAAAAGACTAAAACAGTCGACTTGGGTCCCAAAGAGGCCCACTAAAATAAGAGGAGCTGAACTACGATGCTACTACTTGATAAGCAAGCTCATGGACCCCATGAGTAGCCAAACCGCTTAGCTTTGCGGTCGAGCAGGACCCTGATACGTTTCCAATACAGCGGATCACCGATACTCGTTTCTCATTGGATCATCTGGATGAGTCGTAAGAGTTCCGCCCCCCCATTAGAAGGCAGCAGCGAGTGAGCAAGGCAAATACCGCTTCGCTTGATAGAGCGTACCGTCAAGCCGGTAACGCGGTGACATTTTGGGGGGGAGGGGCCACGGTGAGCGAGAGTCGGAGTAGGAGTGGGCGGCATAGTGTGGATACAGAGGAAGAAGAAACTTCTCACGCCTGGCATTCGCAACAATCCCATCTTTATCATTGGCCAAATTCGATGCGCGACGTTTTTAGGAGTTCGGTAGCTTCGCTTACCAACGGGCGTAGTCTCCCGCTCATCGCGTCCCGGTATCAAGAAGGGGGATGTAGCCATCCACACGCTGGTTCAGGACGGATTCGTGAAGCTAACACTGCAGGCCAGAGACTATGTTCGTGGTGTGAGAGATGAGGGTTCTTCTGGGTTCGCTTGCCAGCGTGCCAATGAGTAGGAACACAAACTCTCGCAGACACTGCTCCCATTGTTTGGTGTTGAGGGTGCAAGGCTGGCGCCACGCGGAACAATCCTTCCCGTTCCTTAACAGGACAAGGGTAATGATCCAACTCACACCTCATCCAGCGCCCAAGATTCTCTCCGCTCGTGTGGGGGGGGCTCTATGCAAGTCACGACTCAGCGATAGCCACTGCTGCGCGTAAACTAGTTTCCTGGCTTTTGGATGGCTTGACAGCAAGCCAGAATTCCGATTTCTCGGGTCTCTTGGCAGCAGTTCAGACTGCTTTAGTTGCTTACAGTACTTGGGCTCGCTGCCTTGACTCAGGTCGCAAACGATGGCTGTGTAACCGGATTTCTTGAAGAAAGTGGAATTAGGGTTTGCAATAAGTTGTGGCTTCAAACTCAATATCTTAGGCTGTGTCACTCTCTTCTCCTTGAGCCATGCAATACCCGCACTGGAGTGACCTGAGTTGTCAGAGGTGGGTTCGAAAAATGTTCGAACATTGTACAGAGAGAGAAGTTCCTTGCGATTCTGGATGTAATATTAACGATCGCCCGGGGGAATGTATCCGAGTCAGAACAACCTCTGGAAATTGACGTTCCTGCAGTAACGCAGGCGACCAAGATGATAGAATGACAGAGAATAAATGGGCAAGGACCCAGCCGTTGAAATGCGGAGCGATCCGTAAGCTCTACAGTATGGAAATAATCTCAGGGGTGGCGTAGATCATTCCATCTCACGGTATCGCAAGGTTGCTAGATCGTCTCCGTATCCTCACTGTCATCAGACACTAACCTCAGGTTAATTATTTGATCGGAGCAGGCAAGTAAGTGGGAAGGCGAAGGAGAAGGGCCATAGCGCCGTCATCTGCTCTCTGCCACTCATGGTGGAGGCGGGCAACGGGCTGTTAAGACTGTCGCGCTGGGAGGAATAACTCGTACTGGAGGGTATAACGGGGAGTCGGCCAGCGGGCGTGGCAGAGGAGAGATGCACGTCGGCTGGCCGTTTTTTCGAGCGGAAGCACCTTCAATCGCCGTCGCTCGCCAATCAAGATGGCGGAGGGTTTCCGTAACGGCCTGATCGCCCTGAACATCGCGAGAGGCGGGCCCCATGGTGGTTTGCGGTACGGTGGGTGGATTCGCCGCCAATATCACTTTTGATTCCGATCCTAACCCGCGTTGAGAGATCGGGGTGCAGCCGTCAAAGTTGCGGCACTGGCGATCCTAGAGGCGCTGCTGTGGCATCCTCTTGGCTGTCATGGCTTTTGCTCCATCTCGTTTAGACAGCCCATGTGGCCTTGGAGGACTTCTGACGCGCGGTGCAACTAGCCCCGGAGGTAGACGCATCGAAAGTATGCCGTCCAGTATTGGCCACCCTGGTAAGAATTGGGCTGGCTTGCACCTGTCAATGATTCCCTGTGCTATACCCCGCGACTCCGCTAAGGCGGAGAGGCGGTTGGCCAGGTATATTGTACTCAGGCACACCGCAAAGTTCCATCGAGCTATTACTACCTTTCGACGACGGGGCACTGTGTGCTTCGTGACTCCTCGCTGTTGCTTCTAGCCTGACTCTTTCTCTACCTCCTCACCGCACGCGTGCTCAGAGTACTAGTGACGACTATCAAATATCCACCCTCACCATCCTGTCTCTGCTGCGTTGTCACTGGTGCAATTGTGGCCGAGGCCGCGGAAGCTTAGCACTATGATTTCCACCAGTCTTCATCAATATACCCCGGCGTTCAGCCATCTGCCCACGCCGAACATGGTGAGCCATGAGCAACACCTCTCTTCGCAGCACATGGGAGCATCTGGGCTCGACACGCTGGCTCACACCTCGCAATACGCGCTGCAATTCCACCAGAGCAGAAACGTCCTTCCCAATGGGAAGGGCATTGTGAAGCAGCGCCACCATCCTTATAGCAATGGGCCGATCGCTGCAGCCCCCCGCAGCCAACGAGACGCAATGATTCACGAACGGTCGGGCAGAGGAACATCTGCCTCTGGTCCAGTGCGACGAAGGATCAGCAGGGCGTGTGATCAATGCAATCAGTTGAGAACGAAATGTGACGGGAAAAGCCCTTGTGCGCATTGTATGGGTGAGTTTAACGGAACATCCGGCGTCTGTTTGTCGTGGGAATCTAATCTTTCGCCAGAGTTCGGTTTGACATGCGAATACGTTCGCGAACGCAAGAAGCGAGGAAAAGCATCTAGAAAAGACATCGCACAGCAGCAGGCAGCCGCAGCTGCGGCTGCAGTCAATGCGGCCACTGGAGAATCTAGTCATGGAAGTCCGCAATCAAGGAACGGATTTTCCTCAGACGACCAGAACATGACCGACTCTACTAACGGGCATGAAAGAATCGTAGATGGTTCAAGGTCGATGAGCGATCTTCCACCTCCAACTCCGCCGCCTCCAAGGTCTGCCAGTATGGCCAGCAGCCGTACGATGGACGGGAACGGAATGTACGGCAGGATGGTTTCCATGTCTCGAACGATGAGCATGGGAACTGTCGACAACATGTCTGAGAATGGAGTCCATCACCAAATGACAGGTTCTAGTGATGGAGTGGGAGCTGGCATGCAAGCCCCTCGACTTTCAAGCAATAGGGTCCACGATCGCAACGTTCCTATGGTCGGAATGGCCGATTACAGCTCCATGGAAGACTTCCGCAATCTCATGCACCCTTCAGCTGCAGCAAACGGGCATCCTATGTTGCAGAACGGTGCCAATGTACTTCCCCATCCGATAATACCTTCCAACAGCATGCAAGACTACTCAGACAGTTCTTACTCGATGCTGAGCCCACAAAGCCAGCAAGGGCCGCCCATTGCTTTCCGGATGTCTACCGGAGAGTCACCTTTGCCAGGCTTCATAGGAAGCTCGCCTGCCACAGAGTCTTCTAGCTGGTTGTCTTTACCGTCTCCATCTGCTACCCTGTATCCTAGTGCAGCGCATATGGGCACGTCTCAAGCATTGCGCTACCCAGTATTGCAGCCGTTGCTTCCTCATCTTGGTTCCATTATTCCACCCTCGCTTGCTTGCGACTTGTTGGAACTTTATTTCCAGAGTTCTTCTTCCGCTTTTATGCAGCCTCTCTCTCCGTACGTTCTTGGTTATGTCTTCCGCAAACACTCTTTCCTGCGGCAGAAAAATCCCAGGATATGCAGCCCAGCGCTACTCGCCAGCATGCTTTGGATAGGGGCGCAGACTAGCGAGTCAGCGTACCTGACCTCGCCACCCTCAGCGCGTGGTAAGACCTGCGAAAAACTTCTAGAACTCACGGTTGGACTCCTCAAACCGTTAATTCACGCGTCAGCAAGCAACGAAGGATCGCCGACTTACACTGATGCAGTCGTCAATGGCGCTACTCTAGGAGGACTCAGTGTGACACCGCCTGCCAGGTCGCAAGAAACAGATCGTGGCTCGCCCGGTGCGATTGGTGGTTTGGACGATGTCGCAACGTACATACATCTTGCAATCGTTGTTTCTGCGAGCGAATACAAAGCTGCAAGCCTAAGGTGGTGGAACGCTGCATGGTCCTTAGCGAGAGAGCTCAGGTTAGGAAGAGAGCTCCCGACAGGCCCAATCTCTCATGACCAGAACGATGAAGATGACGACGCGGATGCTCCAGGAGAGGTTGATATTGAGATGGGCCAGCACATGCCCAACGGTCAAGCCAATGGTGCACCTAATCACCAGGCTGTCATTACGGAAGAGCAACGAGAGGAGAGGAGGCGGATTTGGTGGTTATTGTATACGATGGATCGCCATCTGGCGCTCTGTTACAACAGGCCACTCTTTCTTTTGGATATCGAGTGCGATGGCCTACTACAACCGGTAGATGACTCCCTCTGGCAGGCTGGCGAGTATTTCAATGGGGACTTCGCTCAATCGTTCTCAGATCCAACATTCCCCTACTTTCGAAGACGAGGTCCAACTTTCGAATGCACTGGACACAGCATATTTGGATTCTTCCTACCTTTGATGACAATCCTCGGAGGAATTGTCGATCTGAACCATGCTCGCAACCACCCACGGTTCGGTCTTCGCTTCCGCAGTGGCTCTGATTGGAACGATCAAGCGACAGAGATCACTCGACAGTTGGAAGCATATGGAAGAAGTCTTCAGGGCTTGGAAGCAAGATATACAAGCAGCCTCGCCGAAGTCAATGGCAAAGCCGGCGAACCCAACCATCACGACATCAGCATGCTTTCCGCTCACTCAGCCAATTCATCAACATCACGAATCGCCGAATCTATTTTGCAAACCAAAATTGTTGTAGCCTACGGAACCCACCTGATGCACACTCTGTATATCCTACTGAACGGGAAATGGGACCCAATCGCTCTGCTGGACGACAAAGATCTCTGGATCTCCTCCCAGTCCTTCACTACAGCGACAAGCCACGCTGTATCAGCAGCAGAGGCGATCAGCGAAATTCTCGAACATGATCCCGATCTCAGCTTCATGCCCTTCTTCTTCGGCATATACCTACTGCAGGGCAGTTTCTTGCTCCTTCTCATAGCCGATAAACTCCAAGGCGGAGCAAGTCCCAATGTCGTCAAAGCATGCGAGACGATCGTCCGAGCGCATGAAGCTTGCGTCGCCACACTCAGTACAGAGTATCAGGTGAGTTGACCTGCCCTATTTCACCCGAAATTGGTGACATTATGCTTACCAGAAAAAATCTATAGAGGAATTTCCGCAAAGTCATGCGCTCAGCTCTGGCCCAAGTTAAAGGGCGCCTGCTTGAAGACTTTGGTGAGCAGCAGCTCCGCCGGCGAGAGGTGCTAGCGTTGTATCGGTGGACGGGCGATGGGACTGGTCTCGCGCTCTGAAGTTCGGCATAACCAGCCGTATTGTAACTCCTTGTCTTAGTATTCAAAACTGTAACCTTCTCCTTTCCCCGTCTTTTTTCTTTCTGGATTTGGAGTGTCCCGGTGGTGGCGTATTGGCGTCTTGTGCGGCGGGGATCAGGAGTATTCTTTTAATTTTTAATGGGTGGCGGGTTGGAAGGGCAGAATATCCGGAAAATGTTCCCACGAGTCTCTGGGGTGACCATGGCTCTAGGAAACGCAACACGTTGAGTCATCTTGTTAATGTTTCACTATCCCAGCACTTAAGCGCGCGGAGAGGAAAAAGTTGCGCTGACGTTAATGTGTAATCTTGTTTAAACATGTCAATGCCGTATTACGAGAGGGTACCTATTGGGAAAGATAGTCGAAATACCTTCAACTCTATCAAACTAGAATGTTTATATCAATTGTAAACTGTCCGAAACTTTTCACAAACGTTTCGGGCAACGATATTCATTCTCGCTCCAAGTTGGGACCACTCTGCACGCGAAATAGATTGGGGAATGGCTCAACATGGCAGCAGAAAAGTGCATCATTCTCTAATCAGGTACATCAACACACTCTGGATATTCCTCGCTCACCTCTAGTCACCATATCTGGTGTTTCAGCACCCCAGCGCTGATCCTCTCATTATGTGCTGGCCTTAGCAGGGCTGCAATGCACCCCAGTGTCTAGCCTCCACACACCCCCAAATACCTTCCCCAGCCCTCCTCCCTACAGTTTGACTGGCTGGCTACCCTCAGCCGTCCGCTCCGCTGGACAAGGGGGACGCATGCTTCATTGTGCAGTTCTGGTCACATGCCACCCCCCTTCATATACAGGACGACGGGCGGGAAAGCTTTTAAACGGCGATCTATATCCTCTAGAACAGATTTTAACAGAGCAAATCGTCTACGAGGTCGGTTCAACTAGTATTCGTACCGCCCGTGCATCGTCGCCCAAAATCAAACCCCTGAATATAGTAAATAAAGATCTCTACCACTAAAATTAATCACCAATATGGGCCGCAAAGGCCCTGAACTGTCAGAAGTCCACCGCGCAATTGTAGTTCACGAGGTTACAGCTAAAAGAATACCTTTGGGCGTTATTTCTGCCAATTTAAAGCGTGATTTAGGCTAATATCTCTCTAAGTCTATTAATCTATCACAAAATATACCCTTAAAGCTCCTCCTAAGACAACTCTTACCCACTAAAGCCTTAAAATCTAGCCTTGCATAAGCATCATGGAGCTCCCTATATCCTCTCTAACCGCGATATTAATTAACTAATTACGTACACAATAAAGAATAAGCTTTAGAGGCTTAAGGAATAGATAAAAATTACGGCTAAACTTAAAATTAAAGCCTCTTATAGGACAACTGATTTAGCCTTCTTTCCTTAAGGCTATAGACGTTATTGAGAAAAGCTATATCCTTTAAAGGCTATAAAGGAAGTTTAATTAGCTTAAGTGCATAAGAGAGGTATAAGAAAAGCGACGGATTATATATCTTATAGGTAAAGGCTAGCTTAAAGATACTACTAATAAGACTTTCATCGGCCCTAGGTAAGGCATTCTATTCTATAAAATTATAGGATATAATTATAAGAGACTCTATTACATATTGTCGGAATGTTAGTTATGTGACGTGGTCACGAGACCACGAAGCGAGGCTAGCTAACCTGACCTTGGAGCAACCCCTTACTTCTAGACAATTAATTAACTACTAATTTCAACACCGCATACGTATTATATAGTGATATTCGTGCCTGTTAATAAAGCAAGTATACTAATACTAATTAGTAGACGTATAGATTAGGAAATACGCAATAAGCTAGAGCTTAAGAACTGTACTAGTAACAGTACACAGATCGCCTAGCCTTATCTATTTTAGTTATAGGAGAAAGCTATATTACCCTTAAAGCTTAAGACCACGTATTAGCTTAACTGCTAACGCGTTAGATCGCCTAGAGAATTATATCTTTACTTGGAGAAGATTACAACCTCCCTTAAGCTTAAGAGAATTTGTACTAGCCTTATAGCCAATATAATAGATCGCTAAGAGAATCGCAGTCTTGCTAAGAATACTTTATAGGCCTAACGGCTGTAAAGGACGTACACACCTAAATACCCTTACCTTAACACCCTTACCTTAACACCCTTACCTTAACACCCTTACCTTAACACCCTTACCTTAACACCCTTACCTTAACACCCTTACCTTAACGACCTCAACCTTAACCTTAACCTCAACCTCGACCTCGACCTTAACCTTAAACTACAATATATATAAGGACTAGCACACTGCTTTATATAACAAGATAGATCCTAAATAGAAGGAGAGAATTACTAGAT
>Ga0307515_10018543_pt1 | contig 12579 bp, 10 predicted proteins | sample 17_EM_MG_FD_194513 | JGI IMG/M metagenome (GOLD analysis project Ga0307515, IMG submission 194513) | Populus trichocarpa ectomycorrhiza microbial communities from riparian zone in the Pacific Northwest, United States - 17_EM | ecosystem: Host-associated > Plants > Roots > Unclassified | place... | reverse complement strand
TATGCATTTCGCCGACGAAGCGTCGCTCCAAGTCATCCTCTATCTGCGTCGCCGGATACGCTCCGCCCGGATCATGCTGGTGCTCACGGAGTGGGTGCGCCCGGATCTGCTGCATTCCGTGTTCCGTACGGAAGTCACCCGGTATCCGTACCACCGGATCTCTCTGGGCACTCTGTCCCTCTGCCACATCGCCGAACTCATAGGCGAGCGGCTGGACGACCCGGCCCGCTCGGCCGAACTGGCGTGCCCCTACTACGCGCTCACCGGCGGCAACATGCTCCTGGTCAGCGGACTCCTGGAAGACAACTTCCCCGGCGGCCAGCCCGCTCGCGAAGCAGGGGAGCCGATGCCGGGCCCGGCCTACCGGCAAGCGGTCCTCGACTGTCTCCAGCGCTGGGATCTGCATCTCTTCGACGTCGCCCGAGGACTGGCCATCCTCGGGTCGGACGCCACCGCGGAACTGCTCAGCCGACTGCTGTCGATGAAGCCCGACGCTCTGGCACGACAGCTCGACATCCTGGGAAAGGCAGGCCTGCTGGCCGACGGGCGGCTGCGTCATCCCGAGATCGTGGCCACGATTCGAGCGACGTTCTCCGCCGAGGACACCGCCCGGCTGCACGCCTCTGTCGCCGAACTCCTCTATGAGCGGGGCGCCGAGGCGATCGAGATAGCCCGTCATCTGGTCAAGGCCGGCACCGCGAGGATGCCGTGGGCCCAGCAGATCCTCCGCCGGGCGGCCCAGCAGGCGCTCGTCGAGGGCGAGGCGGACTTCGCGACGGACGCCCTCGAACTGGCCCTGCTGGAAAGCCAGGACGAGAAGGAGCACCTCGAACTCCAGTCCCTGCTGACGCACGTCGCCTGGTGGGTGAACCCGTCGGCGGCCGCCCGCTATCTCGAATCCCTGAACACCGCGCTGTTCGAGGGCCGCCTCTCCCAGCAGGACGCGCTGGCGGTCGTCCGCCAACTGATGTGGCAGGGCAGTGTCGGTACCGCCGCCGAGCACATGGAGGCGATGACCGGCGGCTTCGGCGCCTCGGACACCCGCGCGCTCACCGAGCTCCGGCTGTCCTACGAATGGATCTACGGCTCTCCCCGCGGGCACGACACCGACAGCGTCCGGGGGCGCCGAGGGAAGACGGCCCACACACGCTCGGCCATCGGCTCGGAGGCGCACACGGCGACGAGCCTGTACTCGCTGTGGGACCACGGGTCGAGGGACGACCTGGTGAGCAGCGCCGAACACATACTGCAGGGCCGGCTCATCGACACGATTCCCGAGGCCGGGGCGACGGCCATCCTGCTTCTCGATCACGCCGGCCACCCGAAGCGCGCCGCCCACTGGCGTGATGTGCTCGGCGCCGAGGCCGATCGGCAGGGGGCGATCACCTGGCAGGCGATGCTCGGTGGTGTCGCCGCCGACATGGCGCTGCGCAGGGGAGGCCTGGTCGCGGCGGAGGCTCAGGCCCGAGGCGCCCTCGACCTGCTGCCCTCCCAGAGCTGGGGCGCGCTCATCGGCTTCCCGCTGGCCACCCAGATCCTGGCCGCCACAGCGATGGGAGACCATGAGCAGGCGGCCGAGCTCCTCGACCAGGTGGTGCCGGAGTCGATGTTCGACACGGTCTTCGGGCTGCGCTATCTCCACGCCAGCGGTCACTACCACCTCTCGGTGGGACGGCCCTTCGCCGCGCTGTCCGACTTCGAGCGGTGTGCCTCGCTCATCCGCAAGTGGGGTCTCGACATCCCCGCCTTCATGCCCTGGCGCAGCGACCTGGCGCAGACCCATCTCGCGCTCGGCCAGCGCAAACGAGCCAGGGCACTGCTGGTGGAACAACTCGACCGGCTGGGTTCCGGCGGTGATCTGCGCTGTCGTGGCATCTCGCTCCGGCTGCTCGCGCTCGTCAGCCCGCTGGAAGGCAGGAGTCCGCTGCTCTCCGACGCCGTCGGTCTCCTGGAGCGGAGCGAGGATCACTTGGAGGTGGCGCGAGCGCTCGCCGACCTGAGCCAGGTCCACCAGGAGCTGGGGGAACTGGGGGAAGCCCGGCTTCTCGCCCGCCGTGCCGAGCAGGAGGCGAAGGCCTGCAACGCGGAGGTGCTGTCCACCCTGCAGCTGAAGCGGACGCCCAGCAGACCGACGGTGAAACAGCAGGACGAACAGCCCACCGCGGCGGAGGGAGCCACGGCGCTCAGCGAAGCGGAACGGAAGGTCGCGACTCTCGCGGCATTCGGGCACAGCAACCGCGAGATCGGCCGGAAGCTCTACATCACCGTGAGCACGGTGGAACAGCACCTGACGCGTGTATACCGGAAGCTGAACGTTCAGCGACGCGCGGATCTGCCGTCGGGTCTCTCTCCGGAATTCGGTGCGGACGGCGAGTCGCAGCGTCCGGACGGACGGTCGCTGAGATCGGCATGATGATTCGTCAGCACATGAGGGGCCGCGGCCGGTGAACGGCCGGCGGCCCCTTTCACCCCGGATTCCTCACGGGTGGCGGACAATGCGACCCCTACATATCGCCGATGGGATGGTAACCGCGTGGTGCGTCTCTAGCCTGAGACGCATGACCTCACTTCTCGTCACCGGCGCGGCCGGATTCATCGGTTCTCATTTCGTTCGGCACTGGACGGCCCGCCATCCCGACGACACCGTGGTCGCCCTGGACGCACTCACCTATGCCGGAGTCGAGAGCAATCTCGCAACCGTGGCGGATCGGGTGACATTCGTTCATGGCGATATCGGTGACGGCACACTGATGCGGCGTCTGCTGCGGGAGCACCGGACGGAGGTCGTGGTGAATTTCGCCGCCGAATCCCACAACAGTCTCGCCGTACTGGATCCCGCACGCTTCTTCCGTACCAACGTAATGGGCACGCAGTCCTTGCTCGACGCCTGTCGGCAGGTGGGCGTGGAGCGATTTCACCAGATATCCACCTGCGAGGTCTACGGCGACCTCGCGCTGGATTCCGATGAGGCCTTCACCGAGGAGAGTCCCTATCGTCCTCGCACCCCGTACAACGCCAGCAAGGCGGCCGCCGACCACGTCGTCCGGTCCTATCGGGACACCTACGGTCTCCCGGTGACGATCACCAACAGTGCGAACAACTACGGCAGTCACCAGTTTCCGGAAAAGGTGATTCCGCTGTTCGCCACCCGAGCCCTCAACGGGGAGCGGCTGCCTGTCTACGCGTCGAGCGACAACCAACGGGAGTGGATTCACGTCCTCGACCAGTGCGAGGCCATTGAAACGGTACTGCTCAAGGGCCTGCCGGGAGAGACCTACCATGTGGGCACGGGGGTGGAGGTCAGCGTCGGACAGATCGCCGACCGTGTACTGGACGAGCTGGGCCTGTCCGCCTCCCGTAAGGAGACCGTGCCCGATCGCCCGGGCCACGACCGACGTTATCTGCTGAACTCCGACAAGATCCGCGACGAACTCGGTTGGGAGCCGCGGGTCCCCTTCGAGTCCGGTCTGCGGGAGACGATCCGGTGGTACGCCGACAACCGGTCCTGGTGGGAGCCGCTGCTCGGCCGCAGCCCCGTCGTGGAGGGCGGCTGGAAGTAGGGGTGGCCCGCTCCCTTCTAGGGGTTCCCCCAGGCGGCGCGCAGGGCCGCCGGCATGAGTTCATGGACAGCAAAACCCGAGGCCCGAAGGGGAGTTGCCCGTTTCGGTCCGCCGGCGAGAGGACATCCCAACGTCATGGCAGGAAACCCAGGGCAGGCCAACGCGTGGATCCGACGCTTCCATCCGCTTCCGGAGGCCCGCGTACGGCTGGTGTGTTTTCCGCACGCCGGCGGATCGGCGTCGTACTACTTCCCGGTGTCCCGGGCACTGGCCGAGGTGGCCGACGTGCTGGTGCTGCAGTACCCCGGCAGGCAGGACCGCCGGGCCGAGCCGTGCATCGAGGACACCGACGAACTCGCCGACGCCGTCACGGTCGCGCTGCGCGAGCGGCTGGACCTGCCCACCGTGCTGTTCGGCCACAGCATGGGGGCCACACTCGCCTTCGAGGTGGCACGGAGGCTGGAGCGGGACGGCATCGCGTTCTCGGGGCTCGTGGTCTCGGGAAGGCGTGCTCCGGCGCAGCTCGGCCGGGAGCAGGTGCATACGGCGAGCGAGTCCCAACTGATCAGCCACGTCAAGAAGTTGAGCGGCACGGACGCCGGTGTACTGGCGGACCCGGACATTCTCCGCATGATCCTTCCCGCCATCCGCAGCGACTACAAGGCGGCGGAGACGTACCGCTACCGGCCGGGGCGCCCCTTGAGCTGTCCGCTCTTCGTCCTCACGGGCGACGACGATCCCCAGGTGACCCCCACCGAGGCGGAACAGTGGCGGGACTACACCACGGGCGACTTCGCCCTGGAGGTGTTCGAGGGCGGCCACTTCTACTTCAGCACGGCCCCCGACAAGCCGCTCGCCCACCTGGCCGAGTGCGTCGCCGCCCTCACCCCTCCGGTCGCGCGAGCGAGCTGAACGCCTCCCGGATCCTTGAGAGCTGGGCCGCGACATGGGGCAGCCGTACCGGATCGTCGGACCCCAGGGCCAGTGTCTGCTGCTCCGGAGTGCTTCCGTAGAGCATGCTCGTCGCCGCTTTGAAGCGCAGTGCCTTCTCGTCGTCGTCGAGCAGATGTCCGGCGAGTACGGCGATCCCGAACCGGTCGAGCAGATGGCGTTGGAGCGAGAGCGAGTCGTCGACCCCGTGGCGGCCGAGCGGCGCACGGAGCGGCTCGAAGTCCGGGTAGACGTAGAAGGCGCCGGTAGGAGGGCGGCAGGTCGCGCCGGCGTCGACCATGATGGTGTGCACCGCGCGGGCCACCGCGCCGTGCAGCCTGGCACAGGCGGCCAGATGACCGCGCAGCTCGGGTGGTTCGGAGAAGGAGTAGGCGGCGACCTCCTGCATCGGTCCCGCCAGGGTCGACCAGACCTCGCTGGCGATCGAGACCACGGTGTCCCGGATCCGTTCGCCGCGTGGCCCTCCCGGGAAGCGGGCGACTCCGATGCGCCAGCCGCCCAGTGCCAGGCTCTTGCTGAGCCCGCTGGTCACCACGGTTCGCAGTGGCGCGATCTCCGCCGGGCTGAGAAACGGCGTCGACGGATCGTGCACGACATCGCGGTAGATCTCGTCGGAGACGATCAGCAGATCCTCCTCCTCCGCGATGGCGCAGATCTCGCGCACCAGCGAGGGCGGCGCGAGAGTTCCGGTCGGATTGTCCGGCAGGGTGAGCACGACGACCCGTGGGTCCCCTCCGGACCGACGGGCGTCACGGATCGTCTCGCGCAGTGCCGCCGGTCCGGGAACACCGCCGCACGTCCCGGGAACCGGGACTCCGTACACCCGCTTGCCCGCCAGCCGAGCCTGCGGCGCATAGGTGTTCCAGCACGGGCGGGGCAGCAGAACATCACCCGGAACGGCCAGTTGCAGGGCCATCAGCAACGGCTTGCTTCCGGGGGCGACGACGACGTGGCCGGGATCCGTGGGCAGCCGGCGCCGTTCGAAGTAGCCGGCGACCGCACGCCGTACGTCGAGGCCGCCGGCCACCGGACCGTACGCGTTGCGGCCGGCCCCGGAGGCGAGTCGCTCGGCCAGTGGCGCGAAGACGGGAAGGCGGGCCTCACCGAAGCCCAGATGCACGATAGACTCGCCGTTCGCGCGGCGCTCGTCGACGAGTTGATTGAGCGCCAGATTCGGCGACACCCCATGGCCTGTCACGAAAGCTCCCCTCATATGGACGGCCGGCCCGCGGTTCCCCGGACCGCGGCGGCGATCTCGGGCGGCGTCTCCGGGGCGAGTTCCAGATCGTCCAGCCACGTGGCGTCGGCCGAGTACCGGGCGCGGAAGGGGCGGCCGACCAGCTGCGCGTCCCGTGCCTGCAGCATCCTCAACTGGAAGAAACGCCCCTGCGGTGTGTCCTCCGTCCCTTCGATCACGATCTTGCCGGGCGTCGCCGACATCACCGGACCACGCACCGTGCGCGCGAGCCCAGGCAGCCGCCGGTACGCGGTCCGGAAGATGTCGAACGCGTCGGCCAGCGGCAGTTCGAAGTACTGGTGCGGTCCCGTGTCGCGTTCCACGAACAGGTAGTACGGCACCACTCCTTGAGCGAGCTCCAGGCGCCACAACTCGGTCCAGATGTCGGCGTCGTCGTTGACGTGCGCGATCACCGGAGCCTGCCCGTAGACGAGGGCGCCGGTGGCGCGTATCCGGGCCAGCGCCTGCCGGGCCACGTCCGTCATGAGTTCGCGCGGATGGCTGAAGTGGGCCATCACCGCCAGCGTCCGGCCCGAGGCCACCACCCGTTCGAACAGCCGCAGTACGTCGTCGGCGTCCTGATCGGAGACGAAGCGCTGCGGCCAGTAGCCCACCGACTTCGTGCCGATACGGATCGTCCGCACCGTCTCCACGGCCAGCAGGGGCTCGACATGGGTCCGCAGCCGCTCGGTGGACATCACCATCGGATCGCCGCCGGTCAGCAGTACATCGCTGACATCGGGCTTCTTCCACAGGTATTCGACCAGCCGGTCGGGGGACGGTGCGGCGAAGCGCAGATCGGCGTCGCCGACGAACTGGGCCCACCTGAAGCAGTAGGTGCAGTAGGCGTGGCAGGTCTGCCCCTGGCCGGGGAAGTACAGGACGGTTTCCCGATATTTGTGCTGAATACCTGGGAGTTCCACCGAGTTCAGTGTCGGAACATTGAGTTCCCGCTGTGACGACGGATGTGGATTGAGAGATTCCCGGATCTCCCGTACCGCCGCTCGCAGTGCGGTCTTGGAACCGGCGGCGGTCAATTCCGTCAGTCGGCGGAGCTCGGACTCGGGAAGCATCCCGCGTTGCGGGAAGAGCAGACGGAACATGGGGTCGTCGGGAACCGCGGGCCATTCGATGAGTTGCGACAGCACATATTCGTTGACCCGAAAGGGCAGCACTTTCGAAACAAGGCGCACTGCTTCACGGATTTCGTCTGGGAGCCCGTACCGTTGCGCGATCTGATCGATCTGGTGTGGTCCGTACGCGTGGAACCGGCCCGTCCCGGACAGGCTGGGAGCCAGCAGTGACATCTAGGTATTCCTTGTCGACGGCGGCCACGACATAGCGTTTCAAGGATATTGGGGAACATTGCCAGGTAAACCCCTAGAGACCCCTATGGGCCCCATCCTCGACCGCGCGGAAAACACTGGTGCGGCATTTCCGGGCCATCGCTTGACCGGATCCTCCACCCGGTCGATGCTGGACGGAAGGATACCGTTCGGTGCGGGGGAAAACGAGGTGTCTCATGCGGTTGGACGAATTCATGCTGGCGGCCGCCAAAACGACTCCGGATCGGCCGGCCATTGTCGAGAACGTCGAGAGGGACGAATTTCGCACGCTCACCTATCGGCAGCTCGACAACCAGGTCAGTGAGTATGCGCGGACACTCGGAACCCTCGGACTCGACATCGGCGACCGGGTGATCCTCGAATCGGACACTTCGGCGACGGCCATCGTCGCGTTCCTGGCCTGTTCCTCACTTGGTCTGGCCTTCGTCCCCGTGAGCCCCGAATCCCCGGACCAGCGCCTGCGCGCCATCGTGGACACCACCGCACCTGCCCTGTACGTGCACGTGAACGGCGCCCCCGAGTGGCTGCCCCCGGAGACGGGCGTCGTACGGCTCGGGACGGACGCGGTGACGGTGGAGCGGAAACCCCGGGTGGGCCCGCGGCGCCGCCAAGAGATCTCCGACACCGACACCGCCTACATGATCTTCACCTCGGGGACCACGGGGCGACCCAAGGGGGTCGTCATGAGCCACCGCGGTGTCACCTCGTTCTACCGCGGGATGCTCGCCTACTCCATCGTCGGCCGAGAGGACCGCGTCGCCACCACGTCACCCCTCCAGTTCGACTTCTCCCTGCTGGACATCGGGCTCGCCCTGGGCAGTGGCGCCGCGGTCGTCCCCGTGCCCCGGGACGTGCTGAGGTTCCCCCGGCACTTTCTGCACCTGCTGAAGGACGCCGAGGTGACCCAGGTCAACGGAGTCCCGTCCATCTGGCGGTCCGTGCTGCGCCACGAGGGCGAACAACTCGCCGCCCTCGACCGGATCCGAGGAGTTCTGTTCTGCGGCGAGGTCTTTCCCATGCCGGAACTCCGACACCTCCAGCAACTGCTTCCCGCCGCACGGATCGTCAACTGCTACGGAGCGACCGAGTCGATGGCCTGCTCGTTCACGGACGTGCCCCGTCCGATTCCGGAGAGTCTGGAGGCACTGTCCATCGGCTTCGCCCACCCTGGCGCGGAGATGACGCTGGTGGACCAGGCGGGGCGTCCGGTCGACGAGAGCGGTGTCGTCGGGGAGATCCATCTGCGCAGCCCCGCGCTGTTCACCGGCTACTGGGGCGACCCGGAGGCCACCCGGGCGGCGTTGGTCCCCGATCCGCTCGAACCGCGTTCGGGCCAGGCCGTGTTCCGTACCGGCGACCTCGCGCGCAGAGGAGACGACGGCGAACTGTACTTCTGCGGCCGGGCCGACTCGCAGGTGCAGATCAGGGGCAACCGGGTGGAGCTGGGAGAAGTGGAGCGACGGCTGCTGGACTTCCCCGCTGTCACCGCCGCGGCAGCCGTGGTCGTCCCCGGCGCCGACGCCGCTCAGGAGGGCACGCTGAGCGCGTTCGTGGTCGTCGAGAGCGGGGCCGCGCCGTTCGACCTCCGGGAACTGCGGGACTTCTGCCGACTGGCACTGCCCGCCTACATGATTCCCAAGGCGATCCGGACCGTCGACCGGCTGCCGGTCACCCCCAACGGGAAGACGGACAAGGCAGCACTGACGAAGCTGCTGGTCGCCGTCGGCTGACCGGCCCCCGGGCGCACGGCCGTGTCTCAGTCCCCGCGCCGGTACCTCGCCGCCATCGTGTGGAAGACCTCCCGCGGCTCCCAGCGTGCCGCGTCGAGCATACGGACCACACCGTAGGAACTGATGTCGTGATGCGCGGTCTTGCCGTACCCGGCGAAGGTGAACCACAGCGCGGTGTCGACACCTTCCTCCTCGAAGATGTCCAGCAGGTCGGTGAGGTAACGCACCTGCTCGCTCTCGTCGGACACCGCGCCCGGTGGCACCTGCCAGGCCATGCCGCCGCGCTCGCCGGCTCCCCGGTAGGCGCAGGTGCCGTACTCGATCACGGCGACGGGCTTGCCGTGGGCGAAGTGCGCGCGCACCTCGGACCGGAAGGTGTCGGCGTTGTAGGCGGCTCGATAGGCGTCGACGCCGACGAAGTCGAACGGATCCCAGTCGATGGCCTCCCAGGGCGCCGCGGCGTAGGTGATCCGGCCGCCGAAACGGCTTCGGACGACCTCCGCGGCCTCGGCGAGGAAGCCGCTGAGCCGCTCCTGGACGGGGCCGAGCGACATCCACCACTCCATGTCGGCGGTCGCCATGGCCTGCAGACGGTCGCCGTAGGTCTCACCCGCGATGAAGCCATGGCAGAAGACACTCATCTCGCACCCGACGACGAACACGACCTCCGCGCCGCTCTCTCGTACGGCTTCGGCACGTTCCGCGCAATCGGCGAAGAACGGGAGCAGTTGCTCGGGGGAGAGGTCGACGGGGAAAGGGGCGAACCAGATCTCAAGTCCGGCGGCGGCCGCGTACCCGGCGGCGGTGCTCAGCCGTTCGGGGATCCGGCCCGACAGCCGTACGGCGTCGCAGTGCAGTTCCTCGGCGATCACCGTGATGTCGTGCCGGACGGTCTCCGGGGCGAAGGCCGAGCGGGAGATGCTCTTCCCGGGGAGAAAGCCGGTGTCGTAGTTGATCCCTCGTGCCCGCATGTCACTTGCCCTTCGCCTGGTTGAGTCCGTTTTCCAGCAGGTCGAAGGCGAGTTCGACGTCTGCGGCCAGCAGCGGGGCCACGTCCTGCGGTGACGCCCCGTCGGCGAGCCGGTGGAAGAACGATTCCTGAAGGGTGAGGAGCGACGCGGCGATCTGGGCCGCCATCAGCGCGGCCGCCGTTTCGCCGTGTTCCTCGGCCAGTACGCGTGCCAGTGACTGGCGCTGCCGGTAGAGCAGGCTGTTCGCTGCGCCACCGAGGGCGGGGGTATCGAAGATCACGCCGATCCGCGCGATCAGTGCCTCCCTGTCCAGCGCGGTCAGACGCTCCTCCGTCGCCGCACGGTAGTGCGCTCGGAGGGCGTCCAAGGGGGTCTTGTCCCTCGGCCGGTCCGCGACGATGCCGGCCAGATCCTCCTCCCCGACTCCGTCGAGGACGAGAGATTCCTTGGTGGGGAAGTACGCGAACAACGTGGCCTTGGCCACCTCCGCGGCCTCGGCGATCTCGTTCACCGTCACCGCGTCGAAACCACGCTCACCGAACAGCCGCAGAGCCGTCGCCGCGATCCGCTGCCTCGTCTGTTCCTTCTTGCGCTCACGAAGTCCTGCCATGGGGCCAGAATAGCCACACCCGGTCCAATGATGAACCGAGTCTGATAATTCGGGGCGCCGGCACCTACACCGACGACTTCGGCGACGAAGGACTCCTGTGGGCGGCATCGAGGTCGTTTGCTGTAGTAGGTGGCCGAGTGCCTGCGCGTGGTGGCGACGCGCCCCGTCACCGGAGAGATCATGGAAGCCTCCATGTCCCACCCGTCGCCATACACGTCCGCCACCTGGAACGCGTCGCCGGGGATGTCGCAACACCCGGGATCGGCGTTCCACACCATGACGCCCGCGTAGTGGCCGCTGTTGTAGGCGGCAATGGTGAAGCTCCCGTTGGAGGACACCGCGCTCTTCTCGAAGGTCCAGCCGGCAGCTGCCGCGTTGGTCGCCCCGAGAGTAGGAATTCACTCCATCGGGTGGGAGATACCGCAGGTCGGCGTAGTGCACAAATGCAAGGGCGAGTACAGCACGGACTTCAACGTCAGTCTGCGCCACAGGCCTCATCGACGGCGCCGAACCACCGGACATGGCTCGCGCGCTGTGTGAGAGCTACCCCTCGCTCACCGCCGAGCGCGCCGACGCCGACACGGCCTCGATCACGCGCGCGCTGATGGCGGCCCGGCTGGTGTTGCCCGTATGAGCCAGCCGATGGTGCCCGCCACCCGAGGTCGTCTGCCCCTGCGCCGCCGTCCCGCTGTCCTGCTCGCGACGGCCGCCGCCCGGCTGATCGTCGCGCTCAAGCCGCACCGCATCCGCCGCGTCCTGTGCGTGGTCCGGCGCGGGGCCGCCCCCGCCACCACCCGGCAGGCGCTCGCCGCCCGCGAGGCAGTCGTCGCGGTCAGCGCGCGTTGCGCGGGGGAGGGCTGCCTCCAGCGTTCGGTGGCCACCGCGTTGCTGTGCCGGATGCGCGGAGTCTGGCCGGACTGGTGCACAGGAGTGCGGACGGCGCCGTTCCGCGCGCACGCCTGGGTGGAGGTCGACGGCCTCCCGGTGGGCGAACCGCACCGGCCGGAGGAGTACCGGCGCATGATGGTGGTGCCGGCCGTCCTGCCGGAGAAGCGGCCGTCGGAAGGCAGCCCTGAGGGGCCCGGCGGGTCCCCGGCCGCAGAGACGTCTCGATAGTGGAGAGGCTCGGTGGCAGGGACGCTCGGAGGCAGGGAAGCTCAGGTAACAGGGGGCTCGGTAGTAGAGAGGCTCGGTAGCCGAGCGGCTTGGAGCCGAGCGGCCGGCGGTCACCGGTCCTGGGCGAGGCGGTAGAGCTCGGCGAAGAGTCCGTCGCGTGCCATCAGCGTCTGGAAGTCGCCCTCTTCACGGACCCGACCCCGGTCGAGGACGACGATGCGGTCCGCGATCCGGGCGTTCTCCAGGCCCTGGGTGACGAAGACGGCGGTCCTGCCCGCGGCGAGTTCCTTGAATCGGCGGATCACCAGGTACTCGGCCCGTGGGTCCATCGCGGAGGTGGGTTTGTCCAGCATGAGCATCGCCGCATCCAGGCCCTGCGGGACGTGCGCGACGACACTCTCCGCGCCGGCCGCCCGCGCGGCGTCCAGGAGGAGGGCGTCGCTCTCGGAGCGGGGCTGGCCGAGATGGATGTTGGCGCGCAGGTCCATCGGCCAGCTGGTGTAGTCCTGGGGCACCAGGCCGACCTTCGACCACACGGTGTGCGGATCGGCCTCGGCCAGCAGTGCGGGAGCGGCCGCCGCCACCCGCTCGGCCACCTGACCGCTCTGGAACAGCTGGGCCAGCGCGCCCGGAAGCGCGGCGAGCGCCACGGCCGACGAGGCCACGACGGCCAGCCGGCAGCCGGCCAGCCAGAGCATCGCGGAACGGTCGGCGGCCCAGCCGAGGCGGGTCGCGGCGGCGAGCGTACGGGGCAGCAGGGCGGCCATCCGCCACCAGGAGGCATGCGCGATGTCCTCGAAGTGCGCGTCGCCGCGGAGACCGACCTGCTGCGGGGTGTTGACGGACGAGGAGCCGGACGAGGATGGCGTCACCCGTCCCATGCTCGTGCGCCCACCGGAGCGCGCGCCGCCGAAGAGCCCGAATTGGCCCGCCAGGGGTGGCCCGCTCCACTCGGAGCTTGCCGAACCGCCGCCCCTTCCTGGGGCGCGAAATGCCGAGACGCCTGCAGGGCGCGCTGGAGTGAACCTCTCCGAACTCCCGTACGTGTCCTGTGCAGT
>Ga0307515_10018542_pt1 | contig 12580 bp, 5 predicted proteins | sample 17_EM_MG_FD_194513 | JGI IMG/M metagenome (GOLD analysis project Ga0307515, IMG submission 194513) | Populus trichocarpa ectomycorrhiza microbial communities from riparian zone in the Pacific Northwest, United States - 17_EM | ecosystem: Host-associated > Plants > Roots > Unclassified | place... | reverse complement strand
GCTCCAGGTGGCACCGCCGTCTTCCGACAGGTGCACGCCGGCGCCCATGCCTGCGCAACGGCCGGCGCCCCAGCCGCTGACCACCAGCCGGGCGGGGTTCGCCGCATCGGCCGCGATCGACACGCGACCGGCAACCTCGGGCGCGATGGCCACGGTGCGAGAGGTTTCGGCTTGCGCGAAGAGCGGCCAGTTCAGGGCCAGCGCGGTGAAAAGCATGGCCCGGGACGATGAGCTGCGCATGGGATCACTCCATTGATGATGTATCTAACGGATTATGTGAGTAGTATTCGGGCTTGGTTCATTTTATTGCCATGGCGTTGTGAGCCGTGACGTTTGCTGACACATGTGGCGTCGCGTCAGCCGGGGGGTGTCGAGCAAATGTGACCGAGCGCCGCCGAAAGGTCGGCGGCGCCCGGGTTCACGTCGGGGCGCCCAACGTCAGGGCTTGGCAGTGCTCAGCCGCAGCGACGCGCCGCCAGCCGCCGTTGAGGCGATGAAGGCCGTCTTCAAGCGCTTGCCCGCCCAGACATGGCTGGCGCTGCTGCGCAAGTCCTTCAGCGCCACCGGGTCCGAGGCCTCGCCTTGCAGAGCGGCGGGTGCGCTGAAGCTGGCACCCCCATCGGTCGAGGAGGCCACCATCGGCTGGTAGGCGGTCTGCTTCGGGTGCTTGCCCTGGTCCAGCCAGGTCACCGCGACGACGCCTTGCTTGCTGACGCTGACCCAAGGCATGAACTGGTCGGCCGCCCGCGGCCCCATGGCCACCGGACGCGGTGTGCTCCAGGTGGCGCCCTGGTCATCGGAGGTGGTGAGCAGCACCTGCAGGCGCTTGTCGGCGTAGGTCGTCATCACGGCATACAGCCGGTTGCGCTGCGGGCCCTCGGTCGCGTCGACCGCGATCCCCGGCGCGAACGACACCGCGGCCGTGGTGCCCGGCAAGGTGCCGTAGTCGTTGTCCAGGTAGGTGTCGATGATCGCTTCACCGGTCGGCAACTGGGTCGTTGCCAGCACGGTGGGCGCGCTCCACGACTGGCCGCTGTCGCTCGACCGGACCAGGCGCAGCTCGGCCGGCCGGCCGCGGCACTCGGCGCCCGGGCCGGTGCAGCTCAGGTACGACAGGAACAGGTTGCCGTCGCGGTCGATCGCCAGGTCGCCGAAATCCAGCTGCTCGTCGCCAGTCGCCTCGGGCGTCGCGTGCGCCGTCGTCCAGTACTTGCCGCCGTTGGTCGACCGCGCGACCCGGATCCGGCTCAGGTTGCCGTTGTCCCACCCGTCATCGGTGAAGCTCACATAGACCGTGCCCCGGTGCGGACTGGCCGTCGACTGGTCGACCTCGGCCTGCACGTTGAGGATCGAGCCGTGGTAGTAGCGGCTGTAGTCCACGGTGTACCAGCCGTCCCAGGTCTGGCCGACATCGGCGGTGCGGGCCGCACGCAAGGCCCCGCCGTCGGAATCCCAGTACAGCGGTTGCACGGCGATCATCACGCCCTGCTTGTCGAACGCCACCGCCGGGGCGTCCGTCGGTGTTTCGTCGTCCCACACGCCCCACATCGTGCAGCCGTGGCGCCAGGTGGCGCCTTCGTCTTCGGACTGGTGCACGGTGAAGCTGCAGTGATCGCCCCGGCTGCCGATGGCCAGCCGAGCCGGGTTGGCCGCATCGACGGCGATCGCCGCACGCCCGGCGCGGGCCGGGGCCACTTCGTTGCCGGCCTGAGAAAAGGCCGGTGCTGCACAGGCCAGCACGGCAGCGAGCACGGTGGAAAACTTCAAAGCTTGCATGGCGTCGACTTTCTTAAAGACGTACATAACGAATTATTTGTACGTCATTCTCCTGCACTGAAGAGGGGCACCGAGCGCTGTTGAAGATTGCTGAGCAATCGACTTCGGCCGCTGGGCGTCGGCTCTCCGGGGCCCGGCATGGCGCAGAAACAAACGTTCACACGGCACTGACAGTGCCCCGCCCGATCACGCGCGCTGTCAACCCTCAAGGCCGTCGAGGGGTTGAGCACACTCTTCCAACGGAAACAGGACACTGGACATGCTCACGTTGCACAGATGGTCCGCGGCGGCGGCCTGCGGCCTCGCGCTCTCGACGGCCATGGCCGAGACCGCCCCCTTGACGCCGGAACAGGTGGTCCGCGCCTATGCCGACGCGGCCAGCCGGCACGATGTCGAGGCACTGCTGGCCTTGTATGCGCCCGACGTCCACAAGTACAGGTTCCCCGGCGCGCTGACCTCCGAGGGGCGGGAGAACAACCGCGAGAAGTACAAGAAGAACTTCGCCGAGAACCCGGAGCTGAAGGTGAAGATCCTCGAGCTGATGGTGCTCGAGGACAAGGTCATCGCGCACGACCTGGTGACCGGCCTGGCCAGTGGCAAGACCTCGGACGAGCTGACTGTCTACCAGGTCAGCGGTGGACAGATCAGCAACATCGTCTACGTCGAGCGGCAGCTGCGCTGATCTGCGCCGGGGGCTGGGGTGCCGGCCCAGCCCCTGTCGACGTCAAGGCTTCGCCGTGCTCAGCCGCACCGTCGGCGCTGCGGCCGCGTCAGGGCCGATGAAGGCCGTCTTCAGGCGTTGGCCGGCCCAGGTGTGGCTGGCGATGCTGCTCAGGTCACGCAGCGCGGCCGCCGGCGAGGCCTGGCCTTGCAGCACTTCAGGGGCGCTGAAGGTGTCACCACCATCGGACGAGAACGCCACCATCGGCTGGTAGTCGGGCAGCTGCGGATGCTTGCGCTGGTCCATCCAGGTCACCGCAAGCACGCCTTGGCGGCTGACGCTGATCCACGGCATGAACTGGTCGGCACCCAGCGGGCCGGTGGCCATCGGACGCGGTGCACTCCAGCTGGCGCCTTGGTCGTCCGACGTGATCAGCAGCACCTGCAGGCGTTTCTCGGCATAGGTGGTCATCACCATGTAGAGCCGGTTCCGGTGCGGGCCTTCCGACGGGTCGACGGCGATCACCGGCGTGAACGACACCGCCGCCTTCGTGCCGGGCAACGCGCCGTAGGAATGCATCCACTGGAAGTCGGTGAGCGCCCTGCCAGGCGGCAGCATCGTCTGCGCCAGCGCCGCGGGCTTGCTCCACGACTGCCCGCCGTCGGTCGAGCGGACGAACCTCAGTTCGGCCGGCTGGTCGTGGCAGTCGCGGTCGCGGGAGCGGTCCGCGCCGAAGCAGCTCAGGTACGACAGGTACAGGCTGCCGTCGCGACCGATGGCCAAGTCGCTGAAGTCGAGCATCTCGTTGCCGGTCGCCAACGGCGTGACATTCACCGGCGCCCAGTTGTGACCGCTGTCGTCCGAAGACGCCACGCGAATCCGCGCCTTGTTGCCAGCGTCGTCGGTGAAGCTCGCGTACATCCTGCCTCGGTACGGACTGGCCGGCGAGCCGTCGATCTTGAGCTGCGTGCTTCGCACCCACCCGCGGTAGTACAAGCTGCTGGCCACGGTGGACCAGCCGTCCCAGGTCTGGCCACCATCGGTGGAACGGCTGGCCCTGACCGTGCCCCCATCGGAGCCCCAGTAGAACGACTGCACGGCGATCAGCTCGCCTTGCTTGTCGAACGCCACGACCGGCGCCTCGACAGGCCCCTCGTCGTCCCACACCCCCCACATCGTGCAGCTGTGGCTCCAGGTGGCGCCATCGTCCTGGGTGAAGTGAATGATGTTGGCGCCACAGACGTCGTGGTCGGTGGCGGCGATCGCGAGCCTGGCGGGGTTGGCCGCGTCGACGGCCACCCGCACACGCCCGGCATCGGCCCGCGCCACCTCGACGTCTTTTTGCACACAAGGCGTGCCGCCGCAACTGTTGTCGGCCTGCGCAAATGAGGAACAGGGCAGGGCCAAGGCGGCCACGAGCAGCATCGGCGATATCAAGCGGGGCATGGGTTGAACTCCGTGTGAGAGTGACAGAACAAATGAAGTGAATGGATGTGTCGCAACAGCCTGACGGGCACCGCCGAAAAGCCGACGGCGCCCAAGCTCGCGTCAGGGCGCCACGAAGGCGTTCATCCCAATATTTAATGACCTAACTAATTATGTGATTGGTCATGGATGACCATGTAACCAGAACCCGGCGCCGTGACGATTGCTGAACGATCGGGGGTTGCCGGCAAGGTTGTCAGCTGCCTGTCGGCTGGCCGTGGCAAGCTTTTCTTCAGCCGGGTGATCCGCCCGGCCGAGGGAGCGCCGGCGGGAATATCCAGCCGTAGCCACCCCTACGAATTTCCGTAGGACCACGAGTCCCCGTACTTACATCCGGAATCGAGCCACCCTAACTCGACGACGTAGCATGCGCCCTCGCCGACTGGACATGAACGCTGACATGAAGCCCGTGGCGCCCACCGCGCCCCTGCCGCCCGTGCCCGACGTGACCCCCGCGCCGGACGCCGGCGACGTGACGACGTTGCTGCAAAGCTGGGCCGACGGGGACCGCTCGGCGCTGGACCGGCTGATCCCGGCGGTCTACGGCCAGCTGCGCCGGGTCGCGCGCTCGGCCTCGCGCGGCGAACGCCCCGAGCACACGCTGCAGGCCACCGGCCTGGTGCACGAGGCCTTCATCCGCCTGTCGCAGCAGCGCTCGTCGCGCTGGTCGAACCGCTATGAATTCTTCGGCTGGGCCAGCCGCGTGATGCGGCAGATCCTGGTCGACCATGCCCGGGCCCGCCAGGCGCAGAAGCGCGGTGGTGGCGTCGCGCACGACAGCCTCGATGACGACAACCTGTCGTTGCAGAACGTGCTCGCCGCACCGACCTCGCCCTGGCTGGAGCTGCTGGCACTGGACGAGGCATTGAACCGGCTGAAGGCGCTGGACCCGCAGCAGGCCAGCGTCGTCGAGTTGCGGTTCTTCGGCGAGCTGAGCGTCGAAGAGACCGCGCAGTGTCTGGGCATTTCGCCCGCGACGGTCAAGCGTGAATGGGCCACCGCGCGCGCCTGGCTGTTGCGCGAACTGAAGACCGGTTCCGCCGGGGAAACGCGATGAAGCGCGACGACAGCTCGGGCCTGGCCGACGAGAACGCCCGCCGCTGGCAGGTGGCCAAGGCCGCGCTGGCGCAGGCGCTGGAGCTGGCGCCGGACGCGCGCGCGGCGATGCTGGCCGAATTGCGCGGGCGCGACGCGGCGCTGGCCGAAGAGGTCGGCTCGCTGCTGGCGGCACACGACCAGACCAGCCCGCAGCTGATGGGGCTGGCACCTGGTGTCGTCGACGGGTTGGTGCGCGCCCATGCCGATGCGCTGCGCATCGGCCAGCGGCTGGGTGCTTACCGGCTGGTCAAGCGCATCGGCAGCGGCGGCATGGGCGACGTCTTCCTCGGCGAGCGGGCCGACGGCGCCTTCGAAAAAGCCGTCGCGATCAAGGTGCTGCGCGACGGCCTGGTCGGCGAGATGGCGGTGCACCGCTTCGAGCGCGAGCGCCAGATCCTGGCCAACCTGGACCACGTCAACCTGGCCAAGGTCTTCGATGGCGGCGTCACCGAAGAAGGCCTGCCGTATTTCGTGATGGAGCTGGTCGACGGCCAGCCGTTGACCGACTACTGCGACGCGCGCGGCCTCGATGTGCGCCAGCGGGTCGAGCTGTTGCGCGCGGTCTGCCAGGTCGTCCACTACGTGCACCAGCGCGGCGTGATCCACCGCGACCTGAAGCCACGCAACATCCTGGTCACCGCCGACGGGGTGGTCAAGCTGCTCGACTTCGGCATCGCCAAACTGATCGCCCCCCAGCCCGGCGGCCCGCTGGCAGACGAGACTGTCACTGCGCTGCGCACGATGACGCCGCTGTACTCCAGCCCCGAGCAGGTCCGCGGCCAAGCCATCGGGCCGGCCAGCGACGTCTACGCGCTGGGCGTCGTGACGTGCCAGCTGCTGGCCGGGCGCTCGCCTTATGACCTGGACACGACCACCGCCCCGTCGTTCGAGCTGGCGCGCGCGATCTGCGACGACGAGCCACTGCGGCTGAGCCAAGCCGCCGCGGCCAACGCCGGCGCGATGCCGGCGCGGCTGCTGCGAGGCGACCTCGACGCCGTCGTCGCCAAGGCGCTGCGCAAGGACCCGTCGGCCCGCTACGAATCGGCCGAGCAGGTGGCCGACGACCTGTTTCGCCACCTCGAGCGGCTGCCTGTCGCCGCACGCCGCGGCGCGACCGGCTACCGCGTCGGCCGCTGGCTGGTCCGGCACCGGGGCATCGCCGCCGGCGCGCTGGTGGCCAACCTGGCGCTGCTGGCTGGCTTGGCCATGGCGTTGGACCAGGCCCATGAAGCGCGCTTGCAACGACAGAACGCGCAACAGGCCTCGGCCAAGGTGCGCAGCCTGGCCAACGTCGTGATGTTCGAGTTCCACGACGCGGTGGCCAAGTTGCCGGGCTCGATCGAGGCCCGCAAGCTGCTGGTCGAGAAAGCGCAGGCCTACCTGATGGCGCTGGAGCCCGAGGTCGCGGCCGACCCCAGCCTGGGCGTGGAGCTGGCGGCCAGCTACCGCAAGCTGGGCGACGTCCAGGGCCGGCCCAACACCGCCAACCTGGGTGACTTCGACGGCGGGCTCGCCAGCTACGACCGCAGCCTGGCGATGCTGCAGCGGCTGGTCGGCCGTAACCTGGCGATCACGCCGGTCGAACTCGACCTCGAGCGGGTGGCCACGCTGGGCCGCAAGGCCTCGCTGCTGAGCTACACCGCCAAGCGTGCCGCGGCGCAACAAACCGCCGAACAAGCTCTGGCGCTGCTCGACGGCGTGGCCGCGCAGGAGCCCCACAACATCCGGGCGATGACGATGCGCGCTGGCATCCACGGCGTGCTGTCGTGGGTGCTGCACGAGCAGGGCGATGCGGCCGGCTTCCTGGCCCATGCGACCGCGTCCGAGCTGCAGCTCAAGCGGGTGCTCGAGCTGAAGCCCGACGAGGCCGACGCCAAATTCAACCTGGCCTCGGCCTACGCACGGCGCGGCGTCTACTACCTCGAACGCGACCACAGCCCGGAGAGCGCCAAGCTCGCGCTGGAGCCGCTGCAGCAGTGGGCCGAGTTGGTCGAGCGCATGAGCGCGCAGCAGCCCGACAACTCGTCGCTCGGCGGCTCGCTGGCCGAAAGCCGCAGCTACCTCGGCCTGGCGTACGAGCGAATGAAAGACCCGGTGCGCGCGATCGACGTACTGCGCCACTCGACCGATGAGCTGACGCGGCGCATGCAGTTGAACCCGCGCGACGAGCACCTGTCGTTCGTGCTGCTGAATGCGCGCAACGAACTGGCCGGCGTGCTGCTGAGCCAGGGCGACGTCGAAAGCGCCAAGGACCAGACCCGCCTGGCGCTGGCGCTGTACAACGACTGGCCCGAAGCAACGCGTCAGAGCGTGATGCACCTGCATTCGGCAGCGCAAGCCCACTTCGTGGCCGGCCAGGCGGCCGCCGCGACCGACCCGAAGCGCCCCGGCCGAGAGGCCTGCGAGCACTTCCGCGCCAGCCGCGCGATGCTGAAGGCCATTCCCGGCGAGCTGCCCAGCTCGAGCGACGGCGAACTGAGCCGTGAGGATGTCGAGAAGGAGCTCACCCGGTGTCAATGAGCCCCCACGCCCCCTTCCGGGGGCTGCCCCCCGAGGGGGTTCGCGCAGCGGACCGGCGAAGCCGGATCCGCGCACGCCACTTGGTTGGGCAGGCGGACTGCGCCGGCCTGGCGCCGACGTCAGGCCGCGCCTAAGTACTCGTTCTTCCAGAGCTTGTTGTCGCGCATCCAGTGTTCGAGCCCGGCGGTGCTGTCGCCGGTGATCGTGCCGTCGTCCTTCATCTCGTCGTCCAGGACCTTGTGGGTCTGGCCGACCAGCTTCTTGATCTCGTCCGGCGTCAGCGACTGCAGGTACTGCATGCGCTGCTGCTGCGGCACGCCATTGGCGTCGAACATCGGGTTCAGCACATGCATCGGGCTCATGCCGCCTTCGGTGAAGAAGGACTTGGCGTCCCCGTACAGGCTCACGCCCGGGATCCACGACTGCCAGTCGCTCGACTTGATGTCGGACGCGCCGCCGTTCTGGTTCATCAGCTCCTTTGCCTGCTCGTCGCTGAAGCCGAGCGACTTCACCATGTCGGCGTAGTCGTGGTTGTCGTCGTACTCGAACTCGTTCTTGGCCTTGCTGACGCCGTAGGCGAAGCGCGCGCCGAGGAAGACCGCCGTGACGCCCGCGCCGATCCAGCCGATCACCGGGATCGCGCCTTCCACCGCCAGCGCCGCCCCTTCGGTGAGCGCCAGCCGCAGCAGGGCGCCGCCGACCTGGGTGCGCAGCGCCATCGCCCCCATGTCCAGCAGGTCGCCGGCGACGATGCCGGTGGTCAATAGGCCGGCGGTCGCATCGGGTGTGCCGGTGGGGTTGCCTGTCAGCGTGTGGCCGGTAAAGTCTTCAACCGCCCACTCCATGTCCGCCAAGGTCAACAGGCTGCCAACCCCGCCGGTCTTGATGAACTTGGCCAGGTCGTCGGCCGCGCCCGGGCCGGCCTTGGCCAACTGGGGGCCGAAGGCCTTGTTCAAGGCCTCGGTCAATGCGCCGCCCTGGAAGCTGACGCCCTTGACTGCACGGTAGGTGTCAGCCGCGCCGCCGGCCATGAAGAACGCGGCAAAGGCATCGCTGCTGGTGATGCCCTGTTCCTTGCCGGCATTGGTGGCGTTGTTGTACGCCGAGCCGAAGAAGCAGGCCGCGCCGAGCAGGCGGGTGAAGCGTTCGGCCACCCGCAGTGAATCGGGCCCTGCCTTGGCCGCCGTCGATGCCGGCTCGCCGAAGGTCGGCAGCTCTTTCTTGTACTCGGCCATCAAGGTCGCGCGGTCGGCGTCCGACAGCACACCCTTGTTGGCCTTGGCCGCCTCGTCGATCTTGCCCTGCCACTTCTCCATGAAGTCCATGGCTTTCTGGACTGAAGACTTGTCGGTGAAGCCCAGCCACGCGGCGTTGCCGAGCAACTTGCTGTTCGGGTCGTGCAGGATCGGATCGTTCAGGCCGCGGCGCAAGGTGACCTGCGAGTAGGCGTTGACCAGCGCATCGCCGGTGCCCTTGTACCAATTCAGCGTCAGGCGCGTCGTCGAGGTCGTGGTGCCGATGCCCTGCAGCGTCGTCCTGATCGTCGCCACCGTGTCATCGGCCGGCCGCACCAGCACCTGGTCCTGACCCGGCGGCATCTTGTCCTTCAGCAGGCCGCGCAGGTCTTGCTGGTAGGTGTTGGTCAGCGAGCGCAGCGTGTCGTCGGAAGCCTTGTCGCCCTTGGCCAGCTCGGTCTTGAGGTCCTTCTCCCACTGGTCGGTGCGGGTGTTGGCCTGCTTCACCTGCTCGGGCGTCAGGTGGTAGTCGCGCGCCAGCTTGTCGAGGTAGTCGCGCTGCGCACCGACCACGGCCGTGGGATTCCACGGACCCGCGTTGCCGTCGAAGTCGCCGAAGTTCAGCTGGTTGACGCGGTGGGTGTCGAGGCTGACGTTGTTGTTCAGCGTACTCATCGCCACCTCGTCGCCGTCGAGGTCGCGGATCGTGTCGCCGAGCATCTTCTCGGCCGGCACCGTCGGGTGCTCGAAGTCGATCTTCAACCCGGTCAGGTCGCGCATCAGCCCATCGAGCTCGACGCCGCGCTTTTCGATCTGCAGCTGCGCCGCGTCGATGCCCGTCGGGTTGCCCTTGTCGTCCAGGTGAAAGTACTTTTCCGGGTGGCTCTTGCGGTCTTGGACGATCGCCTGCGCGACCTGCTTCGGATCGAGGTTGCCGAAGTCCTGCACCAGGCGCAGCGCGTTCTTGTTCTGCTTCTGCCAGTCTTCGACGTCGCCCTTGGCGTTGTCGCGGAACTCCTTGACGCCGTCGCGGATCTGGTTGCGCACATTGGCTTCGACGCGCTCGGACCAGTCCTGCGGATCGCCCTTGCGGTCCTTGACCGCGTTGTACAGCGCGACGCTGAGCTTGGCCGCGCCGTGGTCGGCGATGGCCTTGTTGGTCTGCTGGTACAGGCCCGCGTTGCCGGTGGTCAGGCCGAGGACTTGCGACGCGGTCTTCGGGTCCGACGCGGCGTCGTTGATCGCCCGCACGTAGAAGGCGGCGAATTCGTCGGCGCGGTGTGCGCCGAGGCTGTCGGCCGTCTCGATCAGCTGGCTCAGGCCGTTGTAGGCCTCGCCGGTGACGTCGGCATCGGTCAGCAGCGCCTGCCACAGCGGATCGTCATGGCCCTTGTCGGTCCGCGCCTTGGCCGCATCGAGCAGCAGGTTGGCCGCTTCAGGCGGCGCGTTCTGGCCGACGTCGGAGAACAGCTTGCCCAGGGCCTCGTTGTGGTTGAAGTTCTTCTTGTCGCCGAGGATCTTGTCGATCTGCTGGTCGAAGTACTGGCGCGTGAAAACCGGCTTGCCGGCCGCGTCCCACAGCTGCGTGCGCTCGGCCGGGTCAGCGGCCGCGTCCATGTTGGTGCGCAGCAGCTTCATCGCCTCGTCCGGCTTGCCCTTGCCGACCAGGTCCTTGACCTGCTGCGTCGTGTAGTCGCGCCGGTGTTCGGGAATGGCCTTGGTCAGCAGGTCGAGGTAGGCCTTGTCGTCCTTGTGCTCGCGCTGCAGCTTCAGGTAGGCGTAGGTCACCGGGTCGTCGCCGGCGACACGGCGCAGGTCGTCGTTGATGGTCTCGTCCGAGGTCGCGGTGTCGTGCGCGCCGGCTTCGACCTTGGCGAGGTCGGCCTTGACGCCATCGGCCGTCGGCGGGCCGGCCTTGGTGGTCGGCTGCGTTGAGGGCTGAGTGGTCTGCGCCACCGGCGGCGCGCCGGTCGGACCATTGGGCTTGACCTTGGCCGCTTCGTCCAAGGCCTTGTTGACGCCATCGCTGCCGTCCAGCGCGTACTCCTCGTCGCCGTACTTGACCAGCTTGTCGATGGCCGCGTCCCGCTGGTTCTGCGCAAAGCCGCGGAAGCGTGTGTCGGTCGTCGCCTGCAGCACCGAGTCGAGGATCTTCTGCTTGTCGCCGTCGTTCGACTTGTCGTAGAGCTGCCGGTTGGCCTGCACGCGCGACAGCAGGTCCAACGCGGTGCGCGCGTCGGCCGGCGTCAGGTCGCTGCGGCCGGTCAGCTTGTCGACCACGCCGCGGAAGGTGCCATCGTGTTGGTAGGCATCGAGCACCTGGAACTCGGCCGTCTCGTTGTCGAGCGCGCGGAACCCCGCATGGTCGACGAGCTGCTTCAGGCCGCTCAAGCGCGCCGCCGCGCCGTCGCCGTTCGCGAACTCACTGAACAAGCCGAGCACCCGGTCCTGCACCCGCGGGTTCACGTCGTGGAAGTTCGACGAACTGATCAACTCGCGCAGCTGGTTCTTCTGGCCCTCGTCGAGGCCCTTGTCACCCTTCTCGCTCTTGTCGGCCTTGACCGCCTGAGTGACCGTGCGGTCGAACTGGCCGATGGTTTCGATCTGTTGGTCGGCACCGAGCTTGTGGAAGGCCTCGGAGCCGGTCAGCTTGTCCAGGTCAACGCCGTACTGCAGGTCGTCCTTGTGCGCGCCCTTGGATTGGTCGACCGCTGTCTGCACGTCCTTGGCCAGCGGATCGGGCAGGTCCTTGCGCGGGTCTTCAGCCTTGTAGCTGAAGCTGTCGCCGGCCTTGGCGCTGTCGACGTTCTTGCCCGGGTTCTGCTCGCGCAGGTTGTCCACTGCGCGGCTGGTCTTTTCCTTCAGCACCTCGTCGGCCTGCCAGCCTTGGGTCTTCTTGTCGATCGCGGCGCGCTGGTCCGCTGTCAGCAGCAGGTCGGGGTTCTGCTCGACCTCGTGCCACAGCGAGCCGTCGTGCTTGACGCCCTTGTCGTCGGTCCAGTCGCGGACCGTGACCGTCGTCGGCCGGTCGGGCGCCAGCAGCCGTGCGGCCTGGTCGCGCTGCGCCAGCGGCATCGCCAGCATGCTGTCTTTCGGGCCCTTCGCATCGGGCTGCACCAGCGCCGCCGACATCGCAGTCTCGAGCATCGAGGTCTTGTTCGGCGACGACTGGGCCAGGTCCAGCCCGAGCAGGCCCAGCAGGTTGTTCGTGTTGTTGCCCTGGGTGCCTCCGGGCATCACCTGCAGGATGTCGTGGGCGATGTGGAAGGCGGCTTCCTTGTCGCCGGCCAGGTCGACGCTGGCTTCGAGGTCAGCCACCGTGTGGTCGAACTCGCTGCGGGTGTCGATCGGCCCCTTCCTGGCGGCGTCGGGGTCGTTGGTCTGGGCCTTCTGCTCCCAGTCGGCATCGGTGCGGCGCGCGTTCGCGCCGAGGTCCTTGGTGACCTTGTCGACCACCGGCATCGCGCTGCGCAGGATCGCGCTGCGCTCCTGCGGCGTCTTCGCTTGTTCCAGCTCGGTGCGCAGCTGCTTGGCCGCGGCCGCCTCGCCGCCAGAGGCATAGGCACCCGACACGCGCCTGGCGGCCGCATCGCTGTCTTTGTTGCCGCTGGCGACGATGCCCAGGTCGGGCTTTTCAGCCTTCGCGGTGTCGACCCGCTTGCCCCAGTCTCCGTCCTTGCTGTCGATCGCCTTCAGCTGGTCGGTGACCTTGGCGGGGTCTTTCGGATCGCCGGCGGCGTACGCGGCCTTGGTCGCCACCTTCAGGTCGGACCAGCGCTGGTCCGCCGTCACCTGCTTGGTGTCG
>Ga0307515_10018541_pt1 | contig 12580 bp, 12 predicted proteins | sample 17_EM_MG_FD_194513 | JGI IMG/M metagenome (GOLD analysis project Ga0307515, IMG submission 194513) | Populus trichocarpa ectomycorrhiza microbial communities from riparian zone in the Pacific Northwest, United States - 17_EM | ecosystem: Host-associated > Plants > Roots > Unclassified | place... | reverse complement strand
TTTTAAGTTGCATATCTAAATAAAAAAAATCCCCCCGAATAATTGCCCAAATAATAATCGTATTACGCAACAAAACAAATAGTTGCCGCGTAAAAATAACTCCTAATTAAATATATATACTATTAATTATCAAAAACGAGTTATGAGATTAGCGGGGGCTTTATTTTTTTCTGCATTGCTATTTTTTTCGGCATGCAAACTTGACACTACAATTGGTCCGGAAAAAAAAGCAGAGGTAAGCGGAAGCACGCCGGCTACCAATACCGGCTTTTACAGCCGGTACATCGCCATAGGCGATTCACAAACTGCCGGTTATACCAACGACGGCTTATATAACTGGGGAATTTACAACTCCTTTCCCAATATTTTTGCAGGCAGCCTGGAGGGCGCGGGTTTAAAAACATTTAATCAGCCGTTGTTTAGTATTGCCCAGATGAACGGCACAGGCTTTATGGAGCTAAAAGGGACCGACGCCAACGGACAGCCCCTGATTGTAAGAGACACCTTAAAAACTGCTATTCGCGACAACATCAATATTAGCGGTGTAGGTAACGTGCAATTGCTAAGCAAGTTCACTGGCGATAATGACAATTTTGGCGTAGCCGGGTTAAAAGTGGCCGACATAGGCAACGTACAAACCGGAAACACCAACAGGTATTTTGAAAGATTACTGCCATTAAGCGCCCCGGCAAATAATACCAGTTATGTAGATTTTGTTACCAGCAAACCTTTCGGATTTTTTACCCTCAATTTGGGCGCCAACGATGTTTTTGGTTATGCAGCAGGCGGCGGAGTAAAACCATCGGCCTTAACAGACAAAACAACATTTAACACAACATATACCCTGCTGGTAAACAAATTGACCGCTAACGGAGCAAAAGGAGTATTAACCACCATTCCGGACGTAAGCGCCCTGCCATTTTTTACTGCGAAGACGCTGGCCGATGTATTAAATAAAACGAAAGCTACCAATCCCGCCTTTGATAAATTATATATTGAAGCCAAACAAAGTTCGGATGTTGCCCAGGACGGTTACGAGATCCGTGCTGCAACGGCAGCAGACTTATTATTATTAAGCCTTAACGTTGCCCAGATAGGCAAACAGGTTTCAACCGCGCACGGATTGCAGTATTATGGTTTATCGCCCTATGCCCCTATCGAAAATAAATGGATACTCGATGTTAACGAAAAAGCTATCACATCTGATTACATTAGCGCTTATAACACCTCTATCCGCACTTTGGCATCAGGTAAATCACTTGCGCTATTTGATGCCTATGTCTTTTTTAATGAAGTTAAAAACGGCAGTACTGTTCAAGGCATCACTGTTTCATCAAATTATTTAACCGGAGGGTTGTTTTCTTTGGATGGAGTGCATTTAAGCCCACGCGGCAACGCCATTTTAGCCAATAACTATGTGGCGGTTACCAACGCAAAATATGGCACCGCTTTAAAAGAAGCCAAACTCTCTGATTACAGCGCCAACTGATCGCCAAAGTCAAGCACAATTTTGCCAATATGCCCGCTGCTTTCCATAAGTTGGTGGGCTTTTGCGGCTTCGGCAATAGGGAAAACAGCATTTACAATGGACTTTATTCGCCCGGATACCAACAACGGCCAAATAACAGTTTTCAATTTATGTGCAATAGCGCCTTTAAATTCCACCTCGCGCGAGCGCAGCATCGAGCCGGTAATTATAAGCCGTTTTCGCATCACCTGGGCAAGGTCAACCTGAACATTATTACCGTTCATGGTATTAATAAGCACCAAACGCCCTTCAACAGCCAGCGATTTAATGTTGCCCGCTGTATAATCGCCGCCTATCATATCCAGTATCACATCAACACCCTTGCTTTTAGTGATATCGTTAATATTGTCGGCAAAGTTTTCCGTTTTATAGTTAATAGCCTTTGCCGCGCCTAAAGCCTCACAAAAGCGGCATTTATCTTCCGATCCGGCTGTTACATATACGGTATGCCCCAGTGCGTTGGCCATTTGGATAGCGGCAACGCCAATACCACTCGAGCCGCCATGAACCAATAATGTTTCGCCACCCTTTAAACCGGCACGATCAAACACATTGCTCCAAACGGTAAAAAACGTTTCGGGCAGCGAGGCTGCTTCTGTAAACGAAAGATTTTCGGGTATCGGCAGGCATTGTTCTTCGGGGGCATTACAATATTCGGCATAACCGCCGCCGGTAACCAGGGCACAAACTTTATCCCCAACCATCAGGTGAGTTACTGTTGAACCAATAGCCACCACAATGCCGGCAATTTCTAAACCCGGAATATCCTGTGGCGCGCCGGCAGGTGGCGGATAATTCCCTTTACGTTGAAAAACATCCGGCCTGTTAACTCCCGCGGCCAATACCTTAATTAATACTTCGTTATCAGCATAAGCTGGCAGCGGCCTATCCTGTACCTGTAACACCGATGGATCGCCGGGGCGTGTTATAATAACTGCTTTCATTTTAATGAAATGATGTATTTCTTTTTAGTCTGAAGTACTAAGTATCAAGTCTGAAGCCAAAAGTGATATTTCTTCGAACTTTGACTTTGGACTTGAGACTTAGGACTAACCCCAAAGATAAACTTAATAAAAACAGTATTGTTTAATAAATAACCGGTTGGTAGGGCTTTAAACCCACACCTAACCGTCATATTGTTGCAATCAGAAAAATTCGTGTGTTTGTTGTACCTTTTCATGCTGATAAAAAATTAAATTTGCGCCTGCAAACAATCATTCTTTTGGACAGAAAACTGATAATAGGAACACGTGGCAGCGAATTAGCGCTGTGGCAGGCCAATTTTGTAAAAGATAGCCTTGCCGCCATCAACATTACCGCCGAGTTAAAGATCATTAAAACACAGGGCGACCGTATCCTCAACCTCAGCTTTGATAAGCTGGAAGGTAAAGGTTTTTTCACCAAAGAATTAGAAGAAGAATTATTAGCCGGCACCATCGACCTTGCGGTACACTCGCATAAGGACCTGCCGACCGAAAACCCTCCGGGACTCATCATCGCAGCAGTTTCAGAACGGGAAGATCCATCTGAACTGTTGCTGATATTGAAAGATTGTGTAGATGTACATCAAAAGTTATCTGTTAAATACGGAGCTATTGTTGGTACATCATCCAACAGGCGCAAGGCCCAGTTACTGGCCTACCGCCCCGACCTGGAGATAGAAGAATTACGCGGCAACGTACCTACCCGCATAGGCAAACTACGCGACGAAAAGTATGATGCCATTATGCTGGCCAAGGCTGGTGTAAGCCGTTTAAATATCGATTTAAGCGAATTTCACGTAGAGGAACTAACCCCTGCCGAGCTGATCCCTGCACCTGCACAGGGCGCTTTGGCCATACAGATACGTGAGGTTGACCAGGAACTTTTTGAAGCCCTGCAAGCACTGCACCACCCGGCTGTAGCCGAGGAATTAGCTGTTGAACGTACCGTGTTAAAGCTATTTGGCGGTGGCTGTCACCTGCCCCTGGGCTGCTATTGCCGCAAGGAGGATGATGTATACCAGGTATTTACCTCAAAAGCCGATGAAGGTGATGAATTCCCGGATAGAGTATTCCTGAAATCGGATACAACCGATGGCCTTGCCCAAAAGGTTGTGGCTATGTTTGATACTAACCGCAAACTGGCCCAAAGTGTATTTATAACCCGCGATCTTTCGGAGCAAAGCTATTTCCGCAAGGCATTGGAGAAACATGGTATTAATATAGATGCCCGTTCGCTTATCCGCACGGTACCCGTTATCAATAAGCTTGATCCCTATATTTTAAGAGATATCAACTGGATATTTTTCAGCAGTAAAAACGCGGTAGAGTATTTCTTTGCACTAAAGCCGCAATTACCCTCAAAAGTAAAATTTGGTGTAATGGGCTCAGGATCTGAAGATACCTTGCGCCGCAATGGCCATTTCGCGGCTTATGTTGGCGAAAGCGGCGATACCGCCGAGGTTGCAGCAGATTTTGCAACATTGGCCAACGGTACTAAAGTATTGTTCCCCGGCGCCGAAGGCTCATTACGCAGCATACAACAAGGCTTATCTGCCGAAACCAAAATAATCGACCTTACGGTGTACGAAACTGTAATTGAAGAAGAAGTAGAAGGAACCGGCGCTGATGTTCTGGTTTTTACCAGCCCATCTAACGTTGAGGCTTATTTCCAGGATAACCTGTTAGAACCCAATCAGCAGGTAATAGCCATTGGTAAATCAACAGGCAAAAAATTCGACGAAATGGGCACCCGCTACACACTACCGTTTTCGCCCGACGAAGTAGGTCTGGCCGAAGCCGTTTTTGGAACAACCTGTTTAACCAACAGGTGTTAAAAAAAATACCCGGACCATGAATACCATGGTCCGGGTATTTAATGCTTAATATACTTCACTATCAACCTGGGTGTCTCTCTACACATCGTCGTAACCTTTGGGCAAAATTCCCGCTACCAACCGCCATTACCGGGATCAATTCATAAATCCCTATTGCTTATCAGGCAGTTACGAAATATACAGCTATAAAATATTTTGCTTGTACAAACATTTCTGTAAAATCATCTTTACGCCATAAATTACCTTTAATGAGTTTATAGCGTACATAATTGTAAGGGTTTATATAACTTTGCGCTCCTCCGGCCGGCAAGGCAGTTTCCGAAACCGGGGTATCAGCTATAACATGTTACAACGACCACGTAGAAACCGTAAAAGTGAAGTAATACGCCAAATGGTGCAGGAAACGCACATAAGCGCGGCCAATTTGATATTCCCCTTGTTTATTATCGATGGCGAGAACCAAAAAAGCGAAGTAGCATCAATGCCAGGTATTTACCGGTACTCGGTAGATAATTTACTGCGCGAAATTGAAAGCTGTATGAAGCTGGGTTTAAAATCATTTGATTTGTTCCCCAATATTGATGAAGCCCTTAAGGATACCATGGCTACCGAAAGCTACCGCGAAGAAAGCTTGTACCTGCGCGCTATTCGCGAAGTTAAAAAGAACTTTCCGGAGGCTTGTGTTGTTACTGATGTGGCGATGGACCCTTATAGCAGCGATGGCCATGACGGCATTGTTAAAAATGGCGAAATATTGAACGACGAAACACTGGAAGTTTTAGGCAAAATGGCTTTGGCACACGCACAATGCGGGGCCGATATTATTGCCCCATCAGACATGATGGATGGCCGTGTTGGATACATTCGGAAAGTATTGGACCAAAACGGCTTTACCAACGTTTCTATCATGTCGTATTCGGCCAAGTATGCAAGTGCTTTTTATGGCCCGTTCAGGGATGCCTTAAATTCGGCACCCAAGTTTGGTGATAAAAAAACTTACCAGATGAACCCGGCCAACCAGCGCGAGGCATTGATAGAGGCCAACTTAGACGAGCTGGAAGGCGCCGACTTTTTAATGGTAAAACCGGCCCTACCCTACCTGGATGTGATAAAACTAATAAAAGATAATACCGAACTACCCGTTGCCGCCTACAACGTAAGCGGCGAATATGCCATGATAAAAGCAGCTATACAACGCGGCTGGCTCAACGAGCAGCGCGCCATAACCGAGGTGCTTACCAGCATCCGCCGGGCAGGCGCAACCGCGATATTGACGTATCATGCCAAGGAAGTTTTGGAGAATAAATGGCTTTGATAAAGTCAAAATTCAAAAGTAAAAATTCAAAATGAACCTGAATTTTTTGACTTTTAAATTTTGATTCTTGGTCTTTAATTTGGTTGTAAACAAGTTGAAGTTCAAAGTAAAAATTCGAAACAAACACTGAATTTTTGACTTTTGAATTTTGATTTTTGACTTATAAAAATGTTAGATTCAATAAAAAAGATGTTTTCGGGCGAGGCCAATGAACCGGTGAATACTACGGGGAAGCCGGATATTAGCAGGGAGAAAAGCGCCGAACTGTATGCCAAGGCTAAAACTTACTTTCCGGGTGGGGTTAACTCGCCGGTAAGAGCATTTAAATCGGTATATGGTACGCCCTTGTTTATTCAAAAAGGCGATGGCAGCCATATTTGGGATGCCGATGGCAACGAGTTTATTGACTACTGCTGCTCATGGGGGCCGCTCATTCTTGGTCATAACAATACCAAAGTACGGGAGAAGGTGATAGAGGTGATGCAAAACGGCATGTCTTTTGGCGCACCAACCGCTTTAGAAAATGAGCTGGCCGAATTGATCCTGAAGAACAATAAATTTATTGAAAAACTGCGTTTTGTAAGTTCAGGGACCGAAGCGGTTATGTCGGCCATCAGGTTGGCAAGGGGTTATACCAAACGCGATAAGATCCTGAAATTTGAAGGCTGCTACCATGGTCATACCGACGCTTTGCTGGTTAAAGCAGGATCGGGCCTGGTTACCTTTGGCGAAACGTCATCAGCCGGCGTACCAAAGGCATTTGTTGACGAAACCATCGTAGTATCCCTGAACGATAAGGAAGCTCTTACCCTGGCTTTTAATGAATTTAAAGACCAGATTGCAGCCGTCATCATCGAACCTATCCCGGCCAATAACGGTTTGCTGTTACAGGAAAAAGAATACCTGCAATTTTTGCGCGATATATGTACCCAAAACGGCACGCTGCTGATATTTGACGAAGTAATTTCGGGTTTCCGGGTTGGTTTTGAAGGCGCGGCAGGCTATTACCAAATTAAGCCGGATATTATTACCTATGGTAAAATCATTGGCGGTGGCTTGCCTGTTGGCTGCTATGGAGCATCGGCCGAAATTATGGGTAATGTATCGCCGGATGGCGGTGTTTACCAGGCCGGCACATTATCTGGCAACCCGGTAGCTATGGCGGCAGGTATTGCCCAGCTGACCGAGCTTTTGCGCATGGGTTTTTACCGCGACCTGAATAATAAACGAGAAGAATTTACCGAGGCCATACAGCGTTTTGCTACAGCCCGTAACTATAAATTTAAGGTGTTTGGTATCGGATCGATATTCTGGTTTGCTTTTACAGATAAAGAGTATATTCGTAAAGCCGAAGATATTGATGCAGCAAGCATGGAAAAATTCAAAAAATTCCACCGCGAACTGATAAACCGGGGTATTTACCTGGGTCCATCAGGTTACGAAGTTGGTTTTATATCATCGGCCCATACCAAAATTGATTTAGAAAAAACCAAACGCGCTATTTTTGATAGCCTTGACCTGGTTTTCAGTAATAAGTAAAAACAGGCAACTGGCAACAGAAACCCGACAACAGATAAAATGAAAAGGACATTTGTAATTTTTTACGCGCTCATCATCTATGCCGTTGCTCAACTGGTATGGTGGGGCTATATGTTGGTAACGCCTCACGCAAGGCCTATCAGTATGGTACTATGCGAAGGATCGATGTTTATACTGGTATTTACGCTGGGCGCGGTTAGCCTGCACAAAACCATCAATAAAGAACGTAAGCTGCAGGAGCAAAAAAAGAACTTTTTGCTTTCGGTAACACACGAACTGAAATCGCCGCTGGCATCAATAAAAATTCTGCTGCAAACCATTCAGAAGCGCAACCTGACCAGAGAACAGGTACTTGATTTTATAGAAAAATCATTGAATGATGTTGAGCGCCTGGATGATATGGTAGAGAATATGTTGCTGGCCTCCAAAATTGAAAACCAATCATACACGTTTCCTAAAGCAAGCTTTAATCTTTCGGTTTTGGTAGATAGCATTGTAAACCGTTTGCAAATCAGCAAATGCGATTGCAACCAAATGATTATCGATGCCGAGATTGAACCCAAAATTGAAATCACCGGCGATAAGTTTGCGCTTACATCCGTGGTAACCAATTTAATAGAGAATGCTGTAAAATATTCCAGCCCATGCTCGGCAGTGGTTGTTAAGTTATTTTCAAAAGATGATAAGGTATACCTGGAGGTAGCAGACCAGGGTATTGGCATAGCCGATAATGAAAAAGCCCGTATTTTTGACCGTTTTTACCGTGTGGGCAGCGAGGAAACCCGCAACACCAAGGGAACCGGCCTGGGCCTGTATATAGTAAAAGAGGTGCTGGATAAGCACCATGCCAGTATTAAGGTGAAAGACAACCGCCCCGCTGGTAGTATTTTTGAAGTTGTATTTGGATAACACCAATTGCACAAATTATATCAAATTTCACTAATCTGCTTATATAGTTTGAATAGTAAAATGTGTAAATAACTTGAATAGTGATTCGTGTAATTCGATTTAATGAGTGTGAATTAATGCTTATCAAATTAGTGTATTAAAATTATGAGTCAGACGATGCCTAACAAAAAAAGAATTCTATTAGCCGAAGACGAAGAGCATTTGTTGGAAGCCATTAAACTTAACCTTGAGCTGGAAGGTTATAAAGTTTCGACAGCAAAAAATGGTAAAAAGGCTTTACAGTTGTTTAAAGAAGAGCGTTTTAACCTGGTTATCTTGGATGTAATGATGCCCGAAATTGACGGCTTTGTGGTTGCAGAAACCATCCGCCTTGAAAATACCGAGGTGCCTATCATGTTTCTGACAGCCAAAAACACCAATGAGGATAAAATTTCGGGGCTTAAAAAAGGGGCCGACGATTATTTAACCAAACCGTTTAACCTGGAAGAGCTTATTTTACGGGTGAACAACCTGGTAAAACGCAGCCTGAAAGGCGATGACCTTAAAGAGTTTAACAGCTACAAAATTGGCGAAAAAACCATCCACTTTAACTCGTTTGAACTGGTGAATGAGGATGGCTCTATTACTCCGCTTACCAAAAAAGAAACCATGTTACTAAAGCTTTTAATTGAGCGCCGTAACGATGCCGTATCGCGCGAGCAGATACTGGAAACTGTTTGGAACTATGATGTATACCCATCAACCCGTACTATCGATAACTTTATCCTAACCTTCCGTAAGTACTTTGAACCAGATCCTAAAAACCCGGTTTATTTTCACTCCATCCGTGGTGTAGGTTATAAATTTACCGATAATCAGCACTAATTAATGTTCAGTAACCGGGTGCGCATATTTATTGCATTTGTTTTCCTGCTATCGTTAGGCTTGCTGCTGTACCTACGCATTTATGAGCTTGCGGCTGTTGCTGCTATGATGATTTTGTTGCTAATATGGGATTACTTTAAACAGGGAACCCTGGTTGTTGCGGCCAAATATTTTCACCATAAAGAATTTGATAAGGCAGAAGCATCGTTAAAAGAAATCAGCAAACCCGAATGGCTCAGTAAAAAGCGCCGGGGTTATTATGAATTTATTTACGGCGGCATATGTGTGCAAAAACAGGATTTTAAAGCAGCCGAACAACATTATGAGATTGCAGCGCAATACCCGCTGCGATCTGTAAACGACCATGTAGCCGCGTTGGTTACTGTGGCCAATATAAGTATAAGGCATAATGATTACGATAAAGCCAAAGCCTACCTGCAATTGGCCGAGCAGCATGCCGATAAAATTACCGCCAAAATGAAGGATGTTATAAACAAACTTCACAAGGAGATTAAACAAAAATAGAGTATATAGAATCAAGAGTCAAGAATCAAGAATCAAGACATGAAAATGCAAAGCGTAAAGTTGATCTAACTATCCGCTCCGCACATCGCCAGTACTGTTACCGGCAACCCAAAGTCTTAATTCTTGACTCTTGATTCTTGACTCTTTTGCTCTCTTCTAAAAGATATGAGAGATTCGTTATTAATAAAAGCAGCTTTTTCCGAAAAAACAGAACGGCCACCGGTGTGGATGATGCGCCAGGCCGGCCGTTTCATGAAAGAATATTGGGACATTAAAAACAAGTATTCCTTTTTGGAAATGTGCAAGACACCGGAGCTTGCTGCCGATGTTACCATGTTGCCGGTTAATCTATTGGGCATTGATGGTGCCATCCTGTTTTCGGACATACTGGTTACCGGCGAAGCCATGGGCGGCGATTTGAGTTTCAATGCAGGCACAGGCCCTAAATTTGCTAACCCGGTACGTACACAAAAAGATATTGATAACCTGCAGACCGATGTAGGTGATAAATTACAATATGTTGCGGATGCCATTAAGGTGATTCAGCAGCGTTTAAATGGCAGTATCCCGCTGATTGGTTTTGCAGGTGCGCCATTTACCGTGATGAGCTACCTGGTTGAAGGCGGATCGTCAAAAGATTTTAAGCTCACCAAATTGATGCTGCACAATGAGCCGGCAATGGCCCATCAGCTGTTATCAAAAATCGCCACTGTTACAGCCGACTATTTAAACCTGCAAATTGAAGCCGGCGTAAACGCAGTACAGATCTTCGATAGCTGGGCACAAGCTTTGGCATGGGATGATTATAAAGAGTTTAGCCACTACTACATCCAACAGATCATCAGCAAGCTTAACCGTAAGGATATCCCGGTGATATCGTTCTGTAAAGGCAGCTCGGTTTTTGCGCCGTTAATGGCCGAAGCTAAGCCGGATGTGGTATCAATTGACTGGAATGTGGACCTACTGGATATCAAAAAGCGTTTACCTGCCGGTGTAGCCGTACAGGGTAACCTTGATCCGCATATATTATACGCCGATAAAAAAGTAATTAAAGACCGCATATACCGCCTGTTCGACCGGATGAAGGACGAGCCAGGCTTCATTTTCAACCTGGGCCACGGCATTATGCCCGATATCCCGTTTGATAATGTGAAATACGCGGTAGAGATTATAAAGGAATACGCCCCCTAACCCCCTAAAGGGGGAATTATAGTCGGGGTAATAAAAAAATGCAAATCAAAAAATTCCCCCTTTAGGGGGTTAGGGGGTTTCATGTACGAATACGTTCTCGCCATACATATCATTTTTGTAGTTTGCTGGATGGCGGGACTATTTTATATGGTGCGCCTGTTTATTTACCATACCGAGGCACAAGCCAAGCCCGAGCCAGACCGCAGTATCCTATCGGCCCAGTTCGAGATCATGGAGAAAAAGCTGTTTAATATTATAACGGCTCCATCTATGCTGATAGTTATTGTTGCCGGCTGTACTATGGTATATTTAAAGCAAGGCTGGATGCTAATGGCCTGGCTACAGGTAAAAATGTTATTTGTGTTGGGACTGGTTGCTTATCACCACATCTGCGAACACAAAATGAAGCAGATGCGCAAAGGTATTTTTAAATGGACATCAACCCAATTACGCTTGTGGAATGAGTTGGCCACCATTTTACTTTTCGCAATTGTGTTTCTTGCCGTTAAAAAAGATGGCTTAAGCTGGATATTTGGAGTTGTGGGAATAGTATCGCTGGGAGTGATATTAATGATTGCGGTGAAAATTTATAAGCGGTTCAGGGAGAAGAAATGATCATTCATGAAAGCTCATTACTTTCAACGATGAGTGTTGGGCTATGAATTGAAAGTCCCTGTCGTCGTTCAACAATGAGATTTTACTTCTCATAGCATATACAGCTATTAAACAATCATTAGGTTTGCGAATCGTAACCCCTTTTTTTCTCAAAAGCCGATATAATTCTGAAGCTTCGACAGTAATTTCGTAAGGATCTTCAATCAGTTTAGTTAATGTATCAAAATGCGAATTGACCTTTCTTTTATCACTATCAGAAACAACACCCTGCAAAACCTCCTGAACTATTGTTGGACAAGTAGCCAAAATGACATTCGTGAGATTATTAGTAAGAAATCTACTGGCATTCGTATCCACGTCCTTGAAATAATTAACCCAAACAGATGTATCAATAAGGATAGTTTCCATTATTCAAAAGCAGTATCATCCATTTCGATTTTCCCTTTCAAAGCAGCAAATTTCCTTTGATTTTCTATAGTAACATACAGTTTTAAAGCTTCCTCAATTATACCTTTTTTGGTTTTGATACTGCTTAACTTTTGAGCTTTGGCCATCAACGTATCGTCGATATCAATATTTGTTCTCATACACACAAATTTCAATAAAGATACACATTTTATCTAAAAGTACAACCTTATGATTACTGCTCAATGCAAATAGAGCATAGTTATATGTTAGCTTTCAAATACCTTCCTCCGCATCTTCTACAGCCTCTTGCTCTAAAACAAACGGACCAGTCATAGCGCAATGATAGCCTATAACGAACGATGCCATCAATCCGGCACCTAAAACACTTTCTGCAATAAAATGTGATGTTTTTGAATTAAACAGGCATAGTAACAGTTCAAAAACACAAGTCCTCATTAACGATATCACTAAAAAGGTCATCTCGTTAAAAAAATACAATGTGATAAACAGGAAAACAATGTTCCTGGCATTAAACTTTGCCCCCGAAATACAAATTTGAATGGTTAAGGCAAATAACACTAATGGCGTGTAAAGCCTTAAAATATAAATGACCGCACTGCTCCATCTTTCCAAATACCGGTTATCTATACCGTGGTGTAGTTGTCCTTTTAACTGGAAAAATGAAAGGTCTAACAAACAACATATAAACAATATCGCTGTTAAACAGGCTATATTCTTAAACGTTACCTTACCAACCTGGCTAATCGAAAAAATGGACACAAAAAAAATAAAAATGGACTTGGCATTATCAACTATGCTATAAGTTTCATTGAAACTAAAACGGAGACTGAAAAAGCTTAATACACTT
>Ga0307515_10018540_pt1 | contig 12580 bp, 11 predicted proteins | sample 17_EM_MG_FD_194513 | JGI IMG/M metagenome (GOLD analysis project Ga0307515, IMG submission 194513) | Populus trichocarpa ectomycorrhiza microbial communities from riparian zone in the Pacific Northwest, United States - 17_EM | ecosystem: Host-associated > Plants > Roots > Unclassified | place... | reverse complement strand
CGTTTGATCTGTTTCAAGGGCGTGTTGAGATCGTCCTGGATCTCGATGGTCGAATTTGCGCGACGCGACCATCTGAGGAAAAACCAAGGTTGAAAAATCATGTACTACGTGCCCTGAGGTAAACGGATAACTCACGAATTCTCTCGCAGTATCTTCCCATCCTCGAGCAGCACATCGTTCGTCTCCACCATATCCTTCAACGCTTTAACGAAGTTCGGCGCGCCTGACTTACTTCCCCAGTCAGCCATCTCCTTTTCAACTTGGTCGGCAATTGAATCAGTAATCATCGCGCCAATCTCCCCTCTGTGCATCGCGGCCAGTCGAATGTCAGAAACCTGATAGATTCCATGGTGCACGTCATGACTTACTCCAGCCCTTCGGTGATATCTTTTTTGATATTGTTTATCACCTCTTCGCGGATTCCCTTGATTTCTTCGTCTTGAGCAAGTTTCGTACTCTTAACCTCGTCTTCAAGCTTGGAGATATCTCGAAATAGCCCCCCCTGTCGGGTGCATGCGGCATCAGCGACCGCCACACTTCGTATGGTCGCGGAGAGCACTTACAACGTCTGGGGTGTTAGATGCGTTCGGCGAGCATTCAGCACTGATGTCACTAATGCAATCGCCGCTGGGATTCCCGTCGGACTCCAATCGCGCGGTGAATTCAAGCGGCATGCTTACATTTCAGATAGTTTGTTTACTATCTCGTTCACCCCCTTCTTTACGATCGGGGAAACGATGGTCGAGGACGAGCTCTCGCCCTCGGTTTGGGGGTCTCCGCGATTGTTGCCGCCATGTGGTTTGTTGGGGGCCATGACAGAGTGTGGCGGGGGGTAGAGGAGGAAGGAAGAGTTCACTGCTTTTCAATCCCCTTTTGTCGTGCTTATCCAGGTCTCTATTAGGCACAGGTCAGTCCCGCCACACTAATATCTTGGGAAATGCCGAACCCACCTCAAGAGACATGTGGGTCCTCTTCCCTTATGCGAGCACAAACACCGCGAATTGAGGCGGTGAAAACCATTGTCCCCGAGTTCGAAACGGCTGGAGCGGCAGGAGGTTAAATCCGTGACAAGATTGTCGGGCGACGGAGATGAATTTTCGATCGGCCTTCGCTTTTTGTCCTCATGCCACATCATCGATGATTCGTTGGTTCGATTACTTACCGTTCCCTACTCTTCAGGCGTCGTTTCCTTCGCGCACACTTCACACTTCATGGAATAGGTGCTCATCGCCTTCTGGGGACGAGAACAACCGGATTGGGCTAGGTTCCTGGCAGTGCGCTACCTATAGCCCTAGGCGGGCCGACACATCCCATCCATGATGTTCTTCCTCTTCCTTCGCGTTCAACGATATTTGGAGTCCTTCATTTGTCTTTCCCCCGTGCTATGATGCTTGGCTCGGCTGTCGTTCATCCATCACTTTTTCTCTCTACCCAGAGAGTGTCAATATCGCCGTACATTAATGCCTCACCTTGGAAGGAGTTTTTTGGAGCTACTATCTGAGGTTACCTACGTCTCCCCAAAAGCGGCAGGTTTGGAGCCCTGACATTCGCTGTACTCAAACATTGCCTTCATGGAACTCCTCACCATTAGTTGCGCACTTACTACCTGGTGTGGCACTTGCTTGGGGATGTACAACAGCATACCTGGATTAGTGGCCAGGGCACTAGCTGATCAAAGAATAGGTTTCCAAACAGCATTGATGGATGTAGTATTTCTTGAAACCAGAAGTTGTCCTGAGGTATTTCAGGGTCCCTGGACTCTGTTCCCTTTTTATTCATCATTGCCCCTCAGTCCCCTCTGCCCATGGCTGGGTTAGATCTGTGTTTGCTCAGACTTCAGTAAGGGTATCCCACAAGCCTGCAGAGGTTTTCTCCTGCTACTCCAACTCTCCAGAAGACAGGGAGGCTAAGTTGACACTGAGATCTCTTTGATCTATAAATTCACACTGTGCAGGTAGAATAGGTAACAAGTTTTGGGGTTGTTTGCAAAGATCTCATTTGTTGAATAGGTCTCATCTTATACCACAATAGCTGTCTACTGTAGGCAACTAATAAGCAAGAATTTTCTGGGTTAGCAAGCACTCTTGTTTGGGCTTACAGTTTGGGTACAAGTGTAAGAATGGGTGTACAACTGTCATTGAATATATACTTGCATATGTAGGTACTGTCACAGGATGTCATATACACTAGATATCTTTACTAGGAAGCATGTGGCTGAAATCCAGGATCAACACCTCTCCTGAATTATAGCTAGCAATCAAGTACTGTCCATCCCACTGTATAGCATAAGGGTTTGCATATCTACCACACAGACAGAAAACCTCCTTTCCAGTAACACTATCCTCAATCCTAACTGGACCAGCATTTGACCACTCTCTAGCATCAATGAGTTTCAGACAGGGTTTATCTGAGAAGGTTTCAGAGAACTTAATGGGAGTCAAGTCTTGGGCCCCAAAGTCCCACCCCTGTGTTGATTGTTCAGAGTGAATTAAGACCCTTGAACCATCCATGTGGAGGGGGTGGAATTTACATTTAAATTCCTGCTCTAGCCTCTCCCTTTGTGTGGGCTTCCCTGTCCATAGGGACCAAGCTTGGATAGAGTCCCTATTCATCTGAAGAAATCTGGATCCATCCCCAATTATTCTGAGACCCAAGGTATTCCACTCAGGTGAGTTTACCACTTGGAGTTCACCTTTCTCAACATCCCAGACATGGGTTCCCCCTGTGAACCCTCCACACCAGACAACAATCAATCTGTTACCAATTAATTGTATATCTCCATGCCTCATATTCTTGATCTGAGTTTTGTAAGACTCCTTACAGCAACCAGTAGAGATATCCCAGGTCTTTACCACTCCTTCAGAATCAATTGAGAAGGCAAGCCCATCCTTAGTCTGTAGGCTGACACACTTGACTGGTGCTGGAGCAAGAGGTGCAGGCTCTGAGTCAGGTATGTTTGTATTTGCTGATAAGGCACCAATCTCCCAGAAGTCAATGGATTTACCAAAGGATTTTGAGACAAGGGTGAGGGGGGAAGAAAAGATAAGGGTGGGGGAGAAGGGCTGGGGAATAAATCCAAGTGAGAAAAGGGGCTGGTCATGGGGTCCAGAATATCCAATGAAGGTCTGGGTGAGGCAAGGGCCTGGCCCAGTGATGTTCCAAAGGTAAATAGTATTATCAGTACTAGTGGCAATGGACCTTCCATCAGGAGAAAAACAACAACAGTTGGTGTTGCAGGGTAGCTCAAATTCCACCACAGCCTCCTCAGAACCAACTTTTCTAACAATGCAATTTGCCCTTGTACATGAAAGGAACTGAGTGCCATCTGGGGAGAATGCAACATGAGAACCAGGAACTGGAGAACCAATCTGATGTCCATCAATACCCCACTGCCTTACAGTATTGTCACCAGATGCAGACAGGAGAAGTTGTGGGTTAGTGGGGGAGAAGGCAACAATGTAGACAGCATCCTGATGTCCCTTTATTACATTACAATCCCTTCTCTTAATATTCCACAGACAAATTGTGTGGTCACCAGATCCAGAGGCAATCATGGTGTTGTCTGCTGAAATGGACACAGAAGAGACCCAGTCAGTGTGGCCATGGAGGGTTGTGATAACTCCACCAGTCTGAACATCCCAGAGCTTGATTGTTTCATCACTGCTCCCGGATGCAAGTAATGTACCATCTAATGAGAAAGCAAGGGATTGTACACAATCAGTGTGTCCAGAAAGTCTGTCTGTCTGGCTGCCTGTGAGTGCATCAAGGCTAATAATGCTACCATCCAAGTGACCAGCTACAATGGTGTTATTCCAGCATGCAAAGGCATATGGGTAACCATGACAGGAGACTGCACGGATACATGAACCCCATCCAGCTGATCCTAATGCTACTCTTACACCTGCAGTGTGGTACTCATAGAGCCAGGATGAGGGAGGGCAAAGTGTGAGAGCAGAGTTATGCACCTCAGAAGGAGAGTACTGGATTGTATCAAAATTGTCCAGGATGAAACACTTGCTATCACCTGCCCACTTGCAGGGAACTCCTGTCTAAACAGACATCAGCATGGACTTTAGTGGAAACCATATGTATGACTCACCAACATGTACCATTGCTCTATATCATTGAGAGCATAAACACCAATCTCAAGGTTTCTTGTGAGGATCAGGACCTCAACCCAACAGAGAAAACCAGTTGCAAAGAAGTCATCAATTGCCTTGTGCACTTCTGTAACACCATCACTGATGTTAGAGACCTTTGCAAGGTGGTTTGCCCAGAAGCAGCATGCATATTCCAGGGCATCCCCAATGTGCATTCTCCTAGCTGTGAGAAGATCCTTGGTGTCACTGAGGATAATGTGGTCATCCAAGTTGCAGATGTTCCTCTTTAACCTCTCCTTCATCATGCTGAGGCAGGAAATCAAAATTTCCTTATGGCAAGCTGAAGGGTCTACAAAGAAGCGGTGGTCAGTGCACCGTTCTGGATCTGTGAGGAAGTCTGCAAATGATTTGTGGAAGATCTGGACTGGTTCATCTGTGCTATCTGGGACAAGGAGGAGAGAGTGGAGGGTTCTAAGGGTGCTGGATATTCTAGATGGAGAGCCACAGTTCCTGAGGAGGTCTGAGAGGGAGTTGATGGAGAGTGGGTGGAAAATGAGCACTACTGCCCCCACCACAGATTTGAAATGGAAGTAGGACCTGTGGTCATGTAAACCCATAGCATGGGGGACTTGCTCCAGGACTTTGGTATAGAGGAGATCAATTCCTGACCTTCCTTCATGAGAAGTGTCTTGTGGAAGTGAGACAATGAGGTCAAGCCTCTCATCAGGTGGGTAATAATGGGATGAGACAAACTTGACAACTGTTGAAGCATAGATGAACAAGCCAGCTGCCTTCTTGTAGAGAATGTCAATGCTGTGTGGGCTAGGCCAACCCTCCTCAAAGCTGCAGTCACTTCTGTTCTTGGCTATCTCAGTGAACTGAGTTTTCAAGAACAGCTTGATGTCACTGTCTACTGAGGAGGGTTGGACCTCATGGAGCTTGAGCACATCAGTGTGAGGTCGGAGTGACTCCAAACGGAAGCCAGAGCGAATGCGAGGCTCAGGCCTGCCAGTGATGAAGAACTTGACAAAGGGGATTTTGTCTACATAGCGGGAGAGCACAGAGAGGAGTGCAGAGGCGGGTTCCTCATCTTGGCACTCATCCAGGGCATCAATAACAACGAGGGTGGGGATTTTTGTTGCCTGGAACGGTCCGACAATGAGTTTCTCCATCTGGGAACAAAGGGTCTCCCGTCCAACATCAGGGCTTGTCTTCAACACCAGAAGCAGCTCCTTTTGGAACTCTGGATAGAGATGAGCGAGTTGGAAGGCAATGGTTGGGAGGATCGATCGAAGGTTGCTCCTGTCGTTGGAATCCCGTGAACAAAAGAAACTGGCCCCCAGCTTCCCATCCGCAAAACACATCTCTGCGAATGTCTGGGCGATGGTTGACTTCCCCGTCCCGGCAAGGCCATTGAGCCAGAACACGCATTTGTCTTGTTCATCCCTGGACCACTCCTCGAGCTGGAAGAGTACATCTCTCCTGGTTCCCTTCAGGCACCCTTGTCCATTTCTACAGAGGTATTCAGCGTCATCGACGTGGTGCATGCGGTCAAGCAGGGCGAGTTCTGTCCGGTCCTGTTGGTTGGTTATTATGGATAGGGAGATAATTGGGCAAACAACTCACAATTAATATTAATTGACGGGTGTTGTTACAGATATCTCGTTGTAGGGAAGTCTGAGGCAGAAGTTAGATGAGACGAGAGCCAGTCTTTTGGAAATGTGAACCTGGTAATCCATCATGGCCTCACGAATGTCATCTATCAGACTATTGAGTTTCTGTGCGTTCTCGGCGTTGTCCAAGGATTGGGAAAGATCCTTTTGGGTTGCAATCACGTCCAGAGCTTGGCGGACATCTTCTAATTTCCTAGTAACACTCGTATGTCATTCTCTGTTCCCAACCTTGGAGATGGTAGACCTACCATGCTAGCTCCTTTCTCCTGGCTTCTTCTTTTGCGTCACCCTCGGAAGCAGGTACGCAGAGTGAGTTGACAAGCGCTTCGACCCGGTATCCTAGAGATCCTATCGTCTGGTTTTTGACCACTGTTTCCTGCGAAGACAGTAAGCATGAGGGTCAAACGAACGAGGGTGGTCCCTACCTCGCAATTGTCCAGGATAGCGCAAAGCCCTGCAGCAACGGATTTGAGCGGAGGGAAGGTGTCCGAAGCTCTTTCCACCGTGCGAAGAAATAATTTAGCTGCAGAAGACGCGGTATGTTCCCAGTCCGATTTGTCCTTGGATGTGGTAGTATCAACGTGGACAGGATCAGGGACCACTGAGTTGCCTGCATCATCCGTCAGAAGGGGTAACAGAAATGGTGCGATTCACGTACTCCCGGTTCCGCCACTTCGCAAAGTGGAAATAACAGGTGTCACCACATTCCCAATGTCTGACTGGAGAGGGAGATCCGACTGGCCAGTTCCCTTTCCGTTGGCGTCCTCCCTTTCTCGACCGGATCCACTCCCGGTCTGTACGTGCGGACGGAGATGAAGATACCTCTGGCTGGTTTCTCCCCCGCTGTCGTCACTCCCTCCCTGGTCGTGTCCTATTCCCACTGCTGACCGTGAAACGGGCAGGGGGTTGTCTGGTCGCGGGTTGTCTTTTCCTGTACTGATTTTAATGCCTCTTCCTCTGAACTCGCCCTCCACTGCGATGCCGGGTTCTGATTGCAAAGATAAGGTCGGGTTGTCGAATTCTTCGCCACCAACGTCGACTCCTCGTCTCTTCTTGAAGATCGGGGATAGTTTTTCCTTCGCCTTGTTCCGAAATCTAGAGAAACGCTGTCGGAGACACATGTTTTCGCAGGTTCGGTGTGGATGATGGTGCGATGAGAGATGGTTTGACACGTGGCCTTCCTTCACTCCGTCCGGCCCATCTGACGCTCGGCTGGTTCTGACCACGTTGTTGCCCTTTTCGCCCACTTGAAGCATTTTCTCAAATACATATGGCGCGCACGTACACAAAATATTTAGGTCTCAAGGCTCACATTCAACGAGCTCCTCCTACACCGCGACCACGACCATGACCATGGCCGTCCGAGTTTACAACTCGGCGAACTCACCGGCCGTCACCACTCACCTTGTCATGATCAGCCCACGAAGCACTGTAGAAACACTGTTAAGTACTCTTGCTCAGGCCTGCCGGACCCTAGAAGTCCCGGCCCTCAGTGCGTTATGGGAGACCCAATCCTCGGTAAACTTTTTTTGTCTCGGTTGTATTATCGGTGGACGCGTTGTTACACTTCCTATTGCCTCGTGGGTCATCTTCTCGGGAAGTGGCACGCTCAATCATCACGGAAAAACCTAGCAGGAGCTACTATGACCACTCAAATCGTGGGAATTGGACAGACTCAAACGATACGCCTCACGGATACGTCGACCCCACGTACGCGAGTGGGAGTTCTTGGGGGACATCACTCGACTATCTATTTATCATGCAACCCCCATCCCTTCCTGCGTCTCACGTTGCGAGAGTTGGATTGGTGGCTCAATTACACCAACATCTCGTTCATTTCTACGTTCCTGCCGTCAAATTTGTCAAAGATCAACATCAAGACAAATGTCCTAGCTTATCCTCACGAAAGGGTTGATCCATGACTCGAGGAAATCCCTACCAAGGTGGTGCTGGACTCGATGTGTTCAGTTGTCAGGATGTTCCCCTCTTCCGTTCAGTTCCTCGGCATCTACTTGGGGAACGGACGGGAAACCCGCCTCACCAAAGATATTTCCGTGTTTATTTTAAACTGGGTCACCGGACAGGAGCCACCACAGGTCACAGACCTGATCTGTCATGGGGTCCCCGACGGAGCCACTCAACTTTTTCCTTCACTCGAGACACTCGATTTAATACGCAAGCTGGCTCTGGAGTGGCTCTCCTTATTCAAGGCCGCGAAAAATCGTGACCTTCCGTGAACCATGGCGAGGAACAGTCTTCCTAAACTGAATATTCACCCCACCCTTATCGTTGAGTCGACCTTGCTCTCCAGATTCGTCCCATTGACCGACCTTGTCCGGATCATCCACTTCCACACGACGAATACTCCAATGGACGTCATTACCACGTTGGACTACGCTTGCTCACATTTCCTCTACTCGCGACCAAGATTTGTCCTCGAAACGTTAGTTACGGGAGATCAGATCTCCGTGTTTGGGGACCGTGAACTTGTGGTCCCGACGGGGATGGCCATAATCCCTCCATCGTTGACGCAGTTCGAGGGTCCTATGCGTTGGGGTGTGGGCATAACCAAGGATGTGAGAGCCGGGATGGAATACAGTTGAAGGCTCAGGATGTTGCCGAGCTTACTGTCTCTTCGCTACTAAGCCCCCTCTTCTGTTTAAATTGGCGAGGGCGGATCAGTCGACATTGAATTCCAATCGTTCGTCGTCCGTTTCCACAGAAATTCACGGCACGCCCGGTCCACAAAATAGTCACACCAATCGCGGTGGGAGCAGGTTGATTTGTGGCTCGATGTGAGTGACGAGCAAATCTCCGATGACCGTGAAAATTCCAGATGTTCTTGGGCGTACTTTATGCGCACGCTACCTAAGCGTGTCTGATTCATATACACGTTTCCCGACGACGTAGTGCTAACCATACTTAATTAAACGAAATCCTCCCCCCCGACGGTCCAAACCGTTTGTACCATATTGTCAACAAAAAGTCCCAATTCCCATGGTCCTCCGACCTTGCAGGTTCATTCCCCTTGATGGAAAGGGAACGTGCGTTCGATGCTTCCTGGGACCGAAAAGACATGTTCATTCGTCGTGTAACGTGCAACGATTGTGAGTCGTGTTGCGATGGAACCATCTTCTCGCCCAACACTCACATACACCGAGAGCCTGTGAATGCGGGAAGGAGACGGGGGCCACCGGACGCACCAGGTCCTTCTACACAATCCGCAGCGTTGCTTGAGATGGCAACGAAGTCCTTCCAGGTTCGAAAGAATCCATTTTCAACATGGAGTTTGTGCCGTGGTGCTTTGAAGTAGCCTCCCGTCGCCAACTACCGCGCGTCCAGGGATCCCGTCGATGTCACAGTTGCACTTGAGTTTATGGGGTTGTCTGGCGAGACCTAGGGTTGGGGGCAGTTGCCCGTCCGCGAGGGACCTGCCAGGCAGACGACCATCATTGTAAGTGAGGTAGATGCCGGGTATTTTGTGTTGGACACCACCAGGGTCGACTTGCACTTATATCGTACGCAATGCCAGGGTTTCCAGAACTCGATCGCGCCGGAAATCCCACTACGCAGAGGGGTCCGCGTTCCGCTGAGCTTCCGTTTCGATCGCGTAACATGCACGTTCCGAAAATTTATATCGTGAGACAGTAGGTTCTCGTATAATAACAACATTCCGGTAAGGGGGGGCTGCATCGAACAGCCGAAATCTAAGTTTTACTCGGGATCTACTTCGACCGAGCGAACAACTCCACTCAAGCCCGGGGCTGAATGCGCCACTCCAACTTTGTTGTACCTCGAACATAAAAATCTTGCATCCACGGATGGGGAAAAAAATTAACAAATATCTATCAAGATCGTCCAGGGATCCCCAACTAAGGTCAGAACTTGAATCCACCTGCCAATCCCATGACGTTTTCGGGATCAACCTTCGCTTTCAGCGCTCGCAACCTTGGCAATTTTTCTCCATAGATATCGACCAGAGGTGTCCTGGCATTCACGTAGTTTCCGTACAAAGCCGGAGTGTCATCCGTGAGCAGCCCCTCTTTCCTTGCGATAACCGCGAGGCGATTCGTAGATTCTTCAGCAGCTGCAACGAATACGTCGTCGTAGAGAGCATCTTGCCAAGAGAAGTTCACGACGAGTGGATTGGGGGCCTCGCGTAGTCGCCGAGCAGATGGGGCCGGCCACGCTGATGGGGAGTTTGCATGGGAGAGGTAGTTTGGGAGGGAGGGTTCGACGGTGTAAGCGAAGGCTGTTCCGCTCTTTCGGAGTTAATTTGGAGGTCCAGTACTACGAGGTGGAGAAGGTTTAAGTTTGGTTCAGAGTTAGAAAAAGATGCACTGACCGTGAGCTCGCTCTCGACTGCTTCTAACAAGGTCTCGCTGAAGTAACTAACGCCGAGCATCTGGGAAGTGGAACTATAGAATGACATCAGCAAACAGATAAACTGAAGAACCCTAAAATCATTTCACCGGAGACCAGCCGCAGAATTCACCAGAGCTCAAGATCACGTCGAGGTACAAGCGTGTCTTCAGATCACTCGAAATGGTCGCAATGTTCGTGAAGCTGTTAAAAATGCCGGGTGGAGTCGGAGCATCATAAAAGAAAACCTGAGCAACAAATCGATCCCCTGCGTAGCTGGTATACGAGGGAGGAATCGCAGCCTTTGGGTCCCGAGAATAGACCGAGGAATCTGCGATAGCTGTGCGGGTTTGATTGAAGGTGTGAGAAGGGTACATAACTTTCCCAGCCTGGGATAGGTGTCAGCACGAACTCTCGGCGAACGGTGGGAAATGAACCACGCGTACATATACTTGAGTTTGTGGGAATGTGGTCATCGTGAAATCTGTCACAATTCCCTGGAGCAACGTAAGTGCCACCGAACGGCGATGATACAAAATACCGACTGACGAAGTTGTTGAAACCTCCCTTCAAACCGAAGAACAGGTCGGGGTGCGTCGACTGGGTAACATAAGTAACCGTCCCGTTGGGGAGAACTAGGTTGAAGGCGACAATGGTATCGAGGGAAAGACCATGTTGATTAGTCTTGAAGGAGTATCCTATTGGTGATCCGTCAGTGCAGAAAGCGACAGAGAACCACCGGGAACCGACCTCCGCCGAGTACAAAGCCACCCACGCCGATCTGTTACGTGTCAAGGTTGAGAATGTTCCGACCGAGGGAGTCGAGGGGCTCACCCACCCCAGTCGTACGCCCACCAAGTACGATGAAATTGCGGTCTTGGAGTCGCTCATACACGGTATCCCAAATCAGGCCACTCCGAATCACGGTAGTGCCAGATGCTGGGTCATAGGTTACTTGGGAGAACCTTCCGGTGTAGATCTGGATTCCCTTGGTTGAGAGCCCAGGGTTCGAAGTGCGACCACCGCTCTTTACCTGAGACACCCGAGAGTGGAGTCAGATACTTGACTTTGGGTGGGATCAAAGGGAAGCTGGGATCGCTCACGGCAAACGGAGTTCTCGTAGTGCCAATCACTTGGAGCTAGCAGCCAGCAGGGGTAGAGCGTTTCAGCGAAGGCGACACACGATGCCGAATGACTGTGAACGAGATGAACGCACGATCTTGCCTACATCTTCTGGGATCCCAGGTTCCACCACGCACGCAGGACTTTGTTGACTGGACGCAAAATAATTGGATTCGCCTTTGATGTATAGAGGGTTGCCTGTCCACGCATGAGGTCCAGCATTAACACTACGGTAGTCACTCGGACTCACCTGGGTGGTAGTAGACCTCGGACGCGTTGGATATTGCCACTTCGACCGCCTGGCAAACTGTGAGGTACCCTTCGTCAATGGCGGCGAATGCTAGTCCGACAAGTACCAAAGTCGTGAAGAAGCGGCTGAACATCATCGTCATCTCTCCTCCCGAAGAGCAAGCTGGAAGAGTTCGGGTGTCGGATGGGGGTAGGTGATCACAACGAAATCCATGGGAGGTTTTGTGCCTCCTCGGCAGGCTCAGTCATCCATCAATGGCTCACGGTGATGCTAGAGAAGGCGGTGTCAATGAGGAGCTAACGGGCCTGTTTCTTTCTTGCTGCTGGAGGGTGGCTCTTTCAAAACATGAGACGACGGGTTCGCGGGTTCGAACAACTTTCAAAGATCTCGGACACCAATCAGGCTTACCGGTGCCCCCATGTTCCAGTCGCGTGGCTGAAGTAGGAGTTGTGTGCGTGAGAGGGACAGTCGGAGGACGTCGCTGATGCATTTCCCGCTGTTGTGGCTGATGGGGACGGAGAAACAGACGGAAGCTGATTGATTCATCCCCGAGCTTGGTTCTCACGGACCCACCTGAAACCCGGGATGTACAAAGGATGTACAAGACTGCGGAGTTGTTGTACAAATTCTTTGGCAGTCAGTCTGTGTTTGTATTACGAACTGGGTAAGTACTGTTGGACACACGCGCTCCTCATAACTTATAACAGAGGATATACAAAGGACAAGGATTAATACACAGACAAAAGTTCTTGAATTTGTTATAACTTTAGTACTGAATGACAAGGAGTGCGTGGAGAGGGGAGAGGGAGAGGTCCTAGAAACAAATGATGCGAGACGTCTCACCAAGGCCTTGACATTAAGGTTGTGAGTTATAAGTGCAAGAGGATGGGGTAGAAGGAAGAGACAAACCTAGTTGCCGTCGTCTTCAAAGTAGAGGTTGGCACCGGGGAACTGGGCCTTGATGATCTCCCAGAGCCAGTGCATTGGCGAACCAAACGTGATGTCAGATGAATCGGTTGGACCCGTGCCACCGGTGAGGAGGGCAACGAACTTGCCGAGGGCATCGACGATGA
>Ga0307515_10018539_pt1 | contig 12581 bp, 11 predicted proteins | sample 17_EM_MG_FD_194513 | JGI IMG/M metagenome (GOLD analysis project Ga0307515, IMG submission 194513) | Populus trichocarpa ectomycorrhiza microbial communities from riparian zone in the Pacific Northwest, United States - 17_EM | ecosystem: Host-associated > Plants > Roots > Unclassified | place... | reverse complement strand
GGCTGGCCCTGCTGGTGGTGCTCGACTCGCTCGGGCCGGCCGAGCGAGTCGCGTTCGTGCTGCACGACATGTTCGCGGTGCCGTTCGACGACATCGCCCCGATGATCGACAAGACCCCGGCCGCGGCGCGGCAACTCGCCAGCCGCGCCCGACGCCGGGTCAAGGGCGGTGAAGCTGCGGACGCCGACGTGCCCCGGCGGCGCAAGGTCGTCGAAGCCTTCCTGGCCGCTTCGCGCGGTGGCGACTTCGAGGCGTTGCTGTCTCTGCTCGATCCGGACGTCGTGCTGCACGCCGACCGCTTCGTCGGTCCGAGCACCGGACCGATCGTGCTACGCGGGGTCGCCGGCGTCCGCAAGGGCGCGCTGCTGGCCTCCGAACGGGCCCGCGCCAGCGAACTGGCCCTCGTCGACGGTGTTCCCGGCCTGCTGATGGTGCGCGGCGGGCGGCTTTCGGTCGTTCTGTCCTTCACCGTCGACGACGACCGGATCACCGGCATCGAGGTCATCGCGGACCCGGAGCGGCTGCGCGGGCTGGAGGTCGCCGTCCTCGACTGACCCGGTCAGCCCAAGGCAGCGCGAAGGCGGGCTTCGCGCTCTGACGGCGTCTGACGCGGGCAGCTCACGCACTTCGGGTTGCCGACTTCGTAGATCAGGCAGCACGACGCACGGCGGACAGCGGGCGTGCGGCCGACGCGGACGAAGCGCGGCTTCGGCAGGTCGAGGCCGATCGCCGCCACCAGCGGCTCGGCCAGGGGCATCGCGCGCTCCGGATCCGGCGTCCAGAGCAGCCGGTTGCCGATCGAGTCGGTGGCGATCGCGCCCAGAGCGCGTTCGCGGGCCCCGGTGACGGCGGCGATCGTCGTGATCGCGGTGCCGAGCGTCCCGGCGAACGCCGTGCCCAGCTCGGCCAGTCCGCCGGTCAGGGGACGGGTCGAGCGGGCACCGAGGAAGCGGCCATCGGCGACGAGGTCCAGCTCGATGGCCGCCAGCGCCGGGTCGACGAGGGTCCCGGCGACCAGGCCTTCAAGCGCGGGCGCCACGAGCACCGAGGAGAGCGAGTACCACCAGATCGTGCCGAGGACCTCGGGCCGCGCGCAGCCGTAGAGCTTCGTCGCGCCGCCGATGCGGGCCCGCACCCACTCCGGATCCGCGAGCAGGGTCGCGGGGACGGTCCAGTCGGGCTTCACGTCTCCACCCTTCCAGACGCGCCGAGCGTGCGCGGAGATCGCGCTGGAGAACATCCGGCGCGGGCGGGCGGAGGGCGGGAAACCGCAGTTCGCAGCGGCGGGGAGTGGTCACGGCGTGGCCGGCCGGAGGTCGAGTCGGCACCAAATCGCGGTGACCTCGCCCGCACCGATCAGGGCGCCGACGCTCTCGCAGTGTGCGGGCGCCGGGACTTCGCGGGGTGGGAGCTGGAGATCTCGCGGTGCGAGAGCACCTGCGATTCGCAGTGCCAGGAGGTCGGATCGCTGGGCGCCGGCTGCGGTCCTGCCCGTGCAAGTCGGCCGAGGCGCCTTGGAACAGAACCACCACGTCACACGCGCCGGTACGTCGAGACCGCGAACGACACCGTGACCTCCCGCGCCTCGCTCAGCGCCTCGAGGCGCTCCCGGCGGCCGTCGCGGTCGAGGTGGTGGCCCGCCGGGCCCATCTCCACCGCCTGGCGCACCCGCTGCGGTGTCAGCTCCACCGTCCGGCGGACCTCCGTGCGGCCCGTGCGGGCGAAGTACACGCCGAGCGTCCCGTCGAGCCTCTCCTCCTTGCGCTCGTCGACCGCCAGGACCAGGTCGCCCAGCTCGCGGAGGTGGTCCTGGGTCGGCGACACGACCGTCAGCAGCCCGCCGGGGCGCAGGACGCGGTGGAACTCCGGGCCGTTGCGCGGCGCGAAGACGTTCAACAGGACGGACGCCACCTCGTCGCCGACCGGCCACGGCTCCCACAGGTTCCACACCGCCGCGCCCAGGCGGGGGTGGGCGCGGGCGGCCCGGCGGAGGGCGACCGCTGAGACGTCGAGCGCCAGTCCCGTCGCCGATGGGGCGGCGTCCAGGACGTGCGCCAGGTAGTAGCCCGTGCCGGCGCCCGCGTCGATGACGAGACCGTCGGCCTCCGCGCACACCCGCGCCAGCTCGTCGGCCAACGCGCGATAAGCACCTGAAGCGAGGAAGTCCGCGCGCGCCGCGACCATCGGCGCGGTGTCCGCCGTGCCGGCCGGGATTCGCGCGTGCAACAAGTTCACGTACCCCTGTCTCGCTAGATCGAACGAGTGGCGGTTTCCGCAACGCAGCGTGCGCTCGACTGCCCCGATCGGGTCGCCGCACACCGAACATCGCAACGCTTCCACGACCCGGGGTGGCAGTGGGTCATTCCCGCGGTCGGCTGAGGTCATGGGGATATTCGACCACGACGTTTCGCAACCGGACACTCCAGCACAGGTCCTGGGAAACCTGGACGTAACAACACGGCGTGGACAGTTCACGCGGGTGAAACCTGACGAGCCGTCCCGTGAAACACCGCGCGCCAAAACTGCCTTCGCATGAACCCAGGGCACGGGAGGACGATGTGCTGAACGCAGGAGACACCGCATGGGTATTGGCCAGCGCCGCGCTGGTCATGCTCATGACACCGGGACTGGCCTTCTTCTATGGCGGCATGGTCCGCGCGAAGAGCGTCTTGAACATGCTGATGATGAACTTCATCGCGTTGGCCGTGGTGGGGGTGTTGTGGGCCCTGTACGGCTTCTCGATGTCGTTCTCCAACGACGCCTTCGGCGGCTTCGTCGGTAACTTCGACCTCGCCGGGCTCGGCAACACCGTCGGCAAGCTCGCCGGCTTCGTGACGGCCGCGACGAGCTCCTCGCCCGAGGTCGCGTGGCCGGGCTCCGACGCGCTGCCGGTACTCGCTTTCGTGATGTTCCAGCTGATGTTCGCGATCATCACGCCCGCGCTGATCTCCGGCGCCATCGCCGACCGCGCGAAGTTCTGGGGCTGGACGCTGTTCGTCGTCCTCTGGGTGACGGTCGTGTACTTCCCGGTCGCGCACTGGGTGTTCTCGTTCAACGGCTTCATCGGCGCGGACGCCGTCGGCGGCTGGATCGCCAACAACCTCAAGGCACTCGACTTCGCCGGTGGTACCGCGGTCCACATCAACGCCGGTGCGGCGGGTCTCGCGCTGGCGATCGTGCTCGGCAAGCGCAAGGGCTGGCCGAAGGACACCGGCCGGCCGCACAACGTGCCGTTCGTGCTGCTCGGCGCCTCGCTGCTGTGGTTCGGCTGGTACGGCTTCAACGCGGGTTCGGCGCTGGCCGCCAACGACCTCGCCGCGGTCGCCTTCACCAACACCACCGTCGCGACCGCGGCCGCCGTCCTCGGCTGGCTGGTGGTCGAGCAGCTCAAGTTCGGCAAGCCGACCACCCTCGGCGCCGCGTCCGGCGCGGTCGCCGGTCTGGTCGCCATCACCCCGGCGTGTGGTTTCGTGAGCCCGCTCGGGGCCATCGCGATCGGCCTCGTCGCCGGTGCGGTCTGCGCGCTGGCCGTCTCGCTCAAGTACCGGTTCGGCTTCGACGACTCGCTCGACGTCGTGGGCGTCCACCTGTTCGGCGGTATCGTCGGCACCCTGCTGATCGGCTTCTTCGGCACCACCAGCGTCAACTCGCTCGGCGCGGACGGCCTGTTCTACGGCGGTGGCTTCACCCAGCTCGGCAGGCAGGCGGCGGCAGCGGGCTCGGTGCTCGTGTACTCCTTCGTGCTCACCTTCATCATCGGGTTCGCGATCAAGAAGGCCGGCGGCTTCCGTGTCAGCGCGGAGGACGAGGTCAGCGGCATCGACGAGGCCCAGCACGCGGAGAGCGCGTACGACTTCACCGGGTTGTCCGGCGGCGGCCTCGGCTCGCCGTCGACCATTCCGGTCAAGTCCACTCCGGCCGCGAAACTCGAGGAGAGCAAGGCATGAAGCTCATCACGGCGATTGTGAAGCCGTTCACGCTGGACGACGTCCGCTCCGCGCTGGAGCAGCTGGGCGTGCTGGGCATGACGGTGGGCGAAGTCCAGGGCTACGGCCGCCAGAAGGGCCACACCGAGGTTTACCGCGGCGCGGAGTACTCGGTGGACTTCGTGGCCAAGCTGAAGATCGAGGTCGTCACCGACGACACCAACGTGGAGAAGGTGCTCGACGCCATCACCACGGCCGCGCACACCGGCAAGATCGGTGACGGCAAGCTGTGGGTGACGCCGGTCGAGACGGTCATCCGGGTACGGACCGGCGAGCGCGGCACGGACGCTCTATAGGCGTCTGGGATGGCCGACGGGGGCGAACTGGTCAAGGCCACCGAGCGATTGCTCGAGGGCAGGCACGGGAGGCTGGGGGCGTCCGCGTTGCGGGCGGCCCTGGTCGACCTCTACGAGTTCTGGCTGGGCAGGGGAGCTTCGGCGGCCGGCGTCGACACCGCGGAACCGCGGGTCGCGCTGGTCGCTGTGGGCGGGCTCGGCCGCCGGGAGCTGGTGCCGTTCTCCGATCTCGACCTGCTGCTGGTGCACAACGGCAACAGCGGTGTCGGCGAGATCGCGGACGCGCTCTGGTATCCCTTGTGGGACGCGAAAGTCGGGCTCGACCATTCGGTCCGCACGCCCGGCGAAGCGCTGAAGGTCGCTTCTGAGGACCTTCGGACGGCGATGGGCCTGCTCGACGCCCGGCACCTCGCCGGGGACGCCGAGCTGAGCGGCCGCCTGGTCGCGGCGGCACGGGACCAGTGGCGCCGCACCGCGCGCAAGCAGATCCCCGATCTGACGGCGTCGGTGCGGCAGCGCTGGGCCCGCAGCGGCGAGATCGCGCAGTCCGCCGAACCGGACCTCAAGCACGGCCGGGGCGGGCTGCGGGACTTCGCCGTCCTGGAAGCGCTGGCCGCGGCGCAGCTCACCGCCCGCCCGGGCGAAGAACTGCTGGCGGCCAAGGAACTCCTGCTCGACGTCCGGACCGAGCTGCGGCGCGAGATCCGGCGCGAACGGGACGTCCTGTCCGCGCCGGAGGCCGAGCTGGTGGCCTCCGAACTCGGCTTCGGCGACCGATTCACCTTGGCGCGCAAGCTGTCCGGCGCCGGACGCACGATCGCGTACGCGCTGGACGTCGCCCTCCGGTCCACTGTGGACCCGCCGAAGGCGCGGTTCGGACGGCGACCGTCCCGCACCCCGCTCGCCGAAGGCGTGGTGCTGCACGGGAACGAGGTCGCGCTGGCCCGCGACGCCGTCCCGGCGAAGGACCCGGCGCTGCTGCTGCGGGTCGCCGCCGCGTCGGCGCGCACCGGCAAGCCGATCGCGCTCGGCACCCTGAAGGCACTGGCCGAGTCGGCGCCCGAGCTGCGCGCACCGTGGCCCGCCGAGGCGTTGAACGCCCTGGTGGAGCTGCTGGGCGCGGGGGAGGGCCTGGTCGACGCGGTCGAGTCGCTCGACCGGACCGGGCTCTGGTCACGGCTGTTCCCCGAGTGGGGCGCGGTCCGCGACCTGCCGCCGCGGTCGCCGGTGCACCAGTGGACGGTCGACCGGCACCTCGTGCGCACCTGCGTCGAGGCGGCCAAGCTGACCACCACGGTGCCGCGGCCGGACCTGCTGCTGGTCGGCGCGCTGCTGCACGACATCGGCAAGGGCCGCGACGCCGACCACTCGGAGCTGGGCGCCAAGATCTCCGCTCAGGTCGCGGCCCGGCTCGGGCTGGAAGCGGGCGACGTCGCGACGGTGTCGGCGATGGTCCGCCACCACCTGCTGCTGCCGCACACCGCCACGCGGCGCGACATCAGCGAGCCCGCGACGGTGGCGCGGGTGGTGAAGACGCTGGACAATGACATCGTCCTGGTCGAACTGCTGCACGCGCTCACCCAGGCGGATTCGCTGGCCACCGGACCCGGCGTCTGGACGGACTGGAAGGCCCGGCTGCTCGCCGAGCTGGTCACCGGCTGCGAGGAAGTCCTACGCGGCAAGGGGTTCACCGCGCCCGAGCCGATGGACTCCGAACAGCGCGAGCTCGTCGCCCAAGCCGTCGCCTCGGGCAACGGCGAGGTCCGGATCAGCACGCAGGGCAAGGTCGTCACGGTGCTGCTGGCCGTGCCGGCCCGCGCGGAGCTGCTGGCTCCGGCGGCCGGCGTGCTGGCGCTCAACTCGATGGAAGTGCACTCGGCGATCCTGCGCGGCCACGACGGCGGTCGCGCCGGGTTGTTTACGGCGTCGCCGAAGTTCGGTTCCTTGCCGGAGGTGACGCTGCTGCGCGAGCAGTTCGCCCGCGCGGTCGCCGGCACCCTGCCTCTGACGCAGCGGCTGGCGGCGAAGGAACGCGACTACGGCTCACCCGACGCGGCGTCGGTCGCGCCGAAGGTGCTGTGGTTCGACGACGAGACGAGCGGCCCGGACACGGTGGTCCTCGAACTGCGGGCGGCCGACCGGATCGGCCTGCTGTTCCGCGTGGCGGGGGCGTTGCGCCGCTGCGACGCGGAAGTCCGCTGGGCCAAGGTGGCGACGCTGGGCGGCGCGGTGGTCGACTCGTTCGCGGTGACGCCCCGCAGCGGGCGCATCGAGCCGGGCTGGCGCCGTGAGGTCGAGCAAGCCGTGCTGGCCGCGGCTTCCTGAGTGGTCTTGCCTGAGCCGAGTCACGCTCGGCTCAGGCAAACTCACACCAGCGCGACCGCGGGCTCACCGAACCACGTTGCCAGCGCGTTTTCCAAGCCCGGCCCGCCGTTCCAGACCACGTAACCATCGGGCCGGACGAGCTGGGGAACGTCGCCGTCCCGGGTCTCGACGCGGTCACCCCACCCCTCGGGAAGCGCCGCGCCGACCAGTACTGCCCGTCCGTCCGGCGCGGCCGGAACCCCCGTGGCGCGACCGGAAACACCCGGGTATGTCAACCCGATGCCCGACAACTCCGCCGCGACCGTGCGGCGGGCTTCCGGGACGGCGAGCAGCCCCGTGACGATCTCCCGGACGGCCACGGCGTCGGGATCGGGCACCCCGAGCACCGCCTGCGCCCGGGTACTGACCAGCACTCGGGCGGCGACCGGGTGGCGTTCGTCGTGGTAGCTGTCGAGCAGACCGGCGGGGGCGTGCCCGCGGACGTGCGCGGCCAGCTTCCAGCCGAGGTTCACCGCGTCCTGCAGACCGAGGTTGAGCCCCTGGCCGCCGACCGGCAGGTGGATGTGCGCCGCGTCGCCCGCGAACAGCACCCGGCCGTGGCGGTACCGCTCCAGCTGCCGTGCCGCGTCGCCGAACCGCGACGCCCACAGCACTTCGCCCACCTCGAACCCCGGCCCGTGCAGGGTGGTCAGCGCTCGCTGCAGCTCGCCGGCCGTGACGGGCTCGTCGCGGCCGAGCCGCTGCTGTTCCTCGCCGACGACGACCACGCGGTGCCGCCCGCCGGCGAGCGGCAGCAGGAACCCCGCGGCCCGCGACGGCAGCCGCCACTCGTCGGCGAACCCGTCGGGCTTCCGGGTGAGTGTGAGGTCGGCGACGACCAGCGAGATCCGCGCCGACGTGCCGGGGAACGCGGCGCCCAGCAACGTTCGCACGGTGCTGTGCCCGCCGTCGGCCGCCACCAGCCACCCCGCCCGGTGCTCCCGTCCACCCGCGGTGACGGTGACGCCCTCGTCGTCCTGTGCCACGGCGGTGACGGCCGCGTCGCGCAGCACCGGCGTGCGCAGCCGCGCCTCGATCGCCGCCGCGATGTGTACCTGCTCGACGCCGAGCTGGTACGGGAACGGCGTCGGCAGGTCGGTGTAGTCGATCGGGATGCCCGAGAAGTGCCCGCCGGGCAGCCGGGCCTCGACGTACGGCTCGATCGTGGCGAGCAGGCCGCGGTCCGCCAGCACCTCGACCGACCGGGGCTGCAGGCCGAGCGCCTTCGACTGCGTCGTCGGGTGGGCGTCGCGCTCCAGGACCAGCACGTCGAGCCCGGCGCGCTCCAGTTCGAACGCGGTCAGCATGCCGGTCGGGCCGCCGCCCGCGACCAGGACGTCAGGCATCGAGGTTCTCCTTCTTGAGGTACCAGACGTGCCAGATGATGAGGGCGGCCAGCATGGCGAACCACTGCACGTTGGTGACCAGCGAGATCAGGTCGATCGGCAGGGTGTAGACGAGCACGACGTGCGCGATCGCGCTGACCACCAGCACACCGCCCCAGGCGGCGGTGTTGATCCGCAGCCCGCGGCGGAACCGGGCGTCGGTGTCCCAGCGGGCCGCCCACGCGTCCGCGCCCTCGGCACCGCGCTTGACCTCGGCGATCGTGCGGCCCAGCGTCAGCTGCGCCGGCTTGCCGACGAACACCGTGACCAGCATCCACGCGCCGAACAGCCCGCCGAGCGCGGCGGTCCAGCCCTCGCGGATGGCAAGGGTGCGCGGGTCGTCCGAGAGCAGGCCGAGCACGACCGAGAGCACCAGGACGCTGATCGTGACCAGCGCGAGAAGGTCGACCTTGCGGTTGCGCACGACGGTCCACAGCACGTACGGCGCGGCCACCAGCACGCCGGCCATCAGCGCCCACCACTGGCTGACGCCCGCCGCGCGCAGGCCGTAGAAGAGCGCCATCGGCACGATCACTTCGAACACGACGGTCAGCACGTTGGCGCGGACCACCCGGCGCAGGCCGGCGTCGGGCTCGGACTTCTGTTCGATCATCATGCGGATCTCCCAGCGGATTCGGGTGCGGTCGCCCGCACGTAGAGGTCGGCGAGCTCACGGCCGATGCGCGCGAGCTCGGTGGGTTCGGGCACATCGGCGGCCGCGATGACGACGACGGCGTCGAGGCCGGTGGTGAAGGCGAGTGCCGCGGTCCGCGGGTCGAACGGGCCGAAGGCACCCGCCGCCTGCCCGGTGCGGAAGTGCTCCTCGAACAGCGCGAGCCGCCCGTTGACGCTCGCGCTCTGCGAACCGGCGTTCTTCACCAGGTCGATCAGGGCGCGGACTTCGGCGGGGTGCTCGCCGACGAGCGCGACGTTCGATTCGACGTAGGCGCGCAGCTGCGCGACGTGCCCGACGGCGGCGTCGATGCGCGGCTGCATGAACGCCCCGGTGATCTGTTCGATCTCCGTGACGCAGACGGCGAGCAGGTCGTCCTTGCCCGCGAAGTGGTAGCTGATCATGCCGGTGCTCGACAGGCCCGCGTGCTTCGCGATCCGGCTGAACGACGCCTTGGCGTAGCCGGCCTCGGCGATCACTTCGATCGCCGCCCGCACGATCTGGGCCCGCCTGCCGGACTCGGTGAACGTTCTTGCTCGCATGAGCAAAATTTAGCTCAGCCGAGCAAAACTGGCAAGTCACTTGGTCAGGGACAGGAAAAGGGGGAGTGGATCAGGCGATGGCGGTGCCGTCGACGACCTTGTTGCGGCCCGCGTCCTTGGCTCGGTAGAGGGCCTTGTCCGCGGCCTGCAGCAGGCGCTCGACGGCCGTGCCGCCGTCGGGGTAGGTCGCCACGCCGATCGAGGCCGAGAGGGCGTCGATGACACGGACGTGGCTGCCGTCCTCGTACTCGACCTCCAGTGCCGCGATCGCCGCGCGGATGCGCTCGGCCACCGCGAGCACGGCCGCCGGGCCGATGTCCGGGAGCAGGACCACGAACTCCTCGCCGCCGAAGCGGCCGACCGAGTCGTAGTCGCGGACCGCGTTCTTGATCGTCGTCGCGATCGCCCGCAGGACCGTGTCGCCCGCGAGGTGCCCGTGCTCGTCGTTGATCAGCTTGAAGTGGTCCAGGTCGATCATCAGCACACCGAAACTGCTCTGCCTGCTGCGCTGCGCCCTGGCCAGCTCCCGCGACGCGAGCAGGTGCCAGCCGGTCGTGTTGAACAGGCCCGTCTTCTCGTCGGTCGTCGCGGCGATCTCGAGCTGCTTGATCAGCACCGCCCGGTGCAGCACCAGCAGCGGCGGCACGATCGCGACCGCCAGGGCGGGCAGCGTCGCCAGCGTCAACGCCGTGAGCATGCCGAGGCACAGCGTCGCGACCTCGAGGAGGTTGTCGCCGAGGCCGCCGAAGAACGCCTTCACCGTGCGCTTCGTGATCGTCAGCGCCGGGACGATCGTGATCGCGGCGACCAGGAAGTACGTCCCCGCGGCCAGCGCGATCGCCGTGACGCCGCGCCAGCCGGACGTCAGCGCCGAGTACATGTCCGGGACGCCGAGCCGGTGCAGGACGAACTCGGCCGAGTAGCACGTGATGACGACCAGCGTGGCGTTCAGCGCGGTCCGGAACGGTGGAACGCGCTTGATCCGCGCGAGGCTGCGCGTCGCCAGGTGCACGTACAGGACGACGACCAGGGCGGTGCCGAGCGCGGGCGGCAGGAGCAGCACCCCGGCGAACGTCCAGACCGAGGTCAGGTTGATGTGCGGGGTGTCGGACACCAGCCGCCGGACGCGCTCGATCTGCCGGCCCAGCTCCGCCTGCAGCACGCCGAGGACGCTCAGGATGGCGAAGACGGCCAGGTCCCAGTGCCGCACGGGCACCGACACGGCGGTCCAGACGGTGGCCACGAGCGCCACCGACTCGACCAGGAAGACGTAGCAGATGAGCGACCCGCGCTGCCGCCAGAGGGTCCAGCGACCAAGACGAAGCATCCCCCGTGTGCGGCCCGCACGAGGCTCGGCCGGATGGGCGCCGTCCATACTCAAGGCGGTGCAACTCCCGTGGGTGATCCGACGATCCGCGTCCACCCCACCACACCGGGCGGCCGCGATCGATGATTGCCACACGATCGGACCAGTGAAGGGAGGCCGCCGCCATGCGCAACCGCGAATCCTGAGCCCCCGCGCCCCGATGTCCGCCGTGGATCGCCGGAGGGAGGCCGTCATGCGCAACCGCGAATCCTGAGCCGTCGCAGTCCCGCTTTCACGTCCGAAGGGAGAGCTGTCGTGCGCAACCGCGAGTCCTGAATCCGTGCCCACCTGCCAGCGCGCTCGAAGGGAGAGCTGCCGTGCGCAATCGCGAGTCCTGAACCCACGCCCACCCACCGCGACGCCCTGAAGGGAGAGCCCCGTGCGCAATCGCGAGTCCTGAAGCCGTGCCCACCTGTCAGCGCGCCCGAAGGGAGAGCCCCATGCGCAACCGCGAGTCCTGACCACGCCGTGCACACCGTCCGTCCCAGTACGAGAGGGGGATCGTCACCATGCGCAACCGTGAATCCTGAAGCGACGCCGGCCCCGGGTGGGGCCGCTCAGGCGGTCGCGCCGCCGTCGACCACCAGGTCGTGGCCGACCGTGAACCCCGCCTCGTCCGAAGCCAGCCACAGCACCGCTGCGGCCACTTCGGCGGTGGCACCCACCCGGCCCAGCGGAATCGCGGCCTTGAGCCGCTCGGCGCGGTCGGCGTCCGTCTCGCCGGGCCGTAGCGACATCCCGGTGTCGGTCGCACCCGGGCTGACGGCGTTGACGCGGACGCCCTCGGCGATGTGGTCGCGTGCCGCGGTGCGGGTCAGCACGCTCACCGCGGCCTTCGACGCGGCGTAGGCCGCCATGCCCGGAATCCGGCCGTGCGAGCCGATGTTCGACGCCATGTTGACGATCGCGCCGCCGCCGTGGGCTCGCATGTGCGCGATCTCGTGCTTCATGCACAGCCAGGTGCCGGTGAGGTTGGTGCCGATCACCGCGTCGAAGACGTCCTCGCGCAGGTCGCCGGTGGCCGCCGGTTCCCCGAGGATGCCCGCGTTGTTGAACGCGACGTCCAGGCCGCCGTGCCGCGCGACGACCGTCTCGACCATGCGCGCGACGTCCGCGGAGTCGGTGACGTCCGCGACGATCGCGCTCGCCGAGCCACCGATCTCCTTCACCGTCGAGGCGAGCCGCTGCTCGTCGCGCCCGGCGACGACCACAGTCGCGCCTTCTTCGGCGAACGCCTTAGCCGTCGCCCGTCCGATGCCGGAGCTGCCGCCCGTCACCAGGACGACCTTGCCTGCGAACCGTGCCCCCATGAGCGCCTTCTTTCTGGTCTGATCATTCTCGAATGAGTACCCGCATCGCTTGCGATACGGCCGCCTTCAGCCGGCTCGCCGCGTCCGTGCCCTTGCCCAGGACGCGCAAGCCCTGGAGCACGGTGAGCAGGAACCGGGCGAGGGTCGCCGGGTCGCTGCCGCCGGGGAGTTCGTCCTGGGCCTTCGCGCGTTCCAGCGCCATCGTGAGCGCCACCTCGAGGGTGTCCCAGCTGCGCTCGACGACCCGCGCGACCTCCGGATCGCGGGGGAGGAGCTCGATGGCCGCGTTGACGACGAAGCAGCCGATGGGGCCCGCTTCGTCGAGGATGTCCGCCACATAGCCGTCAAGGAGGCCGCGTACGGCGGGCACCCCCGGACCTGGCCGCGAGAGTTCGGCCATGACGCGCGCGTCGGTCTGCTCGGCGTAGCGCTTCAACGCCGTGACGTAGAAGTCGTGCTTCGTGCCGAAGGTCGCGTACAGGCTCGCCTTGGCGACGCCGAGGTGCGTGACGAGATCACTGACCGACGTCGCCTCGTAGCCCTGACGCCGGAAGAGCGCGAGCGCGGCGTCGCAGGCTTCGTCGACGTCGAACTCCTTGACCCGGGACATGATCGAAACCCTAGCTGTTTCGAGAACGATCGGTCAAATAAGTGCGCCG
>Ga0307515_10018537_pt1 | contig 12581 bp, 10 predicted proteins | sample 17_EM_MG_FD_194513 | JGI IMG/M metagenome (GOLD analysis project Ga0307515, IMG submission 194513) | Populus trichocarpa ectomycorrhiza microbial communities from riparian zone in the Pacific Northwest, United States - 17_EM | ecosystem: Host-associated > Plants > Roots > Unclassified | place... | reverse complement strand
TTCGGACCACCGGAATTTGGCAGTGTGAGGCTGGGGTGGCTGTGGTGGGGCCTTTGTGCTGTCGCCTACCTTATGTGATGACAGTGAACCTCGTCATTTTCAATTTCTGAGCTTGCTTCTGGGCGCTGTCGCTGATGGCTGGACATGGTCTGTTTAAGTTTTTATCTAAGTCCGAATCACAACAAGTCACCAATAGATCGAGATCGGCGCAACCCCGCAACCCCAAACTTGAACCCTTCCACGTCGGTCACCCCCTGTCAAGTCCCGCCAATCCCATACCCTCCCCATATCAGCTTACGATACTTGTGAGTGTGATTCAGCTTCTCGATCATCATGTGCTTTCCTACTGTTGGGATGCGTGAGCCCAATCTGGGCCGGGATCGCAAACCAGGAGGCCGTTTCTGGACTGGCTAACATTATCTGTGTATTGAAATAGGTGTGATACACAGCATGACACGCTCAGCATTCCATTCGGCAGTGCATGGAGTACTCGTCGGCCTGGTGAAGCGGTAGGGCTGAGATTCGTCGAAATTCAGACAACTGCAACGATACCCCTTGATACTGCTTCGTCTTATGGTGGCACCCTCGTAGATGCCCCAGTCTACCCTCATGCTTCAACTGTCAAGTAAGTCGCTGCCACGGTCAGCTAATTGGCAGGCCAAGTCGAGTGGCCGGCTCGCCTGACCTCAAGCTCACATTCTTGCTTCCTATCGCTGTAGATCAACCGACTTGGATATCACAATCAACAGCCCCCATCTCGAGCTCCGATTCCCAAATGGAGAATTACCAGGTCCGATCGAACGCGTCCCCGTATTCACCACCAAAGATTCGATAGGCGGCACAATTGCCCTGAATCCTGACACATATCCCACCAGCACCCAGGCGAAGCTCACTGTAGCGGTAAGCGGTCACCAGACCATCCCACTCCGCAATCGTCTTCGCCACGCATCACTCTCTGCTGACTTACTGGGTCTATAGCTCGAAGGTGCTTTCTACTGGTCAACACCTGTCACGAAAATGGCACCCGCCCTTCAAGTCCCATCACTCGGAATTCGTCCTCTCAGCAGGAGATCTACTGGTCCTCCCGTCCCCACACAAACAACGATAGAGCACAAGCACATCTTCTTTTACACCTCCATGGATATTCCAGTCTCATCCTCTGACGCCCCTCAAAACCTCAAAAATTGACCTTTTTCTGCTCTCAGGAATCTGCTCTCGAGCGCTCTCTCCTCAAGCTTTCCAGACTCTTCCTGCAGCCACTTGTTCACTTGCTGTAAATGCCTGTTTTGGCGGTTTCTTGTGCTCACGCATTGTCTCGAGGTACACAGCCTTCTGTCTCTGTCACTTTCCTCTCGCTAACCAATCCCTCCAGCATTTCGTTCTTGGATGTCTTGGACCATTGGCACCAGGTAGGTGAACTCTTACCGACCCTTTCTTATGCATAGGCATCTGAGCAGGTATTCTAGAGCCATCGACTGGTATGGTGGTTGCGCATTGTATATGAAAACCTTCTTGCCGATTCCGTGTTTTCTTCCCTTAATATTGTAGTGTTTCGTTAGATATAATCCACAATAAATATTCATTCTGTCTTTTTCTGAAAATCGCGTTAAATTTGTAGTGGTTTGTATTGTAGAATTCACTGTAAATAGCACTACAAGACGTGTTGAAATTCACCGTAAGTACAGCCCAAGAAAACACCATAAATCGGACAAATCTACTATTAAAATTCACCAGATCTATTATTGAAATTCACCAGATCTTCAGGTGAACTTCACTGGACCTTGAATCACCACATTTTGTGGTGAAACATGTGGTGAGATATGTGGTGTATTTACTGTGGTGAAATTCACTATATACATTTCGCTCAGTGAAGTATCACTTAGGAAGAAGAGTCAATTGAGGCAGTAATGCTTCCTCTATGTAATATTGCTGTACCTTGTATCCGGTAAATATGAGTAATCGGGAGCGTTAGAATATTGGGAAGTGTTCAATTTTTGCCAGCTAATTTCGAAGGTTGCGGTTGGTCAGGCTGAATATTTTGCGTTATTCAGAGCCGAGTTGCGCAAACCTGGCAGAAATGGTCCGTCCGTGAAGGCTGATCAGAACGCCTCTGAGTGGGACGGGTTCAAGATGTGGATCACATTGTCGAGAGAGGTAACTGATACGCAAGTATAAGTCCTTAGTCTCCAAGAACCCTCCCTAGATACCTTTGCAGATACACGATAGAATAAAAGAAACAACGGGGCAGTTCTGTATCTCCTCCACTCGACTAACACAAATCCGGCAATAAAGAATGGAAAGACGGGCAGATGGACACAACAAATAGATGGCAGAAAGAGGGGTAATGTAGTGGCGGTAGAGGCCATAGTCGTGGTAGACAACTCTGGCACGACCCAGAAACCATGTCGTCGAAGAGCTCGCAGTTTGACCCCAAGGACGCCGAGAAATACGTCCCATTGGTTCTTATATCAACCAAGAACGGTAATACACGGCCTAACACTCACCGGGCTTCTCCTTCTTAGGGATGGCGGCCTCAAGAATGATGAGTTGCCCGTATAGCCCCGCTGCTAATCGTGAACCGTCAAAGAATCGGAACAGTGGTACCTTCTCATGTCCCCAGTGAAGGCGTAGACGCCAAAATGAAGGAAGGCAAGACGGGTTCCAACACCCCGCTTGACTTCTAAGATCTATGTACTCTATGTTACACGATTCGTCGGATGTGTAATGTATCTGTGCTCTAACCCGTTGCTCCCTGTCGGAAGGAATTAGACGTGGTCTGGATGAGCGCTCGTGTGGTAGTACTACGTGGGTGGTTGCTTCACCCTGACAGATCGAGTGATTGGGCTCTCGTGTGTCGCTTTCTACTTGAGTCACTGTGGTGCGGAAATTCTGCTTGAGAAGAGGACATGACAGGCGTCAGCTGTCATCGGTGAGTAGGCGCCAACGCCGAATGCCCGATCGATCCTCTCCTGGACCCCGAAGTCATACAGAGGGAACAACGATGGCGACCAAGGCACCCAAAGCAATGAATCTGTGAGCATCTCGACGGTCATATAGCGCCCCGTTGTCACTGATGATGCCCCAAAAGCCTCTACCTGAATGGTGCGGCGCTTCACTTCATTTTAGGTCCATATCGCTCATCTCGGGTACCAAAAAGAAATCATTGTGCAAGATGTTCCAGATCTGAAGTATAAGCTGGTGTTGATTGTAGGAAGCGAAACGATAGAATTAGAGAGGAAAGACATCCAGACGTGGGCACCAGTCCAGCGCCCGTATGTCCTCAGTCTCTTAACAACGTACACTCACCGAGGCATGTGCGTATATAGAGATATTTCTTCGACATCCCAAGTGCGCGTTGAAATTCAAATGAAGAGTAGTCATCTGCCGTTCGCGAAGAAGGACCGGAATGTCAAGGAGATTGGCCTCCACAAGCTATTTGATGAGTACTGGGCCTCCGGAGAGCACGAGACTATGGTACCGGGTCGGTCATACTCCCCAACCAGTCTTTCCATACCTGATACAGAAGCGCAGAGGTCGTTGTCGTTGGAAAGTATCGTTACTCATTTGAATTACACTTCTCTGCGAGCCCTACGGTTCGTCTCTTGCGATCGCCCATTGCATCCAGCTAATGATGTTCGCATAGGCGGAAACCCTCCACGGCTTGCTCAAAGAACTCGAGGAATTGTTAAAGGAACACTCCACAATGATGGGTGCACCGACAGAGAGGATTGTGGACAAGGCTATCAAGTACGGGGCTGTCTTCGCAGAGGTCAGTCCTCCCAAATGAAAACCGGTGAGACACTGACACTTTCTAGTTGAACCCTGTCTCAAAGGCTGTGTTTGGTCTTGCCAGTGTTACGTTTGAGGTTCGTACGCTGGTTGCGTATCAAGAACAGGCCTAATGCATGACGATGTAGCTCTTGAAGGAGCAAAACAAATACGACCAGATGCCGTCGGCCCTGTTGGGTCGGTTGCAGCGCATTTTGCCATTGGGGAAGAAGGTCGCAGACGATGTCGTGTGCGAAGAGACAGAAATCTTGGAGAAGGTGATGCAGCGAATGTTCGAAGTGATGCGAATGGTCGCGGAATTCTCATGCAACTATGTCAAAGGTAGTAGGTGGTCATGTCCTGGATTTGGCAAGTACTGATGATCACAGCGAGAACACCGGCCAACCCAGAGAAGATCGAAGAAATGGACAAAGAATTGACCAACGTCATTGAGGACTTCAACCATGCAGTGGACGTTGAGGCGCTCCGCCTCGCCAAAAAGAATGGTAAGCACGTATTGTCCCCATCTGGTGATCATCCCTTCTCAATAACGCATGTAGAGCAAGAGTTTTTGCTTACGCGGCTTAAACGTGTCGAGACCGGTTATGACTTGAAACTCTGCTGTATGGAAGGCACCCGCGAAACTCTCTTGAATCAAATCACGGCCTGGGCGGCCAATGAATCAGAAACGGGCAATCTATACTGGATCCACGGTTTACCTGGAATTGGCAAAACGTCGTTAGCTCATTCAATTTGTGAAAGGCTTCACAATGAACAACGTCTTGCCGGAGCGTTTTTCTGCCAGAGGGATGACGCGAATATGAGCGAGCTCAGAAATATTCTTCCTACTCTCATCTCCAAACTCGCCGAAAAATTTCCCCCCTTTCGAAGGATCGTCGCAGATCGTCTTCGCAGCGACCCAGATCTGACATCAAAGTCGATGAAGGACTCTCTCTTCCTTGACTTCATCGGCAACCTTCCTCGCCACCCAAAACACGCTCTCGTCTTTGTCATTGACGCACTCGACGAATGTGGTGACTATAAAGATCGTCCAATCCTCTTGAAGGTTCTAAGAGATGCTGCCGGACATGCTCCTTGGCTTAAAATCATTGTCACCAGTAGACCTGAAAACGAAATTCAGCATTTCTTTCATCGGCTCCCCCGATCGTCATATTCACCCTATGATTTGTCTATGGATCAGGAAGCCGGAGCTGACTTGCAAACCTTCGCCCGAAGCCAGTTCGATTCAGTGGCTGAACTGTGGTGTCGGTCCACCCCTTGGCCAGGACAACTGCTCTTTGATCGAGTTATCTCTCGGGCAAACGGTCTTTTCATCTTCATCAAGACTCTTGTTCTTGCCCTTGAGCAATGTGAAAACCTCGAAGAGACTTTGAAGGCGGCCTTGCAAGACTCGGGCCTGAAACCTCTATACAACCTTTACTCCAGTATCCTGAAAACACGAAGGGTGCCAAACAATGCCGAGTTCCGGCAGGTGATCGGAGTGCTTCTTACAGCGACTCCGCATCGCACACTGAATGAAGATTCGATTGCTGAGCTGGCAGGAGTGACGCCCGAAATGGTTAAAAAGTGGGTGAATGATCTCAGCTCCCTGCTATATCGAGACGAGGCGGCCAATGGAGGAATTCGTGTCCGGCATTTGTCAATTTCGGAGTTCTTTGTGAGCGATCACTGCGCTTATAAAGTGAACATTGAAGACGCGAACACGCAGCTGGGAATTGCTTGCCTCAAGACGATGATGGAACAGCTCCGTTTCAATATCTGCAACCTCCACGATTCCCGACTTGCTAATGCAGATATCAACGATCTCCCATCCCGAATCAAAGAGCACGTTTCCGACGCTTTGCAATACAGTTCTCTCTATTGGTCAAACCACCTTTGCTTTACTCCTGACAATGGAGATCCTTGCGTGTGGGGAAAGTTGAAGGAATTCTTCGAAGGGTTGTATGGGCTATTTTGGATTGAAGTATTGAGTATTATGGGAGTGGTCCCGATTGGCGCTCCAAGCCTGCGACGAGTGATCTCTTGGGCCAAGGTGAGTTCAGCTCCGAGTTGTCACCTGCGAAAATGTATTTAACTGGATGTAGAATGCCGGTTCAAATATTGTTCAAAGAATCCAGGATGTTTGCCGTTTCATCATCACCTTCCACCACCCCATCTCTATCAGCACTCCGCACATCTATATTTCAACGGGACCCTTTCTACCATCACAGTCACCTTTATCGATAATCTTCAACAAATCGTTTACTAAAACTATCAAGATGCAAAGCGGGAAATTGTTGACATGGCCAGCGCCACCATTGCAATGGATTGGACACACCGACGCTATCAATTCCATCAGCTGTTCCCCAAACGGGTACCACATCGTGACCGGATCCAATGACAGGACGATACGCATCTGGGATGCCGAGACTGGTGCTACAGTCGGCAATCCACTGAATGGTCACACTGGCAACGTGAGATCCGTTGCTTACTCTCCCGATGGGCGGCACATCATCTCTGGATCCGATGATATGACAATTCGGATCTGGGATGCCGAGACAGGTGCCCCAGTTGGCAGGCCTCTAGAAGGTCACACTGGTTGTGTGTGGAGTGTTGCTTACTCTCCTAATGGGCAGCACATCATCTCCGGATCTGATGACAGGACCATTCGAATCTGGGATGCCGAAACTGGCACAGCAATTGGCACACCTCTACAGGGGCACACAGCATTTGTGGCGTCTATTGCTTACTCTCCCAATGGGCAATATATCATATCGGGATCCTGTGATAAGACCATTCGAATCTGGGATGCCAACACTGGTGCTGCAGTTTGCCACCCTTTAGAGGGGCACACTGACGCTGTGTGCTCTGTTGCACACTCTCCCAATGGACGGCATATCGTCTCCGGATCCGCTGATAGAACCCTTCGAATCTGGGATGCGAAGACTGGTGCTGCAATTGGCAGGCCTCTGGAGGGGCACAAAGAGATGGTGCGAACTGTTGCTTACTCTCCCAATGGGCAGCACATCATCTCCGGATCGCGTGACAAGACCATTAGAATCTGGGATGCCGAAACTGGCACAGCAATTGGCACACCTCTACAGGGACATACCTGGCATGTGACCTCTGTCACCTATTCTACCAATGGGGAGCACATCATCTCGGGATCCAGTGACTGCACCATTCGAACCTGGGATGCCAAGACTGGTGCTCCATTGGGTAACCATGTGGCGGGGCACACTGATGTGGTGACCTCTGTGGTTTACTCTCCCGATGGACGGTACATCATCTCTGGATCCTTTGACATGACTATTGGGATATGGGATGCCGAGACTGGTGCTATAGTTGGCAAGCCTCTACAGGGGCACACTGACCGCGTGTGGTCCATTGCTTGCTCTCCCAATGGACAACGCATCGTCTCTGGATCTGATGATGGGGCCATTCAAATCTGGGACGCTGAGATTGGTGCTGCAGTATTGAGTCCTCTAGAGGGGCATACTGAGGGTATATCATCCGTTGCTTACTCTCCCAATGGGCAGCGTATCATCTCTGGATCTGCAGACAGAACCATTCGAATATGGGATGCTGAGACGGGTACTGCGATTGGTGAGCCTCTAAATGGCCACACGTCTGCTGTGCGGTCCATTGCATACTCTCCTAATGGCCAGCGAATCATCTCTGGATCCGATGATAGGACCATTCGGATCTGGGATGCCGAGAATGGTGCGGCCATTGGTAATCCTCTAAAGGGGCACACTGGCGACGTGAATTGTGTTGCTTATTCTCCTGATGGGGAGTACATCGTCTCTGGGTCTGATGACAGGACCATCCGGATTTGGGATGCTGATACCGGTGCCGGAGTTGGTAAGCCTCTGGAGGGGCACACTGATTGGATCCGCTCTGTTGTTTACTCTCCCAGTGGGCAGTACATTATATCTGCATCTCATGACAGAACCATTCGAGTCTGGGATGCCAAGACCGGTGCTGTAATTGGAAAGCCTTTAATGGCGCATGCTGACTGGGTCACGTCTATCGCTTGCTCTCCCGAAGGGAAGCACATTGTCTCCGGATCTGGGGACACCACAATACATGTGTGGGACCTGTTTCCACACCCTCCTATCCAACCATCACTCTCCTGCGACCAGGCCCATGCCGATTTTTGCGCACAACCAGATGCGAATGGTTGGGTCAGGGATTCAAAGAATGGTTTACTATATTGGATACCTCCAGATTGTTGTACAGGTCTGCATTCACCCGCTGTCCTGACAATCCCACCGACATCTCACACTCGATCAGTTACTCTTGATTTTGATGAGTTTGTGTTTGGGACCTCTTGGACCCAGGTTTTCAACAGTACATAACCCTGGGGTTTCTTCTCAACCTCCGTGCTTGTATTTCAGTTTATTGGTGTCTCTTTGGAAATTACGCTTGTAGTTTCACCTTCCCTAGTGTCACAGATAGGCTATCCCCCTATGCAGAGGTGAAATATAGTTGAAGATTGAGCAAACTTGGCTCTTGCATGTTGAATGAGGGTTCATGATGCCGACTAACTTCCCAATATTTTGGAGGTGACGGTTTTACAATATTTCTCAGTCCACAACATTATCTCTTGGAAGATTGTCTCAAGCCTTTGGTGGTGACCCAAGCCACCTCGGTGCCAGACCAAGTTGCAGTGAGTTGGGTTATACGCGGGTACTGAATGCCCCGAAAAATGCCATGTGGACCATCAAATGAATGCTTGTGGTACCGGATATTGAACATATGTGCCGCCCCTGTTGTGCTTCGATCGATTGGTGCACACCTCTAGATTATCCCACTCCGCTAGTAGCCTGGTTCAGCTGACATATGTAACTGTTCCGCCTATCCAATAGCTAGAAACGGTAGAACTATCTTTAATATCAAAATGTGAGCTCAGCAGTCCTGATCCGGTTTCTCTCGTGGTGGACTGTACTGCCGAATCCGGTTTTCACACGCCTTGAGAGCTTTACAGGTAGTGCAAGTGCAGTCTATTTGTCTAGCGGTGATGCCTTTCGCAAGCGTTGCATTCTGCCACAATTAATCGTTGAAGTCTAAGCCAGCGAACCGGATTTCCAATTGTTTACGGCCATGCACAATTTATGTACAAGAAATATTTGTAAATTATATACATATGCAAACGAGACTACAGATAGAACGGTACATGCAAAGAACTATTTCAGTACATTTAATTGGTGAGGATGTCCTGTACCACGCAGCCATAAATATAATATATCATTGGGAAGGATGGACGGACCGGAACTAATCCAAGCTACTCCACATGGCCACGTTCTTCCTAAAATACAGATTGAGCGAATCCTGCTCGGCAACTTTGATCGTCTTTGCAGGGGTGTCCGCTCCTGTACCTGTGTGCGTTAGTCAGATTGGATGTGTGATCAAACCCGGGTCCATCAAGCCTCGAAGAACATTTCCTTGGAAGTACTGTAACGGTTTATCTCGAACTCTATTTGAGGAGGTAGGGAATTCAGGACCTAACAAGTTTGTTATCTCTGCCAATGGGTGTAGTCGATTCCATGGGAATGTATTGTGCGTGGGTGGATGCTGTCGCCAGAGGTGAAGGGTGCATGGGCTCATACTAAGTAGATTTGGACAAAATATCTTCAGCAATACATGATGACCATGACATTGGCGAGAGGTCCTTCCATTCACCGCTGTGCATTCCATTCTCGGTTCCATGTAGATATGATTATTCCTATTGCATCCTAAGATCCCGAAGATTAAAACATAGGTCTAAGGAGACGTATCAACCAGTCGTGGAACAGACGTAGTAGAGGCTCCTCCAAGAAGCTCTCTAATGCTTCGTTACTTGTCGTCACTAGGACCGCTGCCGATTCCCCCACTTTGACGTTTCTGTTACCGAATGGGGAAGATAAACGTTAATCGCCGGGTCACACAGCATATATATAGAGAGAGACCAAGTCTTTCGCGAGCACTCACGACTTTAACAAGGTGGGAACCTGATTGACCGCCACTACAGAAATATCCAATGTCCTATTTTCCTGTTGAGAAACCCCCCTTCAGATGAACTCGTCGCAATGCATGAGGAATGACCAATGGTCACTCACCATGGAACGAATGCGTACTCGCGTCCAGCCAGTATTGACAAACCTTTGGAATCGGACTCCGGTGGCTGCTCCGGCATTCGCACTCCGTCTGAGTATGGCAGCGACCATCTCAGAGATGCACAGCCCATGGGTGACGATAACGACATAATACCCGAGTCCGCCTCCGACTTCAACGTCGACCTCTCCATTTTCCCGTGGTCGACCATCGACCATCGACCTCTACCTCGACCCCATCGACCCCATTCGTATCCGTACCGGCACCGGCACCAGTATCTGAGTGGTGGTGTGCAGTCGCGATCTCGTCGTCCAGATGCGGCCACACAAGCCTCTCTACCGCATCCTCCGCCCGAAGCGTGAGATCGTCAAGCGACTCGCCACCGATGAACCTATCATGCTAATTATGTATCGTCTCGTACACCTCGTCCTCGCGATGCAGTCGCTTCTCGTCGTCGTCGTGCGCCGATGCACGCTGACGTTGCTGCTGCTGCTTCTTTTTCGATACCGGTCCAGCAAACCAGAGCTTGCCCTCGGCAATACCAAAATGTTGCTCACGGATCATGGGCGTAGTGTGTATCGGTGGGAAGGAGAGCGGGTCCTTGTCTGAGCCTGGGAGCGAAGTGCACGGCGCGACGGGTTGGACGGCGGTGCTGTGGGCGCGTTCAAGGTCCGACGCGTAGATCTCGTGTATGGGAGTGCGTAGGACGGAGTATCGCCATTCTCCCAGCACACGAGCTTGGTTCATCCCTTCCTTGCCCGCCCCCGTAACAGGAGGCAGCCACGCAGCCATGTGCAAGTGAACGAGATCGGAGGCGAGACGCGTAAACGATTGGTTACATTTTTGGTATTTGTTGGGTGCTTCTAAGCTAGACGCCATGCATGATTTGAAAGTGGAGCGTCGGTTCACCCTACAACGAAAAAGAGTCGGTGGACTTATTCTATGCTACTACATAGTATAGTACTAGAGTTATCTCACCGGCACATGTAGGTCTCAAATTATCTGTCGATTCACCACGACACCTACAGAACGACGAGCGGCAACTGTTCAGATCCACCTCACGAGGGTCAATATCCATACTAGCAAAGCAAACTTACAACGTAACAGTAAGCATGAATAGGTGGTTTGAGATAGTCGTCTCCATGGGCAGGCGAGGTGTGAGTGGTCAAGCAGAGCTCGAGTCAGTCCAGCTAAGGTTTGACATTGACATTGACATTAATATTGCACAGGCTAAGCGCTCGGCAATCAACTTATGTAATGAGACATTATTGCACCTTCCGGAGATCATCCTTTGTTTGCCGGTATATCGCTGGAAGGTGACACGGCCTGGTTGAATTAGCCGAGATGCATTTGGGGATCTGGGGTTGGGGGTTTGGGGAAACACGATCAATATCCTCTCTGCTAGTGCTAGAGAAGCCAGAGCCGCTGGGAGGAGAAAGAAAGCACAATAGGTTGTCAATAGCACAGGCCGGTTAAACAGGTGGAGAGAAACATCGTTGAGGCCGCCGTTCTTTGTGAGACGAAACCCCCCGTTTTATTGTGATAGCCAAACACCGGAATAAGCAAACCACCGCTTCCCCGCAACAGCAGCCAATGTTGGAGCGCGTCAACTTTCCCTCAATCCTTTGCCTTTTGCCGTTACACGATCTCTGCAAGCCCCAAGTCAGAAGTCAAACCGCACACGAGACCCCAAATTCCATCTTCCTGAGTCGCCTTGCTCGTGTCTACCCGCCCAGGTTTGCTGCCTCGGAGAAACCTGCAAACGCCAGTGGCAAATCATAGCGTCCAAACCAACGAACGTGACGCGCAAACGTCGTGCAGCTCCTTGGGCCTTGATCTGGGGGTGCAGCGGGAACAAGTAAAGGTCCCACTATTAGTTGGCGCGCTCTTGCTCTTTGAATTACGCTTCACGGGGTTGTAATGCGGAGCTTGGAGGTAGTACACAAATAATAACGGATTGCTATGATGTTTGGGTCTGGCCACATGTCTATCCAGCCTCAAACCCGCCCGGCCACACTTCCGGATTAGGCCTCGTCATTTCTAGCCCTTAGCCACGGCCACATCCCTGTAGACATTCCTTCCCGATTTGGACCGAATTATTGTGCGTATGATTGTTTTGGCCGCCCCTATTGTCTTCGGCAGTTTATTGTTCGTTCCGTATACAGAGCGCAACGAGCGAGGGGCGAAAGATCCTTACGTGCTTTCGTGACCGACGGACAGACACAAGGAGGACCGTAACGAGGTTGTTGAAGAGGAAGGTGTCGTATCTACAGCGGATATAACCTGTCAGCATGCAAGTGGAATGGAAAGGAGGACGTACATCAACAACCCGAAACTAGCGACCTACAACATGGAATATGGCCAGTCGAGGACCTCCCAGCCGAGTCCAAGACTGATAATCCAGATCGTCATAGTCCTGCATTTGTCAGTGATACTCCGCGCAGTGGCGGATACGTGCTGGGTGACGCTGAGACCGAAGAGGTTGAAGAAGCCGATGGAGAACGCGATGGCAACGGACGAGCCAACAAGGACGCGTGGATTATGGATAGTCTGGTGCCATCCGCGGGGGAGATCGAAGAACGGCGAGCGCGCGGCGATTGACGGGAAGAGGAACGGGTGCACAGTGAGAAGCAGCCGTTCGAGCAGAGGTTGTGTGGCTCCGTGGCCAATAATACAGTCTCGCTCCATCTCTCCTAATCGTTGACCACCGTCTCATG
>Ga0307515_10018536_pt1 | contig 12582 bp, 1 predicted proteins | sample 17_EM_MG_FD_194513 | JGI IMG/M metagenome (GOLD analysis project Ga0307515, IMG submission 194513) | Populus trichocarpa ectomycorrhiza microbial communities from riparian zone in the Pacific Northwest, United States - 17_EM | ecosystem: Host-associated > Plants > Roots > Unclassified | place... | reverse complement strand
GCCTTTATATTAAACTAAGAAGCTTTAAAAGTAGGCCATAGTAATCTCGCGATTTCTAATATTTCTTATACTTTAATGGAACTTATTATATACCTCTTTTCGCTTATTAAGGGAGTGTCTAGTTAACTAGTAATTTAGCTTCTTATAAACGTAGCACTTCTTCTAGCAATTATTTTAAAATAAACCTCTACCGGGACCTCCACAGTTACCTTATAGTTAACGTTAATTATACCCTCTTCTATATTCCCTACTACGGCTACTATATATTTAATCAGTCTAGTTATAATTGTATTAGTTAGGAATACTTAGTTAGGTAAAGTTTTTAGTATAGAACTATTAAGATTTTTATATTCGTATTGCAGTACCTATGGCAGAGCGTAGCTTAGTATATACTCCTTTAAACGTATCTATAGGTTTATATAGCGCTAAGTTACACTTAGGAACGCTATAGCATGCTAAGATAACCTAGTCCCTTAGGCTATTCTTATTTTAGTAAGTTTTAATAAGGCCACGTTAAATTTTCTAGAGTTTATTAAAGAGTAGTTAAAAGCACTTTAAATAAGTCTTTATTAGATTAGAAGCGATAACTCTTTAAAATATAGTCTCCCGCTATTCGGACATATAAAGCTAGTAATTCTCATTAGTCTTAAAGTAGGCTTTAGTAAGCTAAAGCATTATATTAAAGCTATAGTTTTTACCTATAATATAGTTGTAATAGAATATTACTACCCATCCCTTTAACATAATAGAGAAAGCGTAGTGGTACTAGTGGTGTTAAATTCTAACCTTATTATAACAGTTATAGAAGACCTGTAGTTTTACTCTAAGTATATTGTATAGTTTTCCTCTAAACTTCTTTTCTTCGTCCAAATATACCTTTATTAGATTCGTAACTTCTTATAGTAAAGGCTTACTAGTTAGCTAGAGTAGAGGAGGTAGAGGCGGAGCAACTCTAAGTAGAAGGGCACCTCTAGGTGGGAGAGTAGCTCTAGGTGGGGGGTTAGCGTTCTAGGGGTTTTAATACAAATTAAAGTTGCCTTCTAAAGAATATGGGTTGTTTTTAGGTTTCTATAGTTAATATATAATCTTAGCTTCCGTCTATATTAGTTCTTCTATACTAGTAATAACGGCCTAAATATTGCTAGCAATTAGGTTACCGTTTTTAGTAACGTATACCCTATTCCTATAAAGGAAGTCTTAAAAATCCTAAATAATATTAACGTTGCTAAGTGCCTAGGTATTAGCAGTCCATTCTACGAAATCCTCCCTAAAATACTCCTATAGTTATAAATCGGCGTAGTATCTATTTTAGTAGAATATAATATAGTATAGGAGAAAGCCGTTAACTTATTTTGCGGTATAAGTTATTATATTAAAGGCGAATTCATCCTAATCTTTATTAATAAGTTTCGCGTACTTAGCTACCCCTAGTGGTAAGAAGTCTTTCCAGTTATTTAAAGTAGGCGTAGCCATATTTTCGGAGGGAGGGAAGTGTTATTGGTATAGGGATTATCATTTAGTACGCGTTCATAATATATATTTGTCATTTAGTACGCGTTTGTTGTTTAGTACGCGTTTAGACATATATTTACAATTATAGGGCTTAGGACCAGTTCTAGCCTTAAATCGCAAAAACTCATAAAGCGTGTTATTCTGCGTAATAGACGCAAGAATCCATAATCTCAAAAAGGCTCAGAACCAGTTCTAGCCTTTTAGATCCTTAGATTTATAGAAGAGTTCTATTTAAGGTTTAGAACCAGTTCTAACCTCAAAAGACAGCTTCCTTTAGCACGAGTAGCACTGGTACAGTAGCTTATCTCTTCTTGGTAATACCTAGCTATTCTATAGTATAACTATAAAGTTAACCACTAATTAGTATTAGTTACATAAGGGGATATCACGTAGCTACGGTTCGTAGATAGTATAATAATTGTTCTATGTTTTCTTCTTAAAGAAAGGGGTGAGGAACTTAAGGTTCCTTACTATGCTAGTGCCGCGGCGGCACGTGACGGCAACTTGCCGCACGTAACGGCAACTTGCCACACGTGACGGCAATATGCCTCATATGCCTTTATTCCCAACAAATACTCTTAATTACTAATCTACTAAAAGGATCTAAGAATGGCAAGAAGTTAGAACCCTTTATATTTAGGGAAGCTACTAAATAGGTTATAGACTGGTTAAAGGATTTATTTATATTAGCGCCTATTCTAATATACTTCTACTAGAAGCTATATATATACCTTAAAACAGATATATCCGGCTTTACCCTAGGGGTAATTATATCTTAATTAAAAGACGGAGAATAGTATCTTGTGGCGTTTCAGTTAAGGAAAATAACCCCTATAAAATAGCGTTATATAACGTATAACTAGAAGTTACAGTAATAAAATACTAGTAATATTATTATATAGAAAGTAATTACCCTATTAAAGTCCTTATAGACTATAATAACCTAGAATACTTTATAACTATAAAGGTATTAGGTAGTTAATAAGCTAGATAGGTAGAGGTACTATTATAGTATAACTTTAAAATTATATACCACTTAGGAAAGATAAATCCCACTAATAGGTTATTAAGATGTCCGGATTATAAAATAGAAAAGATCTAGAATAGTATAAGGGAAATAATCCCTATATTACAAAATTTGCTTAAAAAAAAAGAAGACTCTTTCTTTAGAACTATAGAATTTTATAATAGGGTAGAGATTCTAGTAATATAGCTGCGAAGCGCTATAATTATAGAGCTATAGGATATAGTTATAGACTAGGTTATAGGCTAGGTAAATATTATAAAGTTAGCGTACCCTAAAATTAGCGAGAATTCTACGGGATATGCTAGGGGTATTGCGGCGCTTTTAACTTAATAGCGTATTAGCTACAAGTGTCCAGACCCAAAGGGGATAGGCGAGATGCCCATTTGCAGCGTGGCATACTATATAATAGTAGTAGAATCTACTAGCACTAATGGTTTAAAACGTCTTGTGCTACGCCTTATATCTATAATAGCGGTAGGTAAAATTGAAGTAAGCGATTTATATAAACCCTTTTTAGATCTTCTTTTTTAAGTATAATAGAGGGACGCCTTTATCTCTAGGGAGAGGTGGAAAGATATAGTAAAGACTAACTTAGCTAGAGTTACTAAGAAGCTATAGTAGTAAGACTAAAAGGGTTTATTATGCTTTAAGGGTGCTATATATATCTTAAAGGACTAAGCGGTTTAAGATAAAATTCTAAAGGTCTTCTATAATAACCCTCTTAGAGGTTACTACGGTTCTAATAGAACCCTTAAGGCTGTTTAAAAGAAATACTTTTAGGATAGAATGTCTAAAGAAGTTAAGGACTATGTATTAAGATATAATACGTACTAAAGGATATAGATATCTAGGTATCGCCTATATAGTAAGTTGTTAGTGCTTTCTATTCCATAAGGACCTATATTAGAATTAACAATAGATTTTATAATAGGCTTACCCCCTACTAAAATAAGAACTAGAGAGGTTGCTAACGCTATCTTAGTAATCGTTAACAGATATATAAAATTCTTAGGGTACTTTACTATTATAATAACGATTATAGTAGCAGAATTAGTAGAACTATTTTTAGAACGGTGGCTTTTATTTAGCACGCTAAGGGGAATTATATCTAATAGAGGTACCGTATTTAACAGTATATTTTAGTTTTTATTCTATCTCTTATTAAAAATATAGCAAAGGATAAGCATCGCCTTTTACCTATAAATAGATAGGCTAACGGAGCGTCTAAATGCGTTATTAGAACACTACCTCCGCTGCTATATTAATTATTAATAGGATAATTAGATATTATGGTTAGCTTTAGCGTAATATATATATATTATAAGCATCTATAGCAGTATAAAAATAACCCCTAGAACGTTAAGGATATTATTCCTAAAAGGAAGGCACTGGTAGCGTCTAAGAGAATTTATAGAGAAGAACTTAAAAAGCACTTACTAGACGCCTAGGCTGTATAAAAAAGGTACTATAACAAAAAATATATATTAAAAGAATTTAAGATAGGAGACAAAGTCTTACTATCTATAAAAAAAAATATCTAAATAAAATATATTAAGAAGAAGCTGGATTACTAGTAGCTTAGATCCTTTAAGATAGTTAGAAAAACTAAAGGAAATTAAGCCTATAAATTAGAATTACTAAAATTATATCTAATATATTTTATATTTTATATTTCCTTACTAAAGCTATACTAGAGAAGAGATAGTGCGGAACCGCTACTACCTAGTAAAATTAATAGGGAACTAGAATAGAATGTAGAAGATATTCTAAACTAAAGATAGCGCTAAAAAAAGCGCGAATTCTTAATTTATTAGAAAGGATACTTTTAGGCGTATAATAGTTAGGAACCTAAAGAGTACCTTTAACTAGAATATAATACGGTAATTAAAACCTTCCTAAAGACTAAAGGTAAAGATTTAGTAACAGTTCCGAATATACCATAAATAGGATAATAGGGAAGACCCCATAAATTAAACCTATAAGGTTAAGTATAGGTATTAAGAATGGAAACGTTTTACTATTATAATAGGGATCCTAGAACCCTATAAGGGGAAGCTTATAAAATTTATAGGAGAACTACTAGGGATACTATCTAAAGAAGACGCTATTTAAGAATAAGTAGTAGTAATATAAGAAGAGGCCTTAGGGATTTAGAAGGACCCCTAGGGATAAAAGGGGAGTATCTAGTCTAGTACTGGAGATACGCAGTAGAGTTAATAGTATAAAGAGGAGCAAAAAGACAGCCTATAAAAAATTAAAAAATTTAAGAAATTATAAAGCACCTATAGGAATACTACCCGTTTATTATATATGGGGATTATAGTAGTATACTGCCTTTATATAAATTGCTACTAAAGCTTAGAATAAAGGCATCCCTAAAGTATAAAGTTAATTCCTAATAATAGGGCATCCTAGAGGTACCCAAGAAGCACTATCTAAAGCTATTTTATAAGAAGAAGGGAAGAGCTAGATAATAACTTAAATACTAGCAGCAGTAATAGAAGCCTCCTCTTCTATCTTAACGTTATTATTAATGGTATTATTAGGACTTCTATCCCCAGAAGTATTAATACTTCTACTAATATTCTTCTTAGTATAATAGGAACTAAAAGGACTAGTATAGGTGGTAGACTGGCAAGGAGAACGTTTATCTTAACTTTTATTGCTATCCTTAGTATTCCTAGGCTTTAAATTAGCATCTAAGTAGGGATCTAAAAGCCGTTAGCTAAGAAAATTAGTATAGTTCTTAAACATATTACTAGAGAAACTTACCTAGCTAAAAAGGCCCGCGTAAGAGTGTAAATGTTATTATTTATAAGGGTAAGCTGCTTATATATACGCTCTTAGATACTATATATCTAAGATTATTACATCTCTATAGTAGTGGGAACCCTTATTAAATTAAAGAGCTTATAAGTAAGAGTAGATACCTTCTATCCCTATTTATTGCTATTTAGATATAGGCGGAAATCCTAGATAGCGTAATAAAGCTTATAAGTCTTATATATATAAATAGCGGGGATCTAATATAATTAGTGAAATTTAGAATAGGATAGAATGGAAAATACCAGAACGTAGGTTTTTCTCCTACTATAGCAATAGGAATACTTAAATTTATTTTTATTAAAATAAGGTATCTTATAGGCGTGGGACGGGTCTAGTATAAGCGCGTAAATGCAATAACGGCAGTACTTTAAAGAGATTACTGTAGGAGCAACAGAGGTGGTTTAGGGTGGCACTAAAATAATACCGCCGCTAGTTAGGGGATATGCAGTACGACTATAAGATATTATAAGAAAATACTATAAGAAGTTAATATTATTAATGGAGATAAAATAGGGATCCTATTACTTATAAATGTATTATAAAAAGAGAATAGAGTAGTTATAAAAGAATAGCTAGAGATACGGAAGTTAAAAGCTAAGATATAATAAAAGCAGTCTACTAAAAGATAAAACAAATGGTATTATTAATAAAAAGACGCGTAAGAGGCGACAGCTTATAAACTGGAAGAAAATTAAAATAAAGACGTTATTATTAGAACCTATTTTAGGTAAATAAGGATAGTAGCTTATAGACGCGTTATATAGGACAACCTCTAGATTAACTTATAACAAACTCTTATAATAAGAAAGGTGAATCCCATCTAATTTTTATTATTATTATTTTAGTTCTATTATAAGGGTATTATAAAAAGCTATAGTGGAAGAAGAGTGGAGGAACTAAAGATAAAGTAAAGTTCTATATTAGTAAAGAACTAACTATAAGCCGTATTATAGAGTACCTTTTTACTAAAAATCTTCTTTAGTAGTTTTAGCCGGAACTCTATAAAAGCTTAGTAGAGGCGAAGTTTTAGAGGACTAAAACTCTTAAAGGGAAGGTAATTATAACGGAATCCCCTGGAAGGTATATATTAGATAAGATAGTAAGAGGTTTTATCTATATCCCATCTGCGTCCTAAGAGATATAGTTAGATAAATAAGGGGTAAAGGGTTTTGCTAGCGTCTTAAAAGGATTATATAGGGAGCTGGTTCTCCTCTAAAGAAGAACTAGCAATTGGTCTCTAAATAAAAGAGGTTAGAAAGCATTTGTCCTTTATTACATAAAGATTATTCTACCTTAACTTATCTTCTACTTACTTATAACTCTTATTCTACACTATTAATTAGATAATTATACGTTTTAGTTAAACTGGCCTCTTATAAAGCCCTTTAAAAATAAGGACGGTAGTATTAATAAAAAAGAAAAGATTAGTTTATTTAGGCTAGAATTAAGCTAGTAATTTATAATAAAATAAAGCGTATAGGAACCCCTATTATGGATTACTATATATATATATTTTAAACGAGTAGTTCTAAACGCTAAAGATATAATAAGAAACTAAATCTCTTTTAGTAAGAAGCTAAGGGGTTACTAGAAGCGTAGGCACTTTAATAATAATATAGGGCAGACCTAATCTTTAAAGAAGCCGTTCTTAAAGAGAACTTTAAAAGGGTTAAAGTTAGGGGCCTTAAGTAATGGGAAAGACTTTTAGGGCTAACCTAATACCTATCTAGTACCTTTATAGAAATACTCTAAAAAGTTAAGAGAAAACTCTAGAGGTAGATTCTATTAGAAAAATAAGTAGGGTAATAATTGCACTAATAATTTAAAAAAAGAAAAGCCCTAGTTATAGACCTTTTCTGGCTATAACTAGGGCAAGATATAAAAGGAAAGACTTTTTATATTACTATTAAGCTAAAAACGGTACTCCCTATAGGCGAGGTATATTAGTTCTAAGTACTATATAATAGCGGTGTTAAAATTAATCTTATATAATATAATTTAGTAAAAGAGTATAAACTTATTTTATTGCTAAAGTAGCGAAAACCTATTATAGGCTTCCTAGATAAATATTGGATTAAATTATATAGTGCCTATAAGCTTATAGTATTAGTAGCCAATATATATAACCATACTAAGATAATCGGCCTATAACCCTTTTAGGCGGCTAATTTTATAGGTTATAACCTTATCCTTAATACCCTTAGCTTATAAAAGTATATTTTAAAATATGCTTTAAAACAAGAGCTTTTAAATAGTGGAATAATAAAGGTTTAAAAGGGCGTATATTACTAATAAGCCTAAAGGATATCCTAGAGAATATAGCCCTAGGTAAAATAGTATACGCTTTATACCTAAAGGAGTATTAGAACTAACTTCTATTTAATAATAAGATAGGTATAAAGCCTAGTATAAGTAATAACCCCTTTATAACGGAAACCCTATAGGGAACTACTAGATAGGTTATAGAGATATTATAGTAAGGCGGCGATCTTAAAAATCTTATAAGATACTTTAACCGTTATAGGCTACTCTAGTTTAAGCAATACGCGAAGAGTATACTACGGCACCGTTAAGGATTTTCCTACCCTTTATTAGCTACCGTATAAACCGGTTTAATATATAGTAGTAACTATATATAAGCAACTACTATAGCGCGCAACGCTGCCCGTAAGTATTCTAAGGGAGCTTTAAGACCTACTTAATAATAATATAGAGGACGAACGCGACCCTAATTTGTTAAATATTCTATTAGGCCTAAGGGGCTTACTAAGGGTATCTTTAGGTAGATAAGCTAAAGTCCTATTATAAAACTTAGAATATAATTATATAATTAATCTAGAAGAAGGCAAATAACTACTAAACCTTTTTATTTATAACCTCTCTTATAAAGAGCTTAAGATCCTATAAAAGTACTTTAATGGCTTACTAAAAAAGGGGTAGATTTAGCCTAGTTAGTTACTAGTAGGTACGTTAATCCTCTTTATTCTAAAACTAGATAGAACTATAAGGCTATATATAGACTATCGTGGTCTTAATAAAATTATAATTAAGAACCGTTACCTACTACTACTAGTTAGTAAAATGCTAGATTAACTATTTAGGGCGAAGATCTTTATAAAGCTGAATTTATAAAACGCCTATTATAAGCTCTATATTAAAGAAGGGAATAAGTAAAAGACCGCTTTTAAGACCTAATATAGCTACTTTAAGTATTTAGTAATGCCTTTTATGTAACGGAACCTTGTAGCAGGAACTACGGTAGGCTCGTTAATGGGCTAGGTGTGTAGGAAATGTAAGTATAGGGTCGACAACGTAATAATAACTAGTGGAGTGGTTGCCTAATAGATTAACTCTAATTGTATTCTAAGAATTACTATAAGGAAGGAACTATCTAGGTAGGGGCTAAGGGTCCTTAAATATATAACCGTACTCCTATAAAATCCTTCTTATACATAATATATGTCTTATATATAAGGTACGTAAGTTCCTTTTATTCCTCTCGTTTAATACGTAGCATATTATATAACCTTAGTTACTATTCTTTATTACATAGCTCTACCGGCTCTATATTAGACCATACCTAAATTAACTAACTAGCTTCTTTTAACTCTTCTCTAAGTAGTTGTAATATTATACTTAAAGCGTCCGTAACACCATCTCCCTCCTCTTTATCTTTGTCCTTAAAGATTTAAAATATCTTTAAGTTATTTACTAGAGGTATAATGTCTGTTTAATTATTTTGGTTAATATTATTACTCATTATACCTAAAGTAATTTCTTCTTTACACGCCTAATGTTGTGCTCACACTATTACTATAATATTATCTCTTAGTGAGATTATACTATCTCTATATTCTTATTGCTTAAAGGAAGGGTTAGTCTATATTACGCTAGTAAACCCATCTTTATAACAACCGTCCTCTTACTTAAAGTGCACTAAAGCGAATATTTATTTATCTTATAACGTTTGCTTTACCTCTAATGCTAAATATACGCGATCTATTAGCCTTAATAGTTATCTAGTTCCCTAATTAATTTGTCTTAAAGTCTTATATTTAATCTACTACTATACGGCTAGATAGTAAACTATCTTAAGCCCTTACTAAGTTAGAACGTTCTCATAATACGGAACAGAAGGCCTTAAATACTTATATTACGGCATCTACTCGCTTACTTCGTCTTAAGAAGGTTCGTAAGAAGGTCCGTTTTAAGGAGTAAAAACTAGTAAAATAGGGTCTATAGGAACTTAGTAATAAAAGAACGGATTCTCTTCCAATAAAGAAGGAAACAGATCCGAGTAGTTCGGCAACTACTCTTCTTAGGTCCCTCTTAGGTGACTCGTTTTTTAGCGATTTTTTTTTATTAATACTGCCTAACCTAATTTCTTCCAATACTCCTGTACCTTTCCTATAGCATTTTTTAAATTTCTTAATAGCTCCTAGGTAGTCTTAGTGTAGCCTATCTACTTAACCTCGTACTATATTTTATCGTCGATGTCCTTATAACTAATAATCTTTAAAACTTACCATTTGTCTTCTTCTTATCCTCTATATATATCTACTTCGTAAACTAGTAGCTTAACGTTCCTATATGCTAGCTCTAGCATTATAATATACTATATAGGGTAGATTTTTATTTTAGCTAGTAGGTTTAACTTAAACGTAACCGGTGAAATCCTCTATATAATTTTAAAAGGTCCTAGTCTAACGTGGTCTAACTTCTTACTTAATTATCGACTCTTGAAATTTTTGTATAGTAGCTATACTTTATCTCCCTCCTTAAGATCTGGTCCCTTAGATCTCTTAGCGTTATAGTACCTTTTCATTCTCTTTTATACCTTCTTCGCTAATTCTATAAGGTCTATATAAAGATTTATTAACGTCTTTATTCTTTCTTTAGCTATGCTACTTGTTTTTTTTACTTATTTTAGTAATAACGATATTCTTAACTTATATCCATAATTTGCCTTAAATAGTAATGTTCGTACTAATTTAATAGCACGAGTGAGTCAGATCCAGGGGCACGAAATACGTATAGTATCGTATGCTCTTTTGGATAATAGTAACTGTCGATTGTATAAAGCAGACTACGTGGTCTATATACTAATACACCTCCCCCCTAATTAGTCAGTGCTTTATAAGTGCACTAGACGCGTAAGCGAGTGGTTGGTGCACTGAACGCGTAAACGCGTACCTGGTGTACCGAACGCGTAAGCACGCGGTTGGTATAATAGGTGCTGTAATTATATACTGGCGGTACTTAAAAAATGAAACCACCTGTGTACAGCCTCCGTAATTGCTTTAATAAAACTATAAAACAAAGGAAAATATATAGGAAACCTCCCCCGAGATGCCGTCTAGGCTGCCTTCCAAACGGTGCCCTAAGCTGGCCGTAAGTTCTGCTTACGGTCCGTAAAATAAACCGTACGGCCTTTTAACGGGCAGTAGACGAGCCGTAAGTTAGATCTTAAGGGCCGCCAAGGCGCTAGTGCTAAGCGAGCCAATGGCGATTTTCCGTGCCCGGTATGGAAAATTGTAATTGGTTGATTCGACCACTGTGGTAGAATATGGCAGAATTTAGCAGGTCAGGTGAGTCCACCAAGTTCTATCGTAGCTTTTTACCGTTTTCTACCTAATAGCTTACGGTCCGTAAAATAGGCCGTACAATGAGCCGTACGGCCTTCTAACGGGCCGTAGGCGTACCATAGGTACTCCGTTAGTCCCGTTCTACCCATTTTATAACTTTTAGGTTAAGCTTATTCGTATTAATTAGGGTTTTAAGGGCTTAACACGGCTTTGCCTTAGTTATGGCGTCTACTAGGTTGTTTCCGCCGCTAATCTATTTGACCTCTATAATTTCGCGTCGTTTATAGGCCTGACGTAAGCATATTAGGTCGACTATAAGCCTTTTTTCTTGTGTCGTACCTAGTTTGACTAGGTAGTCGTAAAGGGACTTTAAATTAGTGCATAAAACCAGGGGTAACTGCTCTAGTTATAGAATCTTCTGGACTGTTAATTTGATTACGGCTGCTATATTAAATTTATAAGCTAGTATATATAGTTTAGAAGCTAGTACACTATAGGTTACTTATTTGCACTTAATTAAAGACTAATGCAGTATATTTGCGTCCTAATTATAGTCTGTAAGTACAATTATAAAGCTAATTTATAATAATAGGTCTTTATTATTAGTAAAGGAGGCGTCTATAAATACTAGTAGGCTAAGGGAATTTAGGTCTAGTGGTATAAAAGTAAGTTCCCTTACTGTATTATTAATTTGCTACTAAATACGCTTATTAAGCTACTTAATATTTTCTTCTTACGGATCTACTGCCTGGGCCGTAAAGGATAAATTATAGGCAGATTTGGGCTAACAGACTGTGGCAATATAGGCGCCTCTTACACGCTATGCGACATATTGGTCCTTTATATTTATAGTCTTATAAGTCTCTCCGCGGGAGCTAGTAAGGTCTATAGGCTTTACTATAACAGGCTTTAGGTTTTAAGCTTAGCGTTCCTAAGTTAGCTTAATTAGGTTGCCCTTTTATATAATTAGGCCTCTATTAAACTTAATTAGATTCTACTTAGTTAACTGCTCTTATGGCTTTACCAAGAACTTAGCCTTTTATAATTTAGTTTCTTTAGCATCTATAAAGGTTTAGTCTGCTAGGAATAGGGTATTATTTATTTAGAGTCTAACAATACTAAGGCCGTTTAATGGGCTGTATAGGAGGCAGGGGTTATAGGTTAACTGTTCCATTTTAAGCTTACTAACGTAGTACTAGTAGTATGTCTTAAACCAATGGTTTCCAGCTTCCAGTACTCCGTAAAGAGGTTTTATAACCTATAAAATTATTCCTGGTTATAGGTTAAGCTTAAGGGGTGGCCGTATAAAGATGTCCCTACTTAGGTAGGTATTAGACTATATATAGGCTTATAAGATATCCCGTAAGTAAAGGGCTACGGATTTGGTTTGCTATAGTCTAGGCGTAAGTATAAGTATAATCCGTTAACTGACCTATTAAATTGTAGGCGATTGCGTAAGGACTAGGTCCTTTCCCTAGTCGTTATAAGCTTATATAACAAGCCTTGATTTCTTAAAGGCTTTATTAGTACTATGGTGCTTAATCTCGTTAACGAAGCGTAAGTTAAATATATAGACGCCTTACGGAACGTCTCTCTCCGTTATAACCACAAAGACAACCTTCTTAAGTAGTC
>Ga0307515_10018535_pt1 | contig 12582 bp, 16 predicted proteins | sample 17_EM_MG_FD_194513 | JGI IMG/M metagenome (GOLD analysis project Ga0307515, IMG submission 194513) | Populus trichocarpa ectomycorrhiza microbial communities from riparian zone in the Pacific Northwest, United States - 17_EM | ecosystem: Host-associated > Plants > Roots > Unclassified | place... | reverse complement strand
ATCCTCCCATCGATCGTCCAAGAGGTTCGCAAAGCATCGCGCTGCGTTCCACCTTAAAGTAAAGGTCGAGGTTGCCGACTCAGTACAAGAGATACTCGCACATGGTAGCTTACAGGTGATGTGCCCAGAGTGGATGGCTCCCAACTAGTCGAATCTTGATTTCAGATGGGCCATTGCCTTTTGCATTTCGGACGTGATACGCAAAGGTTGGTTTGGGTGAAGGCGGTTGTCGCTCCTGTTCGTAAAAAACTAATCAGTCGTGTCTCAGGTATACAGGACGAATCACCCAGACAGTAAAAATGTCACCAAAGCCGATTTCCTCGTCGTCCACGCCCATCGACCTTGGTGGTCGAGGATCAAACCACGCGTTTACTTAGAGCGTGCCATATCGACGTACCCTGGGTATTGAATATCGCCTTCAATGAATTTCTAATTCTGACAATGCCCGACGAAAAGCGAAAAGCGGTTTCTTTGACCTCGGTCTTGCCCATTGTCACCACGTCGCCGCTCTGAACATCAATGAACTACCAAGACCCACGCACTAGGAACCCAGGACGCCACTACGGTCGTGCACAGCGCGAGAACCCGTCCTTCTCCCGATCATCTACCTCGTCCTCGTGGCGTGACCGCCCCGAATGCGGTGGTGGATTCTATGAGATAGGGGGCATAAGTGGTCATATTCCTGAGTACGCGCTCCTTTACGCTGTCATCCATACCTCTGACCGTAGATCGACGACGAAAGATATCAAACGTACGCAAAGAAAAGCGAATCAAGTCTTATCACTGCTCTATTCTCCGAATCGAGTCCAATAAAACTCTCGAGTGGAGCCATCCAACTCGTCCTCGGTATCCTCCCCCCCCTTCCGAACCTGCCAATGTCAAACTGACCACCATCAGGAATCAGTGAGGAAGGGACACAACACCTCCTCATTCAGGACAAACACTACAGGGAACTCCGTACCTCTTACTCCCAACACCTTCCACCACTCAAACGCCACCCACCATATTACCCACAGGAATTTGCCACTCTTTCACCTATTGCTTTCCGTGCGCCCGTGGGAGATGGGGAATGCGAACTTTCAAAGAAGCTAAAGTCAATCACTAAATCGAGAAAGAAAAAAAACCTCTGCATCAGCTCTGCCGAGGCGAGGGAGAGGATTGATTATGAGCGGTCAAGGTGCGCCAACTACTTCGCTGCTAAGGAGCGCCACAAAAAAGACTTCTGACTGTTGTATACAAGGACGCTGCTTCGGATATTGCGCGAGGACACCCTTTTCTTTGACGTCCCTAATCCACAGATCGGGTGTTTTGTTATCCTTTATACCAATAACACCACAGTTGAACTAATGGCGAAGGACATCGTCTTTGGAACTGTGCATACCGATCGGCTGCGAGACCGAGACGCGTTAACGGAACAAATCAACCCGGACAATATCGAACACATCCGTGTCGCTGGTAGTGACATGTTTCATGCAAATATTGAACTGGAGGTGGTTCTTCTATCTTACTCGGCCAATCGATTTCATGCTGACGAAATAACCAAGGACTTGCCCGTTGGAACGTACTCTCTGTCAAAGAACGAATGCCTTCCACGCATCGCACTCTACCTCCGTCGACTGCGTGGGCAGACCCGGGGTCAGGTAGTTGTGCTAGTGGATGACTGGAACAAAGTCCTCGAGGTTCTCTTACCACCGCATGAAGTACCCCCCCGACCTCCAGGAGATCCGCATCCTTTCGCGCTCATGGAACAATCTACACTCGGGGGGCTTCGGTGGCAGAGGGGAATCGCCCCTCTGCTTCAATACGGCATCCCGACTGCAGAAAGTGGAGGAAAATATGAAGGTCTCAACCGTCCAATGAAAGATAAAGATCAAGATCTACAGCAGGACTATGGGGGCAGCCGGAGTCGATATGGCTCGACGCATACTTCAAACCGCGCAACGCCTCGTCGATCACCCTCACCCGTTTGCGCACCAGACTTCTATGTTGTAGAAACGCGAAGGATGTACAAATTGGTGAGAGGAAGTGGTAACCTACCGGACAGCGCAAGAGATGGGTGTACAGCCTTTGGTTTGGACATACCGGGCTCAGGACCCGTACTGGAGTTGAAGTGAGTACCAAAAAAGCACAGTTGGAATTTGAATCGCGACGACTGACAGTGTGATAGGTTAATCTGGTCTTTGTGGGTCAAGATGGCAAGCGGTTTGCCTGTGGATGAAGAGCGGACGAGGAACTGGCAGGTAAGTTCACTGAATCGGTGGCTCACGAGGTGTCCTTAATGCATGACCTCCTCGCTACTAGAGAAACGTTACGTTAGGCATTCCCGATGAAGAAGAAGAGGCCCAACAGCAAGAAGGAGTCCCTGCTGAGTCGGAGAGCTTGGAAGCAATGTTCAATGGCAGTACAGTCGCACAAACGCGCCAGCCTGAGGTCAGGCGAGCGATAGGTGGAGCGATAAGTGGAGCGTACCTAGACTCGTGGAGTGATGAGGATGACTTTTAGTTATGGTTTGCTGCTTTACACTTTCTACCTTGCAAGAGGCTACGATGGCACTGTGTGCCAAAGTTCTATTTACCCTGAGCGTGCCAACAGTTGGCAACAGCTTAGATCCCTATATTTATCCGATTAAGCTCGTACGCTTCTATGTTTCCTGACACACTACTTCTTAGAACTCTCCAGCTCCAATTTGATTTGGTTCAAATAAGTTAACCTCCAGACTTGCGATGAATACAATACACAATTATGCAGGAGATCGTCGCGACTGCCTCCTTCTATATTCCATTACCAGCTCTCCTCCTTGCCTCCACATGAACTGCTTGACAGTCGCGAGGGTCATGTCGTTTGGTATCAATATCCCATTACAAAGAAGCTCATAGAGCTGCTCAGCCCGCCTTGCCGGTGTCAATTCTTTACCATCTACGAGACTTTTCGTGGACGAAGATCTTCGATTTCGTGTTCCCCCGCTCTTGGTTGAGGACGATGATGACGGCCGTTGTGTACGTGAGCTGCTCTTGGCCTGAGAATGTTGGGGTTGAGATGAGGTTCCAGTGTGCACTACATGGGGAGTAGAAGCAGGCGGCAGGAGGCCAGGGGGTTCAGGTGGAGATTGTTGGTTGGCATGCACAGATGGACTATCGCGCGACGACCGGGACGTCCTCGAGTTGCGAGATGAAGGACGCTTCTCGGGTTGCCCCTGTTTTTCAGCCTGTTTGGCTTCTATCGAGTCGACTTTGTCTTTAACCTGGATAATGATTTAGTTCGCTTTGATCACAAGCCCTGGCCTGCTTACGTAGAGGAGTATTTTTCTCACGCGCAGGTGTTTGCTAGCGGTCAAGCGGTTTTGGCTAGGGGAATTGAGCTCGATAGCACGAATTGGAGTGACTTTGAAACATACTTGGAGAGTAGATCGGGTAAGGACTGTTGGCCCTCATCTTTAGCGCCTTTCCAAGGAACAACAAGGAAGCTAAATTTTTGGGAGTGTCCCACACCGCCTCCACCAACGATACCATTTACCGTATTGGCTAAGAGGAACTCCAAAACCCACTCGGGCACCTCGCGTTCCAAGGCAGTCATATCCTGTTCACTGGCTTGCATTCCATAAAGCCCTTGATAAGTTGACTTCCAACCACTGGCAGCTTCGCTGTATGTCTCAGAGAGTATGATATTAGTAAGCCGAGAGAGCGAGAGAGGTGGGACGTCGCTAGAAGGAGGCGGGTTTAAGGGCCTTGATAACAGAATGCTTAGGGCTGTTGGACTTGGGGGTTTAACCTCGGAAACTCTTTCCTGATCTCCTGTGGTTGAACCCAATGTCTGCCCTTCTTGTTCACTGGTCTCTGAAGTAGATTTCTTCAGGTGGGCATTGATGCCGGAAGTTTTACCTAAGGCTCGTAGTCTTCCTATGAAACCGCCCCCGCCACTGCCTGATATGAGCGGTGCTGGACTGCTCGGCGTCGTCGAAAGGGTTACTCCCCCTTCACCACTTTCTCCTTTCTCCCTCTCCTTTTCGTTTCCTTGATTCCTTGCCGAGAAATAATCCCCATCGTCGAAGGTCTGGTTTTGTCCGGATAAACCCTTGGGTGTCGGGCTTCCAGCGTTAATTGAAGGAGATGGCAAAGGAGATTGGGGTATAGGTGTTAGCGGGCCGTCTAAGACGTGAGTCTGGTCTTCAGTGAAACCTCTAATGGCTCCATTCTGGGGTAATTCAGGTAATATCGCAGGAGTGAGCGGCCAAGTTGCTAGAGCTGCCACAATACTGGGGGTTGGTGGCGATGTTGTGATCTCAGAAATGGACCGAACGCGCTGAGGGACTTCATTTGCTAAATATCCGGGGTTCAAGGAGCGATATGCACGTCCCGAAGACAGGGAGGTGGTACCAGGAGCCGTCATAGAAAGGGCTGTCGACGACATCGCTCGGCTAGGTGATATTGATTGAACTTGTAGTTGCACAAACGGGGCAAAAAGGTTACCCAATATCCATTTACCGATATTCACTGTAAGTAAGGTTTCAGTGTGAGCAATTCATATTGATATTAGTAGGACTGACGTCTCGATTCCTCGTCAAAAAACCGTTCACTCCCATAGCCCGCTTCGTCAGCATAGATCTCCCCATCGAAGCACTGTGGGTACTGTATATGTACCATTAAATTTCCGATACTGCTATCAACGGTGCACCAGGAGGAGACAACCGCTTCCCCTTCGATTCGTTCCCTCACTGCCTCCAACACCTCACGCGGGCTCCACTTCCGTCCGTCATGGTCACAACCTCCCATAGGTGAGTCGTGCATCATGGCCTCAACATCCTCCCTTTCGAATACTCCGAGACACTGTCCTCGGATGATGTCCCAAACACCGACTTGACCACGGGTGTCAACGGTCAAGGCGTGCCATCTGTCGTTCAATACGATTGACCGGACTATTCCCCGAGTCCCTTCGATGACGTCGTCGGGTTTCTCGTAGAGAGGAATTGCATTGACGGCAATCTCTCTGTTCTCGTATGCTGCTCGTGCAGTGTCCTCAACCTCTTCTGGGGGACCACTGGTGAAGCGTGCTGTATGGTGACTAGCACCGGCAAGGACTGCAGCAGCAGACACTGACTCGTGACTCGTAAGGGATTGTCGGAGTGTAGGATGAGCCTTGGCCATCTCGTTCGGTGTTCGCAGGGCGGGAAAGTGTCTTAATGGTCCGGGCACAGAACGAATCGACGCTGCAGAGTAAAGTGTAGCTACATCGGGATCCCTTCCTCGAGTAAGGATCGGCGAGCCCAGAGAATATGCGTCTGAAGGGGAGGCCAGCTTGATCAAGCTCTGAAAGGGAATGCCGTAAAGTGTTGAATCCGCCCCTGTTCCAGGGGGTGAACTTGCCCACTGGGGAATGGGACTATGCAGCGAAGCATCGGAGGCAAACGGTCCTGGAATGGCTATTGTGTACGGTAAATGGCTAGACCGTTTCGGAGATCGCACGGGAAACAATGTCGGGGACTCGGCACGTCGTGACGGAGGGTCGGAAATCGAGGCCGGGGATTCAGAGCGGTTCCATGCGTCCTTGTTCGTGAACGGGTCGTGCATCCGGGTCAGGATGGCACTTGGTTGTGTGTCCTGAGAGAAACCACTGAATGGAGAGACCGACGGGCGGCCATGGACTGGTGTCATCGTTGGACTCTCATGGTCTGCTTCAAATCCATGGCTGGCAAAATCGCCCATTCTCCCTGTTCTCTGGCCCGGGACCCGCCAGCGCTTGATGGTAGAACTGGCGGTGGCAGTCCAAACGAGATTGTCGTCCATTACGACAAGCTTGTTGATACCCTCGGAGCCGCTACCTCCATCACTACTCGGAGTTTCCCTGCAGAGAAAGATGCACTCCCCTTCGGAGACGTCTGCACAGCGTTCCATATCTACCCGGCACACGGAACCTGATCGGTCACCAGAGTAGAATATCTCAAGTGATGGGTGACTTGAAAAGAGTGACCATACAGAGTCTGTGTGGTAGGAAAAGGTATACAGGCACCTTTGAGCGCTTGCCAGGGACCAAAGCTTGATTGACGCATCGGCAGAAGCCGTAAGGAGCTGATAAGGAGATCAGCATGTGTTAGTGCACAAAGTAACTAAATACTCACGTATCGAGCATCATCCGAGATAAGGATGGAGCGAATGTTGTCAGTATGCCCGACCAGTTTGCCACCGGAATGACGGGAACCGGCACGAGGATCCCAAAGCCTGACTACTCGCTCTGGACTTCCAGAAGCAATGATTGATCCCGCAGGATCCGTTGCGAGGGCATAGACAGATGCCTTTGTGCTTGACGAGTCAGAATGAGTCAATGTATGGGTCGGTTCCAACTTCCCGGACATGACGTCCCATATCTTGATCGTCCGATCAAACCCGCCTGAGGCCACCCAATTGTGCTGGCGAGGATTTACGACACAGCGAACGTAATCACCGTGGCGACCAATAATAGCTGGATTTGAGGACAGTCCCGGATCATGGGGATACCAGGTCTTGAGTGTACCGTCGGAGGAAGCCGACACGACTAGAAAGGTGGACAGTGAATTAGAAGACCAGATAAACACGTCGCATTGTACGTACGTGTACGGTTGTAATTACAGAGGAGGATATCGTTTATCCAATCTGAGTGAGTCTGTACTGATTGGCGAAACGAAGCTGACTGCCAGCGGAGTTAGTTAGGAGCATTCAAGAGTAGGCAAACGTACATGGCTGGGTTCGAAGCGGTTCGTGTCCATCTCCCAAGCATTGATATAGGGGATCTCTTCGATTCCCACTGGGCCAGGTTCTTCGGTGTGGGGATTGTGAAAACCGACAATTGTCTCCCATCGATGAGGAACGGCAGCGGTCATATGAGCACGTTTCTTGTGTGGAATCCCGAGTTCATGTGCAATGATCATTCCATCGCGGCCTCCAGAATAGAGAATGCCCTCTGGTGTTGCTCTCCCCGAAAGCTGCGTGCTTGTATCGAGGGCGAGAGAATTGACACCCAGCCGATGTCGCGGATGGCTGTTGGGAGTGCTAGCAACTGTCAGAGGTGTCGATGGCCCTCCAACGCTGTCAGTTTGAGTGGGGATCAGCAGCGGCGTTGTGGAACCATGACGGTCGACGCCGAGAAGAGGTAGTTGAAGGCGTGGAGGATGGTGAGTTGGTTCTGGAATCACATAGGATACCCGGAGAGCTGCCTTTCCAGGGGCCATAAATTACGCAGAGCTATGGGACTGGCCAAACAAACCAGAATCCCTGGAAGGGTTGACTGCAGCGACCACGTTTGTTTTGACTGTGGCTGCCATGGCCACTCGACCACGGAGGGCAACAGCTGCGGTCACTACTTATGATGAGGACATATTACCATCCAATTCCACAAGAAAACGGAAACCAGAGCCCAAGAACACGGTCGTCCCGTCCAAGAAGCGGGCCCCAAAGACGGCAAACGCTGGCTCTCTCGAGTGGATACTCACCAGTGACAAGAGTCCTTTGACCAGCCTACCTCTTGACGTGAGCATACCCGGTATGGCCTCGTCCATTTTGGAGTTCCTTAAATCAAAGCTATAGAGAATAATCAATGAATCTACCTGGGCGTGTCTCTCCGATCAAGATCATGTGGAACTCAGTCATTTGCTTCCTCCGACCACTTCTCCGTTCTTCGAACCACCTCTTCTAATCCGTGGAATCGACCGAGCTCTTTGCAAACCACAAATACCTCCAGAACTCCAGGACATTGCAGTAGAACCTATCTCATTTCTACGATGCCCTTTCTTTGAGTCTGCGGCCAAAACATTTCAGGTAACGTTGATCAGTTAAGGAACAAGCCGCCTGTCACCAAGCCACCCTTCAGGACCATCTCTACTCTGGCTGGTTTTCACCCAAGCATCTGAGCGAGATAGAGGAGTACCGGGCAGGAGTTCGAGGTGCTTCCATGCACGCGCCATGGAAGGATTCCACCTGGACAGAACAGATTGACGAGGGAGAACGCGGCAGCAAGTGCGGGTCGTTGCATTCTACCCTACACCTTTGAGTTTACTGATCAGGGTCCAGAGCGACCCCTATCTCCTTGGGCGATCTCACCACTGCTGGTGATTTGCTTGTGTATCGAAGAGTGTTCTCAACTGGTGTAGTGGTTGAAAAAGAACTCTTAGTATGTCTCCTGAATCATGTCAGGTAACTCTAACGTATCATTTTGCAGGTTGATAGTGTTTCCAAGAATTCGATTACCGTCATATATAAACGTGGTGAATCAGCTTCGTTGCCCCCACCTTTTCTCATGCCGCAAATGCTTTCCGATGTGGGCTCTGTGGTTGCAGATGACGTGGACCTCCGGCAGATGGCCGTTGTCACCCCTTTCGAACTGGAAAATGCCGTCTTGGACAGCGATGGTCGAATCGAGCGCGCTGCCAGACCACCGGGAAATCCATGGAAGAGGCTCACACTTTGGCGCTGGCGTGACGGGTTCGTCGAAGAAGTTCTGATGTTGGGTGGGTTCACGCAAGGCGAAGCGCCTGCCCGGGGCGGAAGAGAGGTCAGGCGGTGCCGCTCAAAGACACTGGCCATACACTGACGCTGACGTGACTGTACAGAATCGAGGAACGCTATTCTATCTCAAAGGCAGTTTCTGGGATGTACATTAGAACCCGGGTGACGGACAAGGCGATGTCTGGGCGGGCTCCCTCCGGCTCTAGCTCCAGCCCCAGAGGGTGACGTGAGAAGTTGCGCCGATTGTGGCACTGATCTTGATTCAATCTGGATCTGTATCTGTGAAAGTGAAATGGGGACACAGCTGAGCATTTTGTTTTTAGACTAATGAAATATGTAGAATACACTCTGTTGCACTCCGTCGTCTCTAATTAACCGGGCCGTGCTTATCCGATCGGCGCGGGTATTCAGTTTTCATCCGCGCATCCGCGCAAATACAACAGTGGATTAGGATTAGCGGGCATCAGTGAAACCCTAAACACTCTACTAATAAGCTACTTCTAATAATACATCAATTGGTTGCGCGGAGACCTGCCCGTATTAGTAAGATTCTAATGTAGCGAAATATCTTTGGATACAGTCAGCACCGCGCCTATTTCTCCTGCTCCACCAGCACAGCAGAGAGGGGGCCAGGTTCAGCAAATGGGTGTCTTCAGCGCAGGCAGGGCCAAATCGGAGAGTCGGTACCGCTCTTGAGATACGTGGAAAGTAATATACCCGACTTTAAAACGAATCCACGCCTCCTTCGCTTCACCTGTGAGGGTGGCACCGATTCCGTCTGAACTGGTAATGGCCTCTTCTACAAGGTCATTGACCACAATGAGCGGGTCCTTGCGGTTTGTTACAAGCGCGCGCAGGTGCACGTAATTCTCAGTTTCGTGGGCGAGTTCTTCTTTGTAGAAACTGAGAATGTCATTGACGATATCTATTCATATGAGTCAGCAGGTCAGGACGCGGTGCCATGGGACTGCGGGCCATGCTTACCAATGAAGTAGGCGACCGAAGGCGCAGCTTGGATGTATGAGGTGATGTTCGAATGTTGAGCGGAAGGGAAGATCAACAATGCGTAGGCGTGTGCCACCCCCGTTTTGGACCGTAGGAAATACGGATACCGGCTTGCATTCGGGTTAATCGTCATGCCTTCTGTTAAGCGCTCGAGGTAGCACCCATTGACAAACTCAAATGCGGACGATACAATGGCGTTGGCCGAGAAGGCAGAGTAGTGCTTCCACATGTCTCTGAGGTGGATAGCAAACCGGTCCATGACAGGATCGAGTTGCTTCTCGGAGGCGAGGTATCGTTGCTGGAATACAGAGAACGGGGTGGGGTCCTCTCGGGCAGCCTTGTCGTCCACGTAGATCATGAACCAAGTGAAGAGCTGTTTGATGAATCAGGTCAAAAGGCACATAGTTCCATGTGTAAGAGACACACCGAAATAAGGAGCTTCTGTTCGAACGAGTGGCCGGAATAGGACATTTCGGCCATCGCACACGACGGTGGGATGATCGCATCCCAGTTCGGGATGTCCAGTCCCCAAGAGAAGATCTCATATCGAAGTGCCTCCTGGAGCTCTTTGGAGCGCAGGTAGGCTGGGCGACGATACTGAACGACGTCTAGGAAGTTCGTGATAATCGATCGGGGTGTTGATGGGACCGATTCTGTGAAGACAGAAGAAAGTGACACTTTCGAGATTGACTTTGTGGAGAGAACATGAGCGTCAGAACGTGGCGAGGGGAGCGTCAAACATACGGCAAGATGCTTGGTATCAAGCTGCGGAATAGTGGGGCGATGATGGGGTATATCGGCGCTCATAGTGGAGGGTGGAGGACAGATAAGAGGTTTGCTAGACAGATAGAAGACGGTGTGATTGAGGTAACTGGGTCAGGGGGCACCACCAGCTAGTTATATAGGGCCCGCGAAGGGATTCCGGTGCGCGTTACCATGTCGGTTGACTCACTCACCTACTTTGTCCAGTGCCACACTGACTGCACTAGTCAGTTCTCTAGCCGCTTCCGCCCGAGCGCCCGTCGGAGTTGCTGGTCGACCACCGCGACACAGAGCAGGGCCACGAATGCGAAATGCCAGAGCGCCCGGCGAGCTTAGGAGCAAGATGACGAAACCTGTTCGTCCAAATTCGCCAGTCTCTAGCTTCAGTGCTAGTCTCTGTGGGGCTGCGCTCCGTTGGCGATTCGCATGGGCCTACCCTGAAAGTGAGCCATTGGCAATTTTTAATGTGTGGGCATGAGGAGGATGACACAGGGCCATCCGGGCCGATTTAAGCACTAGAACACAGTAAATATTGGCAAAGTCTGTAAGTTCACGGCGAGACGTCATAATCAATCGTTTAGAGGTATTTCAGTGATCGCGGGACTTTCTGAAACGAAAAGCGCTTAGGAGCTCCGTTGGAACGCCGCCGTGAGTCCGGTTCTGCTTACCTATATTCACCCTCTGCGGCAACAGACAGCTCCTCTATCTCACCTTGAACGGCAGAGAGGGTCTCCGCGGCAGCAGCGAAAAAGACGAGCTGTATGGCGAAAGCCGTTAGAAGACCCGAACTCCGTACGACGCGGAGACACTGCTTACCTGCGCTTTGACAAGTTCGTTGATATTCTTCAAGGGCTCAGGCTAGAAGCATTATAGAGGCGTAAGCTAATGCTAATTCTGGGCGTCGAGTGGAACTAAGTGACCCACATTATCCAGAACTGTTTTCATTAGTGTGATAGCGACCTCGGTCTTCTGTACGAGGTCATCCTCGCAATTTTCCAAATTCAACCTAGGGGGAAATTTTTCAATTGACGAAGTAACCGGCGATCAGGCACTGCACCCATTCACCTAGCCTGCTCTTGCTTTGTTGGACCGGCGTTTTTTAACCTGCAGGATCGTCCCTCCGTGAGGTGCTAATATATTAAGCTTAGCCTGACGGACGCACGTCTGTTTAGCAGAATCGAGCTCAAGGCGGGAGACCCGAACTGCGGCCCTTGCCTTCATCGCCACAGCAATTGACGAGTGAAGGGTGACCTGCCACGGTTGTAGGAAACGTTCAATGATCACCTCATCCTGCTCGAGACGAGAAGTACCGATCTAGAAGAGACAATGCTGAGTAATTCCAATGAAAGCGAGAGAGCACAGAATTGGTGCACCTTCTGAAGGGCACCTCCATAGAGATCAAGGGCTTTTCCGAGTTTAAGGTCGGTCCCAAGCGCCTGGGCGCCTGCCAGAGCTGCACGACTGAGAGCATGAGGAAGGGTCTTGTGTTGCGGTTGGACAGCAGGGGCCACCTGTGGGGCAGGGATATTGGTGCCCTTGAGATTTGCTGCTGCGAAACTAGTCACCCCGTGGGCGACACTGGCGCCGAGCTCTGCGATCGACTCTTGGATTTGAGTCGGGTAATCGTCTGGAACAAAGAGTAAGACAAATGGAAGTGACAAAGACGACAAGCTATTTACATGTCTCTGACTCGTAGACTTTGGCGATCCTGTTAACAGTTAGCATCTCACATTTGGACAAGCCGGGATCGAATCGCGCTGATAGACTTTAAGCCTGGCCTCGTACAGAAGGACAGACCATTCTATACGAGATGAACAACGGTCGGGCGACCTAACGTGTGCCGTCTGTAGAGGCTGGCACTTGCCCCGAATACAAGGAGAACGACGACCGGCTCATGCACCCTAAACGGGAATAGAGCATATTTTTGATCGTGTGATAACATTTCAAGAAAATAGTCAATGTGAAACGAGGACCGAGCTTGAAATTGCAGAGCGACTCCATGCAGCGTCTCGCTCTGGTAACGGGACCATTGCGAGGACCTAACTCACCTGAGAAGGTTGAGGTGGACCGCACGGAGAGCGTCTACACGCTGCTCAAGAGCAATGTACTCTGGAGAGCGGACCGTGGTGTTGTCAGAGAGACGCACGTCAGGAGAGGAATCCGGACAGACCAGCTGGGAGCTCAGTGATCTCTTCCTGGGGGATCTGACCGAGGCGTTCGCTGGAGAAGGCCGTGAGCGGTGACGTTAACGGGATCGAGAGCGAAGGCGCGTACCGTGTCGCCTGGTAACTGCTGTTGACGACCTTGACGAATTTCTCGGTCGATAGACCAGAGAGACCACCAG
>Ga0307515_10018534_pt1 | contig 12583 bp, 7 predicted proteins | sample 17_EM_MG_FD_194513 | JGI IMG/M metagenome (GOLD analysis project Ga0307515, IMG submission 194513) | Populus trichocarpa ectomycorrhiza microbial communities from riparian zone in the Pacific Northwest, United States - 17_EM | ecosystem: Host-associated > Plants > Roots > Unclassified | place... | reverse complement strand
AGAACTAGCAGAGGGAGTACGGAAAATCAAGGTACTTGACCATTTCCATTTCCAAATCTCACATCTCCTGCTTCAAGCCCACCTTCCACCACCCACTTATATCGCACAACCTTCCTCTCATCCCTCAATCCTTATGCCCTATCCCCCATCTCCCATCTCCCATCTCCCATCTCCCATCTCCCATCTCCTATCTCCCATCTCCTATCTCCTATCTCCCATCTCCTATCCCCCTCCTATCCCCTATCCCCTAACCAACAAACGACTAACCCCTCTCACAGCTAAAACGCCAACACTCCGCCGAACCCCTCAACGCGCCCTCCCCCGGCGCGCGCAAATCCCCCGCCTCCAACAGCCCCATCTCCGGTACCCCAGCCCCCAGCAGCGCCCCAACCCCCAACAGCGCCGCCTTGGCCTCCCTCCCTAGCGGCGCGACGCCAGCTGCACAACCCTCGTCCGCGCTCCCCGCCGACATGGCGCCCGAGACGATCGTCGGCAGCCCGTTTAAGAAGCAGCGCGCCAGCCTGCCCGGCTTCGACGACAGCATGCGCAAGAGCTTGGGGCTCGATCTGTTAGGCGGTGGTGGTGGGGCGGGGAAGGAGGGGAAGGTCGCACCGTTGGGGAGTCTGGGGGAGAGCGGGGGGTGGAGCGCCGTCAAGCAGGAGATGAGCGAGGACGAGGAGTTGTGACTTTGGGAGCTGGGGTTGCAGCGGGCTTTTGGATAGGGGCACGGGTTGGATCTGGGGGGTCTGCTGGAGATGTGGCGTGGCAGATGGGGGGCTGAGGTTATAATGCCTTCTTGACCTATCATTGTTGGGTGAATGAGTTTGTTGGAGGATATGGGGAGCTAGGGAGAGGAAAGCGCGCGCAGTAGAGTTGAGCGCTGAGAGCACATACCATTACCGTGACCGCCCCGCCCGCCCTGCCCCGTCCCATCCATTCCCGTTCTGCGCGCGCGACGTGCTGGGTTCCAGCGTCTTTTTATGGTGAACGAAGTTCAGGCTGGTGGAGCGAGCGAGTCAGCGGGCGAAGAGAGCTTTCGGATTACAGCACGCTACATATCTTTCCTTTGTAGCAGATGGCGCGAGTTTGCGTAGGATGGCTGGATGCGGGGGAAGCTGGCGTCGTTCTTTTCATTTTAGGCTATGTTTTTTTGAGGGGTTTCGGAGAGGGGGAGAGAGGGGCTCAGAATACTAACTAACGTCTGCATGTGGGTAGTTGATACTATTAGGGGATGGTGTAGCATTAAAAAATACCCAAAGATTTTCGCAATGGATGTGATCGTGTGCGTATTTCTGCTTTTTGAGTGACTTAGTGATTTATTGATCTAGTGACTCTATATTGGATTTTGCTATAGGTATTATTCCGCCTGCTCAATGCTTCTAATGCGTCTTACGCCGAACCCAGCCAGCTACGCCGATTATAGCCTATCTAGGCACACCTAAACTAGGGGAATGCTATAGCTTAAAATCAATCGCAGCCATCTCCCACCCCACCTCGCTCGGCTCCTTCGCTGCAATGCGCTCCGCCAGTGCCATCTTCCTATCTCGCGACTTCTCCGTGCACAGCTCATACAGCGTGCACAAGTTAAACGCCAGAGAGTGGAACGGCGGCGACACAGCCGTGAGGTCCGTCAGCAGCTTGCGGGCCTCTGAGATCTTGCCCATATACAGCAGACAGACAGCCAAGTTCTGCGTGATCATGGCGTCGTCGCGGTACTCGAAGTGCAGCTCGGTCCACGCCTGCACCGCGGCGTGATAGTCACCCTCCGCGATCCTGAGGAGCGCATTCAGCGTCGCTTCCGCTTTATCATTACCTTTACCTTCGCCCTCGCCCTCGCCCTCGCTCTCCGCGTCCTCAGAGCCAGCAGAAAGCGCAGCAACGCAGCGTCGCGCGGCCCGGACATCCCCAACCCGCAACCACACCAGCGCCTCCATAACCAACACCTCCCTCGCGCCATCCTCGTCGCTCATCCTCTCCTCCACCGACGCCAGCGTCCCCAAATGCCTCCCCGCCCCTTCTAGCTCGCCCATCTCGACCAGCACGTTCGCAACCCGCACGCCGCACTCGCGCAGCCTCGCGCGCCACACACGCCTCTCGTCCGCGCCCTCCGCGCGCGCAGCCGCCTCGCGCGCCTCCCGCGCCAGCTCGTAATAGCCCATGACGCCCTTGCGCGAGTCGCCGTAGCCCAGCGCGGCGAGGCGCACGGCGAGCACGCGCAGCGGCCAGGGGACGACGTGCGCGTTGGTGAGCGGGTGGCGGTAGAAGGCGCTGCTGAGGTCGCCGAGCGGCTTCGCTTCCTGCGCGGCGAGGGCGTGCTCGTTCAGCAGGCAGAGGCAGGCGAGGCGGGTGTGCAGGAGGGTGAAGATGGAGGCGGTGTCGGTTGGTGCGGTGGTGGTGGTGAGGGCGCGCGCGGCGGAGATGGCGGCGAGGCGGTAGTGGCCGGTTTGGAGGAGGATGGGGAGGGGGTCGGCGAGGGAGGGCAGGGCCGGGGAGGTGAGGAAGGGCGCGGGGATGGCGGTGGAGGGGAGGGCGTGGTAGAGGGTCGGATCGAGCAGGTAGCTGAAGTCTTTGGCGGGGAGGTCGGACAGCGTGGGCGTGCTGGCATCTGGGGAGAGGGGGGAGGTGGTGGTGGTGGTAGTAGCTGAGCGGGTGGGAGAGAGGACGCGGCGGGGAGTGTTGGAAGTGGTGATGGCGGCGGGAGCGCGGTGCTCAGCTAGGGGACTGAGAGGTTAGCTGGGCGGTGTAGAGGGAAAGGGTTGCGGGGAACTTCATACTCGTCTACGTCGGTGTTGAGGGGCCCTTTGGTGGAGCGGCGAGGAACGGCGACTGTGGCGAGTGTTAGTTAGACAGGGCAATTGGAAGAGAAGAGAGTATCAGTATAGTATCACCTCGCCTTCGCTCGTCTCCAGATGCCACGCGGCCATGGCTCCGTGTCCTGTTCGGGGTGTTGGTGGACGATGGATTCATTGCTTAAATGGGTGGTGCAGGTCAAATTTGGATAGGTAACGTGGGTCACCGGGTTATGACGGTCCACCAAAATACTGCCAAGTTAGGAAAAGCGGTTTCCTACTGCAGATTTCCGTCATAACTACGGAGGTCGTTGTCATAAGTTCTTGCCCCTTCCTAATTAGGAAATTAAGCGACTACGCACGCGCAATCACGGGTGCGCAGCTATCAGCCTACCCAACATAAATTTAGGCACGATCCCGCTATAAATACGTAATTTTTAGCACTACTATATAAGCTATTATATAATTAATCGTATTAAAGTAGTTATTATAACTTAAAATTTATTAAAATTTATTAGTGCTGTAATTTACGCAGCCGGTATTACAGCTTATATAGTAGTGCTAAAAATTCCGCATTTGTAGCGGGATCGTGCCTAAATTTACGTGGGGTAGGCTGATAGCTGCGCACCCGTGATTGCGTGTGCGCAGTCGCTTAATTTCCTAATTAGGAAGGTGCAAGAACTTATAACAACGACCTCCGTAAAGTTTTATATAAAAATGTACTAAGAGTGTTAGTAGCTTAACTTCCTAATTAAGAAGGTGCAAGAACTTATGACAACGACCTCCGTAGTTATGACGGAAATCTGCCGATTTGCAGTAGGAAACCGCTTTTCCTAATTGGGCAGTATTTTGGTGTTCTGTCATAACTGGGTGGACCATGACCGACGTAGTCCGATCTCGGGGCGAGCTGTGAGAGGAGCTTAGGGCGGCAATGAATTGCGTGGCTTGTAATTGGTAGGGTGGGCCTTCTCCACAGTCTGGGCGTCGCTGTTTTTGCCAGTGGCCCTGTCGGATATTGTTCTGAATTTTGCCCCCTCAGCCGAAAAAATGATTGCCTCTGCTGCTGTGAGAGTCATTCACGACACCATCCCCCAATTCTTAACCTACCCACCCGCTTACCCCGACCATACGAACGCACTTGCTTTTCATTCTCTCCCTCCCCCCGCGTCTACTCCAATTGGTGCTCCCCTCCCTTTCAAAATGTTCAAGGCACGCGATACAAAGCGTGCCATCCAGACGCTGAAGCACTCTCGCACTTTCTCCTCCACGCCTGCCCGGCCCGCCATCTCGCCCTACAGGAGGACAACTCAAGCTGCCCCCACAAAAGCTCTCAAGGACAGCTCAAAGAGGCCTCAAAGCACAGCTGCGGCAGCCACACAGGAACCTCGGTCTCGCTCAGCTCCCACCTTCAATCGGGATGACTGGAACGATATGCAACCTCTCAAGCCGTACAGGCAGCCTGAGATGGACCACTCATTCGTCGGCATGAAGGGAGGAGAAATATTCCACGAGATGATGCTGAGGCAAGGCGTGAAGCATATTTGTGCGTTTTCAGCCCAATTGCTCTTCACCGTCTTTGTGCGATTTTCCAATTTGCTAACTATCACTCAGTTGGATACCCTGGAGGAGCCATTCTGCCCGTATTCGACGCCATCTACAAATCCCCACACTTCAACTTCATCCTACCGAGACATGAGCAGGGCGCTGGACATATGGCGGAAGGCTATGCACGTGCATCCGGCAAGGTTGGCGTTGTTCTCGTCACCTCTGGACCCGGCGCCACCAACGTCGTAACGCCATTGCAGAATGCTCTGATGGATGGCACGCCAATGGTCGTCTTCTGTGGGCAGGTTCCCACTAACCTCATTGGTTCTGATGCTTTTCAAGAGGCCGACACCATCGGCATCACAAGAGCTTGCACGAAGTGGAATGTCATGGTCAGGGATACTGGTGAACTGCCAAGACGCATTAATGAGGCATTCGAGATTGCCATGACTGGCAGGCCCGGTCCTGTTCTTGTTGATCTGCCAAAGGACGTCACTGGAGGTGTTCTATCAAGACCCATTCCCGTTTCGAGCACCCTTCCAACACACCCCAGCGCAGCAACCATTGCCGCTAGGGAACTAAGCAAGAAACAGCAGGAAGCATCGATCAAGCGATCCGCAGACCTCATCAACATCTCAAAGAAACCCGTCATCTATGCTGGTCAGGGCATGGTCAGCACCCCTGATGGCCCCAAACTCCTGAAGGAGCTCGCAGACAAGGCCAGCATTCCGGTCACGACCACTCTCCAGGGCTTAGGCGCATTCGACGAGCTTGACGACAAGTCCCTGCACATGCTCGGCATGCACGGCTCCGCGTACGCCAACATGGCCATCCAAGAAGCCGATCTCGTCATCGCCCTCGGCGCTCGCTTCGACGACCGCATCACAGGCAACTTATCGAAATTTGCGCCCGCCGCCAAAGCCGCAGCAGCCGAAGGCCGTGGCGGCATCATCCACTTCGAGATTATGCCCAAGAACATTAACAAAGTAGTACAAGCGACCGAAGCCGTCGAAGGCGACGTGATCACGAACCTCGCGCAGCTAATCCCGCACATAAACGCATGCCCGGAGCGGCCGGAATGGTTCGGCCAGATCAGCGACTGGAAGCAGCGGTTCCCGTGGGCGTACGAGAAGGAGGGCGTGAACGGGCTAATCAAGCCGCAGACTGTCATGGCAACGCTATCGAAACTGACCGAGCCGATGAAGCAGAACACCGTCATCACGACGGGCGTGGGCCAGCACCAGATGTGGGCCGCGCAGCACTACCGCTGGCGGCACCCGCGCACCATGATCACGTCCGGCGGGCTGGGCACCATGGGCTACGGGCTACCGGCCGCCATCGGCGCCAAGGTCGCGCGCCCGGACGCGCTCGTCATCGACATCGACGGCGACGCGTCCTTTAGCATGACGCTGACGGAGCTGTCGACGGCGGCTGAGTTCAACATCGGCGTCAAGATCGTCGTGCTGAATAACGAGGAACAGGGCATGGTGACCCAGTGGCAGACGCTGTTCTTCGAGGACCGCTTCTCCCACACGCACCAGAAGAACGCGGATTTCGTGAAACTCGGCCATGCCATGGGCATCCAGGCTGACCGCGTCGCCAAGCCGGACGAGCTAGAGAAGAAGCTCAAGTGGCTGCTAGAGACGGATGGCCCGGCGCTGCTGGAGGTCGTGACGGATCAGAAGGTCCCAGTGCTACCGATGGTGCCGTCAGGGTGTGCGTTGCATGAATTTTTGGTGTACGATGAAGGTGAGCTTATCCCCTCCCCCCAAATACTTTTTTTTTCCCTCCTCTTCCCTCTTGTCCATTGCGATGTGGATCGGTGGACTTGAGCTAACGGGCGACGCAGCGACGGAGAAGAAGCGGAGAGCGCAGACGCGAGAGCGCTCCGGGAGGTAGTTGTTATGAAGCCTTCCCTCCCCCCCCTTTCTTTCTGCCCACACACCTTTTTTTCTCCCTTCACTTAGATAGCGTGTTTTTCGTGTAAACCTTCCTCCATGGTTTCTTTCTTGCATCGGGCGGTTTTTTTCTGGGAGGTTAAAAAAGCCTCTGATCCCTTACCTATTTTTCTTTCTTCAAAATGGAAATGATTGTTGTTTTCTTTCGTGTGGGGTCGCTTCCCTGATTTAGGGGTGGGGAGGGGTTTGTTGCTTTAGCTAGCTGGTTGCAGTTGAAATAGTTCTGGGGGGTGAGGAGATGAAATGGAATGAAGGGGGACGAAATATGAATTATAGATGCATAGATGATGAAGGATTGATGGGGTTTCGAGGTGCTGGTCGCTTGATAAGTGCCAGTGCATGGGAATATATCTGAATATATCTGAATTATTCTACGGATGCCTGTGGCGTGAGATGTGTATCCAACACGCTGGGTCTGTGGGCTAACCTCCCGTCTACGACAACCCCCATCTGCATAGCGCTGGGACTCCTATCTCTACGCCTCCACCAGCCAGCCACTGTCTACTGACGCCGTCACCGCCGCATCCGCAACCGTCCCCCTGAACTACCCCCCTCCCGCTCTCTCCGCCCTCGTTACGCCCTCCCGACCCCCCGTCATAACCACGTCGCAGGCAGCACGCCCAGCGGCCGCGGGGCCGCACGTCCGCTATGCGCATTGTCGAACGCCGTGACCAGCCCGACCAGGTGCGCCGCAGCGGCGAGCACGACGAGCGCGTGGAAGAGCTGGTGCGAGGAGCCCCAGATGTCGAAGGCGCCGGGGCAGGCGCGTTCGGGGAAGCGGGCCTGGAGGGGGGGTGGTTAGCTATGGGAAGGGGATTGGGGTGATATTGAGATTGCGGGGGAAAGGGGCTAGTAGTGTGGGGGGGACGTACGGCGTATAAGCCTGCGCCAACGATGTAGAGCATGCCCTGCAACACGACCCAGCGCAGGCCGATGGTGTGGGTTAGGGTGGCGGGCCCGTAGAGCTGCATGCCGTGCAGGATGGGCAGCACGGCGGATAGGCCCATGGCGACGAACATGACGGCACGGAACGGGCGCCACTGTGGCGTGCGAAATTTGGGGAAGACGGAGACGATGGCGCAGCCGGCGCCTATGGTTGTGATCTGGAGTTTTGGTTAGGCTTAGTTCGATGGTTTAAGGCTGAGAGAGAGTTGGGATGCTGGGATAGGGGGAAAGATAGAGGAGAGGAGGGAAGCAATTTTTACCATTGCCCAGTAGAACTTGATCAGCTGCACGTCTGTTTGGAATCCGTAGTAGAGCGTAGGGATGAAGCTGCCCCAGATCAGAAACACGATGCCCAGATAGTCTAACTTGTTCCCGAAACTCGCTACAGCTTGGGAATGGTTCGAGATGGTATGATACGTTGCGCTCATCCCTAGACAAGCCGCCGCACCGAGGAAGAAGCAGCTGAACACGACAACATCTTCCCTCGTAGCCGTCTCATATCGCGGCTCGAGGACTGAATAGAGAACGATGCCCGACGTAATGGCCAGGACCGCGCCAATCAGGTGAGAATAGATGTTGACGGTTTCGTTATGCAGGTACCCGAGACTCTGCGCCGATTTCTTGTACGAATCCGATGCTGGCCGGTACCCGCTGTGAATGTAGTGATTGTCTTGCTGCCAGGCGGGCAGGTCGTGCCATAATACTGTTAATCTCTTCTCGATTTCTTTTTCGACTTTGCTGGCGCTTTCTGATATAGATTCCGCGGCATGCTTGGCGATATCCATATTGAATAACTAGTAACGAGAAAATAGAAATGGAAAGTAGATTGAAAGGGAAATTTGGAAGTTGAAGAAATATTACCAAAAGAAACAGCTGTCAAACCTATATATGTATAGCATTGCGTCTTTTGGCCACGAAACTATCGAATCTGTTGGGACGGGGGATTTGCACTTATGGGAGTCGGTAAGGCGCAGGGTAAGCATGTGAAAAATGTGCATGGGGTAGTTTAATGTGACGTCGGACCGCCTTCTCCTTTCTCCGATGAGCCGCCATGCCGCCGCCCGTGACATTCACCTTTGTTTTGCTACACCACAGTCGTTCTGGATATGTATTCCAAGCACTAATGACCTCCACCCTTTGTGCTGTTCGCAGCGGATGAAGGTGAACTCCAAGTCAGACATTACATTGAGCATAATCTCCTCACGAATGATGGCTGCACAACAACGACCAAGCAGTAAGCGGGGTCCCCCTGGAGCATGGAGTCGACTGAAGACTAGACCGGTTGATCCGCTTGAGAGCTACGGTTTACCTTCAAAAGGTGAAACTAGGTTCGTACATATCAAGCTCGTCGAATGTAGCCAGGCTTTCTACGCAATTGCTCACAGCGGATGAACCAGGCTCAATGACTTCAGAGCCCAAGAAATCTACTACAGCAAAATCGTCGAGCGCTACATGAAATTCTGCGCCGCATCCGGCGGCAGCGACAAGCTAGACAAGCAATTCGCCGCCCTCTCCCTCAACACCACCCCTCCCAGCACCTCCGCTCCCCCCACGCTGCCCTCCAAACCAACCCCGCCGTTTTCCCCCTCCCGCCCCTCCGGGAGCAGCGCCCCGAAACCCGCGCCCTCGCCCACCGCCGAGCTTACCACCATCCTCACCGCACTCCGCAAGCTGCGCGAAGCCATCATCGCCACGGACCGCCGCGACATCTTCGCCCAGCGCGCCTACATCTTCAACATCCACGCCGCCATCCTGGCCAAAGACTGGGAGTCGTACCAGCCCGCGCTGCTCTCGCTGCTGTACAAAATCCACCCGCACACGCCGCTGCCGGCTCCCGATCTGCACGAGTTCGTCGGCTACTTGGTGCTGGATCTCGCGTGCCGCCAGTCCGACCTGATGGCCGCGCACGCTGCCAGGGCTGTGTGGGGCTACAAGGACCGTCGTGTGGAGATGGTGCTGAAGGCCCTGGCGCATGATGACTGGGTTGGGTTTTGGAAGATGCGGAGAGCCGTGGATGGGTACCAGAAGCGGGTTATGGAGTGGGCGGAGGATGGGGTCCGGTTGCATGCGCTGAAGTGTTTGGGGAGGGGTTACATGACAGCCGATAGGACGTATGTGGAGCGCTGTACGGGGAAGAAGTGGGAGGATTTGGTAATGGATGGAGTGGGATGGGAGTTGGTGGAAGGGGAGAAGGTTGTGATTAGAAGGCCGAAAGTAAAGTAAGGGCGAAGGAGCAAAGGCAAGAGGCAATCGCGGGAGCAAATTTGAAGGCAAACGAGATGTATAGTGGAACGGCAGCCACTGCGCTAAGTCAGGCCTCTTTTACGACTGAAATTTCTGCCCTCGCCTCTGGAACGTGGCTGGGCAGGCCTTATGAATCTTAAAGCCAGGAATTCACGCAGAATTAGGCCTGCTACGCGAGTGAAACCGCGCGGCAGGATTCGGAGACGTAGATGAATAAGCTCGCGATGGAAGCCAAAGCACCAGCAAAGCGCTCTCCAAGGTCGCGCCACTCTCGCCACCGCAAGCGTAACACATAGATTTAGAGCTTAGCAAAGCAGTACGGCTACAAGAACCTAGTAAGGCAAGTAATAGTCGTAGGTAAATAGCGCGTTTCAATACCTTTAAGAATAGATAAAAAAATATATAGAATAAGACGCTAGCTAATATGTAAGTATATTTTGAAGAAGTTTTGCCTATTAAAGAAGATAGTAAAAACACTAGTTAGTAGGTATAAACTAAATAAGTGCTGTCAAATTTTCATATTATTATACTCTCAGTATTTAAATATACATGAGTTTAAGCTTACGCAAATTTACTTAAAATTATCTTTTTAACCACTATCTAGGTGATGGGGAGGCGACCCTATCTATGCGCTTGATTTGAATCAAACACGGACAAAATTTGGTTGCGAAACCTGCAAACCTTCATAACCTGGGCCACCTTCATAACCATCACCTACGTTACGCGCATTAAAGCGGAAATACTGTACATCTCTTCGCGTGTTAACTATTATTCTATTAGCTACTAGCAGAAATGCAGTTATACAACTCCTAATAGCTACCTTTAGAGACCTCCCAATTTATGAAGTTTACTAGAAGGATGCCTCGCCGGTAAATTCGTTGGACGCGGATTGCCTCCAGCAAACGGTAACATTAAGCATCCCCAGGCTTTCCGCACAACTTCCTATCCGCTTAAGAGGTCAACATATATCGCCGCAATACTCTACCTGCTTGCATGAAGGTGAGCGGCTCGCTTAACCCGGAGGATGATCCTATAGGACTCGGCAGTGCTTGCGTGGACCCGCGATATACAGTTGCTAGCGGTTTCCGCCCCAAGTGCTCGCAGAATTTTTATCCCACCACTCGTCAAGGCGCTTTAGTCTTAATACAGTCACCCCACACTTATCAGGCCTAGACATTAGTTTCCCGACACTAAAATCACACCTAAAATCGCCAAAACTCACCCTTTTTATCTTAAATTTTCTTTACTACTAGGCCATAATAAATTATAAAATTTAATCTATATATAAATAAGTACTTTCTTTTAAATAATATATAAATAAAATTTTTAAATTTTAAGAAATTAAAAAGTTATTAATGCTAGAAGTTAATCTTTTAATTATTTTACGCTCTCGCTAAGAAAATCAAAGTCTTTCAACTTCTAGCTTTAATAACTTTTTAAATTTTAAATTTTTTCCTAATTTTATAAATTATTATTCTATAGTGGTAGAGGAAAGTAAGGTAAAAAGGGTGAGTTTTGGCGATTTTAGGTGTAATTTTGGAAGTGTCGGGAAACTAATGTCCAGGTATTGTACCACCCCCTCAAAGGCAAAGAGCGGGCAAATAGGGAGCACATAGGACGAGTCGGCCTCCCTACTAGTGCCGGTATAAACGTCAAAGTGTAGAGTTCTGGAGGAACGGCGGCAAACCCCTTAAGATATTTCCATAATCGTGCACATGTTACCCAATAATATTGCTATTCTTTAAGATACGTGGTTTTTTAGTTAGGCTGCACTAGGCTACTGCATTACTTCATACGGGAAGACGAAGAAGGTTCTCCCCTATAATATTAACGGGTGTCGAATATAGATAGTATCGCTTGGCATTATGATTATGAAAGTGATGGCGCTATTAGATAACTCTTTTGTACCCTGCCTTTCAGCGACGAGCGCGTGGCTCTTATAGAAAATGCTAGAATCGGAGTGGCGAATATAACGACGATATAGGCATGTATTCCTTTTGACCCTCTATAAAATAGAGATATGAAGAAAATGATATGGTGTATAAGGCTATTATAACGTTATTAATAATATACCCACTCCCCTCTATACTATACCGTCTTTAACCCTTGCTTGAATCGGAGAAATGAAATACCCCCCGATAAGTGTCCCAACACGATTATTCCGTTCCAGACAGCTATACAAGTCGGCCGATAGTCGAAAGGAAGCCAAAGAATATTTTCCCCCTCCTCCACTACCCAATTATTTAATATAAATAGAGTAAGCAACTGCTCCGAAGAATCTAGTGATACTTTAAGAGACCTCGCATCTAACACTCCCCTATCCGTTTTAAGGTATTCACCCGAAGAGAATGATAGGTTTTGAATCACCGTACCGGGCTCGAGCGTCTGCAGCGGCGCTTTCGTAGCGGCGTCCCAAAGCATGACCGTGTTGTCGCTCGAGCCTGACGCCACCAGCTTGCCGTCTAGCGAGAATGCCACCGACGTGACCCCACGAGTGTAGCCCTCAAGCGTGCCTCGCGCCTTTCCCGTAGCGGCGTCCCAGAGCCTGAGCGTGCTGTCGCGCGAGCCTGACGCCACCAGCTTGCCGTCTAGCGAGAATGCCACCGACGTGACCCAGTAAGAATGGCTCTCGAGCGTGCCTCGCGCATTTCCCGTAGCGGCGTCCCAGAGCCTGACCGTGTTGTCGTGCGAGCCTGACGCCACCAGCTTGCCGTCTGGCGAGAATGCCACCGACGTGACCTCGTAAGAATGGCCCTCGAACTTGCCCCGCGCATTTCCCGTAGCGGCGTCCCAGAGCCTGACCGTCCTGTCGTGCGAGCCTGACGCCACCAGCTTGCCGTCCGGCGAGAATGCCACTGACGTGACCCAGCCAAAATGGCCCTTGAGCGTGCCTCGCGCCTTTCCCGTAGTGGCGTCCCAGAGCCTGACCGTCCTGTCGCCCGAGCCTGACGCCGCCAGCTTGCCGTCCGGCGAGAATGCCACTGACGTGACCTCGTAAGAATGGCTCTCGAGCGTGCCTCGCGCCTTTCCCGTAGCGGCGTCCCAGAGCCTGACCGTGTTGTCGTGCGAGCCTGACGCCACCAGCTTGCCGTCTGGCGAGAA
>Ga0307515_10018533_pt1 | contig 12584 bp, 13 predicted proteins | sample 17_EM_MG_FD_194513 | JGI IMG/M metagenome (GOLD analysis project Ga0307515, IMG submission 194513) | Populus trichocarpa ectomycorrhiza microbial communities from riparian zone in the Pacific Northwest, United States - 17_EM | ecosystem: Host-associated > Plants > Roots > Unclassified | place... | reverse complement strand
GTACTTCCCCTGGAATTGCAGCACCGACGCTAGGTTGCTCACGCTCATCAGCGTAGAGGGATGCTCTTTCCCCAGCGCCTTCTCGTACCCCTCCAGTGCTCGTCGGTTCATGTCCTCAGCCTGCTCGTACTTCCCCTGTAATTGCAGCACCAACGCTAAGTTGCTCACGCTCGTCAGCGTGGAGGGGTGCTCTGCTCCTAAAGCAGCCTCCCTTGCCTCGAATGCACCTCGGTCCATCTCCTCTGCCTCCTTGTACTTTCCCATCTCGCTTGCATACCACGCCGCTTTGAAGAGAACCGACGCCCACGCCTCGACCACCCGTCCACCAGCTGGCTGACACGTTACCACTGCTTGAGCGTGCGGGAACAGCGCCTGACACACCGGCCAGTTCTCGTGCTTTCCCACCGGGTAGCTGTCATCCATGAGCCTTATATACCTCTCCCTCCATCCCTCCAGCTCATTATACAGCTCCAGCCATTTCTTCGTTGAGAACTGCACTAGCCGATGCATCTCAAATTCGCGCCCATCCACGCCCATCCCAATTAGGGAGTAATTCGTCAACGTGTGAACATCCTCTTCGAAGTCGGCTTCTCCATCCTCGTCTCGCTGATATTGACTCTGGAGAAGCGACTCTGGAATCCCCTGCCTGTCAAAAAGACTCATCAGCGAGAGTAGTCGAGCGGCAGTAGGCATCTCTCTCCGGATATGTTCGAATGAGATCTGCCAAGTCGCGATGATAGAGTTGGATGCCCTGCCGTCCCTGCGATTATCTTGAATGCCCTTGTTAAGTAGACGGGCTCGGTCGTGGTCGCTCCTGCGAACTTCGTCTAGGTATCGCGAGATAGTCATGCGTGGCGCTCTCTGCTCGATGTAAGCAGCAGCCTGTGTAATGGCGAGGGGCATGTAGTCGAGAGCTTGTAGCAGTTCGATCGCATCGTGCTCGTTCGCATTAAAGCTGAGCTTCTTCTGGAGAAGGACGAGTGCATCGCACTTATCCATCGGCTTGACCTCCACAAGGCAATCTCCGCGTCCTGTCAGTCTGCGCGCCACATCTCGGCTGCGAGAGGTGATGAGGATGGACCCATTTGGCGATTGAGGTAGGAAGTCTAACAGCGGCTCTACTGCCCGGCTTGGACCACCAACCCCTGCCGCTTGCGTCCTATCGAGCGGAGGGAAGAAGACGGCTGAATCGTCAGCGTTGTCGACAACCATCACCCAGCGCCCGTTCGACTCGTCGCACAACCAGTTGCGGACGAGCCGCAAAACATCCGCTTTGGGGTTGTCCCAGCCGTCCATCCTCGTCGTCTCGGCGATCCTCCGGTAGCCCTCCTCGAACCTCGCCTGCGTGCCTGCGTGCACCCAGAACACCCACGTTGTTGGTGACTCGCCCCGCACCTGGTAGGCGTACTCGATGGCGATCTGGGACTTTCTACGCAGAGGGTCAGCCGGCTGTCTATTTATGTTGGAAGGTATGTAGTCTACCCAACGCCTCCAAGACCAACAAGCGCCGCTCGAGATGCTGGCTTGGCGCATATCTGATGTATCTTATCGAGGCTGTCCCGGTTGATGAAGTCGTCGTCTTGCCAAAAGGGCACTGTCGAGGATGGGGGTGGCTTTGGACGGCGGTCGTGCAGGACGGTAACAGGGCCTAAGAAGGCTTAGTAGAAGCACCTACCATGGATATGAACATGGCATGGAAGGATAGATGGCTTACCATTGTATATATTGTGCCCTGCATTGCCGCTGCCCTGTTGGACTACGTGCGCTGTAACAGATTCATTGCTGAAGTTTATAAGGCTGTCTGATGGAGCGTGTGCCATAACACGTCGCGAAGCGCATAGGGTAACACGCCATCTGGGGTTGGTGGTTCTTCAGAAGGAGGATAAAGCTGTGAACGGTGTGCATGAGGGTCCCATACCCAGCCAAGATGCGGATCACGGGCGAAGTGGCAGTACTCGGACCAGCGCCTAAGTTCAGTTTTATTATCCCTTAACCCGCTGAAATTCGTCCGCGCGTTATCGATAATAATCAGCCAATTAAATCAACGCAATCAATTTTTCGCGTAGTTTAGATTCGCTGTTCTGCACGGACCACTTACTCCGTGGACGCCAGCAGTTAAGGGATAATATCTCCGACGACTTCCTTGACCATACGCTTTAGTTATGCAACAATGTTTCGCTCATTTAAAAAGAAGAGCAAAGAGGATTCTACAGCATTGCCCACAAATATTGGTGCAGCTGATGATGTAAGTGGTAGCACTGGTATTCCGCACGGACCATCTATCCTAAGCAGAGGGCTCTATATTGAGGCCCTACATTCCAAATACACACTAGATTCGTGACTAGTATAATCTTAATTGCTAACTACAAAAGCTATATCAAAAGCCTCCAAGCCGAAAGCCAAGTCAACGGCTTCCAAATCAAATCCGGGCTTTAAATTGGAGCTTCAAATCGAAGCTTTAAGTAGTGGCTCGAATGGAGCTTTGTGTTGGAAAACAAGCCCGCAACGATATCACGTGATGAGACTTGTGGAAACCTCTTGGCAGGAATCTGACCAATCAGACAACTTCGACCGCCGGTCGAAGTTCCTTGAAATCTCTTCAACCACCTATATAGAAATTAAGCAATACACAAGCTTTAGCTGAATGACCTACCAGATCAACACTTTGATCACGATATTTTGATTCGGCGAGGTTAGGTTGGCGGTTTGGTACATTTAGTCCGCCATATTTATACACGTTAGGGTAATTTAGGGTAATTACCCTACCGTCTCCACTTACAGTTCCCCAACGGATGTCGCATTCCTCTACTTTAGACTACCCAATTCCTACAGATCTCGCGGGATCGCTGGGTCATGGTCGGCCCATCTCCCGGCAGACAATGCAAGATGTGGATAATTCCAGGGAATTGCGATTTGGAAAAAGCAAATTATGTCCTGCATGGGTTAGGTGAACCTGCATATTATCCTGCCCAACCTTATCAGCTTTACTACAACCTTGACCGGAACAACGATATCTCCATCTCCACACGAATGCACACCTTCCGAACTACACCATTCTCCAATTCAGCTCTGACACTTGCAGATTTGCTCTGTCAATTCTCCAGCAGGAGTCGGCAGCGTCAATTTCAACCTCCATCGGCCGGTACCCGCCGTTCGATGGAGACAATTAGTTGTTAGAACAAATTCCTATCGACTTTCTCTTATCTTGTCACCTTGAGCATCCAACTCGTCCATTGTGATCTATCATTTATTATCGTTTCATTGCCATCGCCATCCTTCATCTTTACGACCTTTCTCAAACAACTAAGACAAACATTCTACCACTACTTCCGTCCTGTTACTATACCATCCTACAAGACCACTTTCCACTATCTTCCGCTACTTTCCACCACCATGGCTACTCTCCCTCCAGTCTCCGACCTTCCTTCCCTTCCCGCCTCCAGTCTCACAGCAGTCCTCGACCTCCTCTTTGAGCCCTCTCCACCCCTACACACTCTCTCAACCCCGCTTCTCCAATCCACCACATTCTCTTCCTATCCCGCCCTTGTCGTCGCCATCCAAACCCAACTAACTACTCTCGCCTCCTCCACGTCTCCAGACGCCATGACCACTCTATCCGAGATCCTGTGTGCGCATCCACGTCTAGGCGAGAAGAAAGTCGACTCAGAGCAGAGCCGTGCAGAGCAGGCGCAGCTAAACAAAGGTGGACAGGAAGAGGCCGAAGCTCTAGCGAAGTTGAACCGGGAGTATGAGGAGGTGTTTCCCGGGCTGAGATATGTGTGAGTAGTGCAATCCACATCCAATGCTGTTCTCTTTATCTCCTTGCACACCGCACGACCCTTGCTTCAGCCAAAGAGCACTTTCAAAGCCAGAGAATGTCAATCTTTACCAATCCCTCCTCCCTGTTATCCCAAATTCTCCCACCGATTTCTAATAACATATCTCTCCTGACAGTGTCTTCGTCAATGGCCGCTCGCGCCCTGAGGTCATGTCCAATATACGCTCACGCATTTCCCGCAATGACATCGCCTCCGAGCGGGCCGAAGCTATCCAGGTACGCATTTCTCCCGGCCCTGACCCCTTTCCTAGTTCCTTGTAGCACCTTCTGTCCCTCTATTAACTTTTCCTATGCACTATTCCTATTTTATTTCACTTCCTTGTCCTCAGTCACATCCCTGTCTTATATTTCATGTCCTATCCGCCGAGTTTATTATTGGACTTCCCTTTCAATATTTGCTATACACACCATCCTCAACTGACGGGATGGATTAGGCAATGTGCGACATCGCCGTCGACCGTGCACAGAAGCTCCCACAGGGACTAGCACGACTATAGCCTCCACACACCGCACGGCATCGACAGGAGAACCTCTTCCCGCATCCTGCATCCATTTCCCCAAGTCTATCTCGGATGATCCTGTATCCAACACTACTAGCACTCATAAAAGCCAACCCAGCAGCGCCCGCTCCATTCCTCTTGCGCGGGGAGCATTGACTCGACTGCCAATTCTTGCAGTCAACCGCAGCTCTGGAACCGTTACCAGTGGCTGGGACTAACCCATGGCACCGCATCACAGCAGCAGCACTTAAAATCTCATAAATTCAAAAGACATCACAAGTCATTATTTCCCTTGATCGAAATCTCGCTCTGAAAAGCATACATTCTCGTTCCTGTGTATTCTTACTCCTCATCCAAAACATCTCCATCTCTCATGCCACAGCTCTCAATCCCCAGACCCGACTCCCGCAAAAACGCTCGAAGCCGAAATGCGGGAAATTAAACCCAATAATCCGCTTGAAGCACCATAGCCATTCCCATTTTTTGGATAAAACGATAGAAGCAGCACGGGAAAATGCACCATGCCGCCCAAAGACCCTAGGGGAAGAACCAAAAACCCCGGCCCAATGCAGCTCGCGGAATATGTCCGTACGTCCGTTTCCCAGTTAGAGTCGCTGTAATCGCTATCAGTCCAATAGTTGCAGTAATCATGTCACTCCGTATCCTTCCCCTTTCCTTAGCTCCTGGTGCGCAAAATCGCAAAATCACAATCAGTCTCAGTCTCAGTCTCTCAGCCTCTTAGTCTCTCAGGCCTTTCCTGTCCCCCAATCCCACCCTCCCCTCAATAAAACTTAAACACTACAACCTCCTCCTCCTCATCCGTCCCCACCCCCCCAAACTTCCTCACCTCCCCACCCAGCCTGTCCCCCGGCCAAATCGGCTCAACCCCTTCCGGCCCATCCACCCCATCGTAATCCCCCACAACCGCCTCCTCGGGATCCAGAACACTAAAATCGGAATAATACTGCACGGGGAACGGCGGCGTCCTCGCCGCATCGCTGCTCGTCTCGACGGTGCTGGAGTACGACGCGGAGGTGCTGCAGGGCGATCCCAGCATCTCAGCGTCCGAGGAGGAGAGATCGTCGTCGTCGTCATCGTAGGGGGAGCGGACTTCGTCTTCGAGGTCAAGGGCGTCGTAGTTAGAGATGCCGAGTGGGGAGGGCGGAAGCGGGAGGTAGTTGCGGCGCGGGAGGCAGACAGGCGGGGCGGCGGACGGCGGTGCGGGCGGCGGAGGGGGGCAGGGGTAGCTGTAAGGGGAGCTGGGCGGGCCGCTCCAGGGCCTGCTCCCGCCAGTCGCAGTCGCATTCGCAGTCGCATTCGCGCCGGAACCCGGATTGCCGCTGATACCCGGATACCTCGAGGCCGGATACGCACTCGCACCCGCACTCGCACCGACGCACCCACTCAGCGCAAAATACCGCCCCTCGCGCACCGCGGCCGTCGGCGGAAACGGCGGCGGCCGCTGCAGCACCGGCCGCGTGTGCATCTCGTGCGCGGCGTCCGCAAACGCCGCGCGCGCAATCTCCAGTTGCCTCCTCTCGTTCTCCCCCTGCGGCGCGACCCCGCCCCCTGCGGCTGCGGCGGCGGCCGCGCGCCGCCGGATGCGGTTCAGGATCGCGGCTTTGCGCAGCAGGTGGCGGCCCAGGCTGCTCTTCTGCTTTGCCCACACGGCGATCTTGGAGCTGCCTCTGTCGACGATGTTGGAGGCGGGGAGGGAGAAGGGGCGCGAGAGGCGGGAGGTGATGAGGAAGAGGCGGAGGCGGCGCTTTTTTTTGCCCAGGGTGGAGAGTTCGCCGTCGATGTCGGTGAGGGGGCGCGGGCGCTTGAGGGGCGTTATTGGGTCGTGGGTTGCGGTGGATGAGGACGAGGACGAGGGGCGGAAGGGGAAGGTTAGGGGCGGGCTTGATGGTGCGGGGCGGAAGGTGAAGAGGGCGGTTTTTGGGATTGTTGGTGCGGCTGTCGTGGTTGTTGATGTGGTGGTGGTAATGGGTGGGTTTGAGGTCGAGGTAGGGATAGAGGTCGAGGTGGAGGAGGGAGTTGGGGACCGGCGCAGCGGCGAAGACATGCTGATGGATGGCGGGATCAGAGACGTGAGACGGTCGAAGGGTCGGCCCATTTTCTTCGCCGTTTGTCGGGGTGATAGATGCGTGGAGGCGTGAGCATTGCCGGCGTGCAGTTTATCGAGCGACGAGTGCCAAGATGCTGCGTTTGGTCGGCCAGGAATGAGGATGTGCTGTGTAATATTCTCCTCGGATCGCGAGGACAGAGCGTATATGAAAGGGTGACGTTGAGTATGGTGTTGAGTGTCGAGCGCGGTGAGCAATACCGGTGTATCACTAAGACGGTGGTGTGCAAGGATACAAGCGTGCAATGGCTGTGCCTGGGCGAGGCATCACGAGGTCTGCTGCTGCATTGGGTGTCCAGGAGAACAGGTTGAGGGGAGGGTTCTCTGGGTAACGGGGGGACGGGCTGTGGGAGAGGGAGCAGAACGGCCGGGTGGGACATGTAATAATACGATACCGTTACCTTTGGCGCACTGTCGCTGTGGTCGCCGCGTCGCATCCTCCTCCCCCAGGCCTGAACCCGGCATTTCGGAAAAGGCGGAGAACCTGGGCAGCTTGTGCAGTCTGGGGCTGCCCAGTCGTGCCCAGATGTCAGATGACGAGCACGACGCAGGGATGGCCAACAAGAGCCCACTCAGAGCCCTCGAGCCCCGAATTCAATTGGAGCAGAAACACGCGCCACCCGATATTCCGTGCGACTTCTGCCCCGTGAGTCTGCTACCAAACACCGCCAACGCTGCCAACGCCGCCAACACCGCCAAACCGCCTGCTGGGCAATTCCCACTGTCTGCTGTCTGCTCCACCTCGTATCTTGTACCCGCCGCTGAGGTATGCGAGACCACGGTCGAGAAAATTATGCCAAAAGCCCCGAAAGACCTGTAGTCCACCCGCTCATGGCGCAGGGAAATTTCTGCTCAAGGATTTTCTCCTTTACCTCCTCCACCAACAGCCACGTGGAAAACAGAAGGCGTCCGGCCGCATTCCCGATGCGGCATCTAGTAGCGAGCCCGGCCCCCCTGCGACTCTTTTCGTTCGCGAAACGGGCTGATGTTTGGCCCCACCGTTTTGGCCCCACCGTTCAGCCTCGTGGGGAAAGGCGCCGATCTGCATCATTAGGAAGCGCATTACTAACCCGTACTGGCCTAAGAATGCCGGGCGGGCTCCAGTTTTGATCAGCCGCCGTGCTTTGATCCAGGAAACACCGTCCAATTCCAGTGAGAACACCGCCAGAGCCGCTCAGGACGCGGCCGGTCTATGAGGCGTGGTAGCTAGGCCCAGCCCCGCCGATGATTACAAAAGGGGGGACCCTGGAATTGAGAGGATGAGACGAAAAAAAAATTTGAAAATGACCAAAAAAAAAATTTAATTCCTTGGATGAGACTGCTCGGACTGCCGACAATAAAAAAATGTCGCACACGTCGAGAACACGACATTCTGCTGTCGCATCTCATGCCAACAAAACTACCTGCTACCTTTCTATCAGGGCTCGATCGATCGCATACAGCATCTGTCTCGTCATCCTGCCGTGTCTTGCCTCTGTCCTGCCTTTGCCTTCGCCTTGCCCTGCCCCCGACGCAACCTACATGTACGTGTCGTGAGCGAGAAAAACTTTTCATGCCTGCTGCTACCACTGCCATCCGTTCACCCGCTTACTTCGCCTAGCTTTGCCTGTGCTAGCACCAACACTCAGCTGCTGTCGGCGAAATGGAAATGCTGACGTAACGATGGCCTCATGATGCTGGATGATACATGGCCGGGCACGCGTGCCGTAGCTTCGTTTGTGTAGCTGCTCGTTGACTGGCTGGCTGCTGGTTCCAACATGAATAGTTGGAGTACATAGCGCTGGGCACTGGCTGGAACCCGCCGAATCTGGGGATCGGCTTGGAGCCGCGCGGGGAGAGGCTGCCAAAAGAGTGGGTCTTTTCTCCAGGGAGACACCTGTTGCTAATGCGGCAACCTCCTTAGAGGTTCTGCCAATTGCACGGTAATACGGAGTACCGGTAGTTTTCATTGTATTAGTAGTCACGTGTAGATGAATAAGAAGATATTGATGGGGACGAGTTCCCTAAAGGGTATAGATGAAGTGCCTCTTGGGTCAAATATACTCCCTCCCCAATACCAAAATTCTACCTGGTTATCCCGATATTGGTGACATTCACTAATATTTCCGAAACCCAGCATGTCACCATCTTGCTCCAAAAAGGGGTTGATCAGGATGGCTTGGTCAGGACGTGTTGATCGTGATACAAAGTATGTCATTACAACCACGACTTTGCTCTGTTGTGTCTCCAGCCCCAGCCCGCGAAGCATCACAGCCAGGTTCTGAGTGGTGGAGGAACACCTTCTACCGCTCTTCTGTCAGTCATCACTCTCCAGCATTATCTTGCCTCGCAGGCTGCTCCCTGCCCTGCTTCTCAAGCCTCCAATCCTCCTCGCCTCCGAAATTCGCAAGGGTTCTACTCGCATTAGGCATTTTCTTTTCTGATTCAGGTTTCCTTCCCCTTCAGAAGAAAACGAACGAGCACGATCTGACAGGAACCAACACCAATGTCTCCTGCACGCATCATTGGCTGCGACTTTTACGACCGGATGCGGCCGCCATGCAAAGAATGCTGGAACTTGTTAGAGCTCCAAACCAGGTGCCTGTCGTGTTACGCTGCATGGAGCGTCACCGAAAATGCCGCTGCCGCGTACCTGCGAATTTGCTCGGACAGAGTGGATCCCGAGTTGCAACAGAACCCTTACCCGGATTCCTGCCAAGGACTGCCAATGTCCAACAGGAAATACCATGACTCCGACGTCGAGCTAACAAGGTTGCGATCCGAGGACAGTTGTGTGTTGTGCTGCACGTGCCATATATCATATATCCATCCATAGGACAGGGCAGTCAGCTTCGCTTCCCAAGCTCCTCAGCCAAGAATTGCACAACCACTCCAGGTAAATTGGGCTATTATTACACTTCCGCTACTCATGTACTTTTACTGCTCGGGGCGGTCTGCTGGTCCGAGTCCCGAGGAGATGGATATGATGAGGTGGACACGCCAGCACATGATTCCTCGAATCAAGTGGTTGAGGCTATACTATTCCGAACACTTCCACGCCTGAAAATGCCTGACCGAACTGCGAAGTGCGAAATGCGACAGCGAGATGCGACAGCGAAATGCGACCGCGAAAAAGCGACAAAGCGGAAAATACCCAAGAGACCATCCGTCACTTTCCGTCTATCAACTAGTCTAAATAGTAAGGTACATACATATTATGCGAGAAGTAGATCATTTCACCCACCACCTAACCGATGCTCTATATTACACTTTCTCTCTTACCGACTGGGACAACAGCCGGTCTTCTATCCTCCGCATAACTTTGTTCGTCTGTTCTGCCAGACTGAGCGTCAAGACCTGTCACATGTCAGCGCGCGAGTTCTAGCGGAGAGTTATCACGTCCCGTACCGTGTGTGGTAATATCCGGGCGAGATGGGCGAAGAAGCCCTTATACACGGCTAGGATGCCCTCAGTCTTGACGGTGCGGCACAGGCAATCGAAAGCGCTGTTGTAGAGGTTGCCCGTCTGATTATACATGCGCGACATGACCGTGTCCGGCGGGTGCATGACGACGCAGACCACAAACCCGCTCGCCGTGCTGCTGGCAAGATGCAATGGTGCGCCTTCTTCCATCCCCAGGTGCTTTACCAACCGCCGCTTCGCGAAGAAATATGTGGGTAGTTGGACGGAGCTGCCGAAACCTGTCCGGACCATGGCAGGCCCTACTCCTCGATACAAACCCTTTATTCCTTCTTGGGTGTAGATGGTCCGTAGCCCGTCCCACGCGTTCTTGTAATGATGCTGTGTGCCTACAGGGAGGAAGGGTGAGTATGATTGCAGTCTGGTTTTCACAAGGAAGAATGGTGATCCAGCTGCCGCGCCGAGGATGCCAGACGTCGCGCCCGAGAAGATATTAACACTAAAGGACTGAACGTTAGGGTCCTTGAAGATCGCGGTGGTAACGGTTTTCCGGATGGGCTCGTAGAAGCCTAACCGGCATCCATTGAGAGTCATCTGGTAGATATACTGTACGCATCAGGGACGCCTTGTCAGCAAGCCCCAAGATGCGCTGAACATCCCTCTCCCACAAAGACCAACTCACAGCACAGCTCAGCCCTCTTAACAGTCCCTTTGGGCCCTCATTTTTGAGAACCACTGCAACGCCGTGAAACACGCCTTTATATTGCCGCACCACTTCTTTCTTTGACTGCAGCTCCCCCTGAAGCTGCAATCTGTAACAGCGTCAGCGTATGGGCGATGGGAAGCACAGCAGAGATGCACACCGAATCTTGATGGTCTCAAAGCCGTGGGTTACTGTGACCGCTCCGCAAGCCGCAACACCCCCAGCAATGAACGCCCTATGTAGCCTTAATCAGCCCAATGTCTTCTTCCACATCCCCGGGCTCTCCGAATGTGTGGCGCATACCCCAGTGTTGTCGACATGGCTTCCTTTCCCCCTACCCAAGGCGGGAATTGTTGTTTCGTGGTCGATAGGCGTGCGGCTGAGGGCGAACAGTTGCTTATGGACGTTCGAAGTGGCGCGCAGAGTGGATTATATAGCGAAAGGGAGCAATCTGACAGGCTTACTGGGGATTATCAACAGCTGGTGGTGATTGAGGAACAATTTAGTACCGAGGACTGCCGAAACCGGAGTACCCGGGTGGCAGAATGTCGGTCGAATTTTGAAGCAACGGAACAAGCCTTTCCACACTCTTGTATCAACCACCAACAACCGCTACAGCAACGCGATACATACACATTAGCCCTATACGCAGTGCGATACTAACTGTAACGTGCTCTATTCTCGACATGCTCGCACCGAGGTAGCGCCTCTGGTAAACCGACAATGGCCGCTGGCTTAGCAACCCCCTCCACCAACAGTGCACCTCCAACCCAGAAAGTTAGCGATGTAATTGCAAGCTTCCGTCCTGCGAGAGTAAGTATTCTTTTTACACACCTCGGCTCTTTGGGATATCTTGATTGACCTTGCCATTTTGTCCAGCGCTTCAGACCCGATGATTCCAAGACCTCAGTGACGTCTCTCGACTTTGACGACACAGGCGAACTTGCCATCGTAGCCCGCGACGATGACACCCTCCAGATCTATAACTGCAAGGAGGGGAAGCATGCCAAAGAGCTGAAGAGCCAGAAGTATGGCGTGCATCTCGCGCGCTTCTCGCACCACGCACAGAGCATCATCTACGCCAGCACGAAAGTCGACGGTAAGACATCTGCATTTCACCACTCCCTCTCCAGTGGCCCCTAACCCCATCCTAACACCATCCTAACCCCCTCTCACAGACACAATTCGCTTCCTCTCCACGCACGACAATTCCTACATCCGCTACTTCCGCGGCCACACCGACACCGTAACCTCGATCGCGCTCTGCCCCTCCTCCGACACCTTCCTCTCCTGCTCGCGCGACAACACCGTGCGGCTCTGGAACCTCGCCTCCAACCACTGCCAAGGGCAACTCAAGCTACACGCGCCCTACCTCGCGACCTACGACCCCTCGGCCACCGTCATCGCCATCGCCTCCCCACCCACCCACTCCATCCTGCTGTACGACCTGCGCATGTACGACAAACCCCCCTTCGCCTCCTTCGACCTACAGGGCCACGAAGCGCGGTACCTACGCTCCGGCTCCAGCTCCGCCAACAACAACGGCGGCGGGGCAGGAGGGGCAGCGGGAGGAGGCGGCGGTGGTGGAGCGGGGGCAGGGGGAGCGGCAGGATGGAGCAAGCTCGAATTCACCAACGACGGCAAAGCCCTCCTCCTCGGCACAACGGGCATCGGCCACTTCGTCCTCGACGCCTTCACCGGCGACCTGACGCACTTTCTCTACCGCAAGGCCGGTCCCAGCGGCCGGCGCCCCCCCGGTACCCCTCCCCCGTCCTCCCACTCCCACTCCCACGGCAACCCTTCGCACAACCCTGCCGCGTCTCTGTCTCCGGCGTCACCGGCCGCGGGCCAGGGCGACGTGTGCGTCGCGCCGGATGGGCAGTTCGTGGTTGGGGGCAGCGGGGAGGACGGGTTGCTGGCCTGGGATGTCGGTAAAGCGGCCGGTGCGGATGGGGTCGCGCATCCGGTTGCGGAGCTGCCGGGCCAGGGCCGCGCGGCGGTGGTGGGGTATAACCAAAG